>Ga0181380_1000330_pt1 | contig 21665 bp, 24 predicted proteins | sample 3SPOviralmetaG_FD_130116 | JGI IMG/M metagenome (GOLD analysis project Ga0181380, IMG submission 130116) | Marine viral communities from the oligotrophic San Pedro Time Series (SPOT) site, San Pedro Channel, CA, USA - 3 SPOT_SRF_2009-08-19 | ecosystem: Environmental > Aquatic > Marine > Strait... | reverse complement strand
TTCAATTTTGATTTCATCGCCCTCTTGGAGCCAACTTGCTCTCCCTGCCATAACTTCTACGCCCAATACACCGCCTGGAGTTCCAGTAGGAACAACGTCCCCCGGCATAAGCGTAAAGGCTGTAGATAAATGTTCGATCAAATCGTAACAGTCAAAAACGAGTTCTTTGGTATTGGAATTTTGTTTTTCTTCACCATTTAAGAAAAGTTTGATATCCAAGTTATGAGGATCGCCAATTTCATCCATGGTTACTAAACAAGGTCCCAAAGGACAATGAGTATCAAAGCTTTTGCCCATGGTAAAAGTAGGCACAGCCAACTGCCAATCTCTAACACTGACGTCGTTACAAATGGTGATACCTGCAATCACCGATGCTGCCTCATCTTTGGATACGTGTCGACATTGTTTGCCAATCACAAATGCCATTTCAGCTTCGTAGTCCAAAGCTTCTGAAGCCCTTGGCAAATGGATAACACCATTGTGACCGGTTACCGAAGAGGATTGTTTATTGAAAACCATTGGAATCTTAGGAGTTTCCATCCCAGATTCTTTTACGTGGTCAGCGTAATTGAGACCGATAGCCAGAATTTTTTGCGGATTTAAAATTGGCGACAATAAAGTAACCGAATCAACAGGTATTAAATTTTCTGCCTTTTCAAGCAAGTCTGTCGCTTTATTCATGTTTACTTCCCCGCCCTCAAGAAATGCTTTCATTTCATTCGGTAAAGAAGAATCGTTGGTAAAAGGACAAATGTTGTCTTCGAGCAGCGCCCCAATTGCTGGCGTATCGCTATTGGAATAAGTTACGAGTTTCATAATTATTTCGGTTGCATCCTGATTCCGCCATCGAGACGAATCGTCTCACCATTGAGAAAGGGATTTTCAATTATTTGGGTTGCCAACATCGCAAATTCGTCGGGGTTACCCAAACGTTTTGGAAATTGTGTCATTTCAATGAGAGGATTTCTTACTGCATCGGGTGCCATAGCCATCAGAGGTGTATCAAAGATCCCAGGAGCAATGGTGTTGTTTCTGATTCCCATCCTTGCTAAGTCTCTAGCTATAGGTAGAGTCATACCAACAACCCCACCTTTACTTGCGCTATAGGCAGCTTGGCCGATCTGACCGTCAAAAGCAGCAACAGAGGCAGTATTGATGATCACCCCGCATTCGTTGTCTTGTTCCGGTTCGTTTTTCCCCATGACTTCAGCAGCAAGTCTCAAACAGTTAAAGGTTCCATTAAGATTGATATCAACCACCAACTTAAAATAATCCAGTGGATGAGGGCCATCTTTACCAACCGTTTTGGAAGCACTTCCAATTCCAGCGCAATTAATCAAAATATGAATAGCGCCAAATTTTTCTAAAGTTTTGTCCATTGCAGCTTTGACATTGTCTTCCTCAATGACATTGGTTATGCAGTAATCTGCATCGTCACCCAATTCTGCAATCGCTGCTTTGGCGTTGTCTTCGTTTAAATCCAACAACATTAATTTTGCGCCCTTTTCTTTTAATGCCTTGGCAGTAGCTAAACCTAGTCCGGATGCGCCACCGGTAATTACGGCAACTTTATCTTGTATATTCATAAACTCTCCTCAAAAAAAGTGAATAGCATTATTGCAGTTTTGAAGAAAAAATAAAGTAACCCATTTCCTATGGACTCAAGCGTTAACCTTTATTAAGATTAACTTCCACTTTTTAGGGAGAAAATATGAAAACCGATTACGAATTTTTAAAAACCGAAGTCGACGGTCACATCTTAACCGTCACCATAAATAGACCGGAAAGAATGAATGCTTTGCATCCACCCGCTCACGCAGAATTTGATGAAGTTTGGAATGAATTTGAAAAAGACGAAAATCTCTGGGTCGGTATTGTCACCGGTGAAGGCGATCGTGCTTTTTCTGCAGGTAACGATCTTAAGTTTCAAGCTGAAGCTGGTGGAAAGATGGATATCAATATGGCCTCTTCAGGTTTTGCTGGATTAACTTCTAGATTCAATTTAACCAAACCTCTGATTGCTGCAGTGAATGGTGTTTCCATGGGTGGTGGATTTGAGATAGCCCTAGCCTGTGATTTGATTGTGGCTTCCACTAGTGCAAAGTTTGCTTTGCCGGAACCTAAAGTCGGACTTGCAGCTCTTGCTGGCGGTATGCAAAGACTGCCAAGACAAATTGGAATGAAAAATGCGCTTGGTATGATGTTAACTGGTAGACACGTCTCTGCTGAAGAAGGCATGCGACTTGGCTTTGTTAATGAGGTGGTTGAACCAGAAAATCTCATCTCTGCTGCTAAAGCTTGGGCAAAACAGATTGAAGAATGCTCTCCCATGTCTATCAGAGCTACCAAACAAGTGGCTTATGAAAATTTCAATGAGCCGGAATTAGAGAAATCAATGAAAGCGCATTACTCCGCGGTAAAAGAATTATTTGGAAGTGAAGATTTTGTTGAAGGACCAATGGCATTTGCTGAAAAAAGATTACCAAATTGGAAAGGTAAGTAACTTTAAGGAGAGAATACAATGTTTGATTTAACCGGAAAGAACGCCATTATCACTGGCTCCTCTAAAGGCATTGGAAAATCGATCGCTGCAGCGATGGCTCAACAAGGAGCCAATGTGGTTATCTCAAGTCGAAAGGTGGATGTTTGTGAAGCAACGGCCGAAGAAATTAATTCCATGGGTTTCCCAGGAAAAGCAATTGTTATTCCATGCAATATCTCCGATAAAACAGCTTTGGAGATGCTGGTTGAAGAAACCAGATCGCAGTTGGGACAAATAGATATCTTGGTTTGTAATGCAGCAAGTAATCCTTTTTTCGGTTCCATTAAAGATATTCCTGATGATGCTTTTGAAAAAATCATGAACAACAACATCAAAAGCAATCACAATCTATGTCAAATGGTTATTCCTGAAATGATGGAACGCAAAGATGGAAGTATCATCATCGTCTCCTCAATTGGTGGTTTGAATGCAAGCCCGGTCATAGGCGCTTACAATATTTCTAAAGCAGCAGATATCATGCTTGTAAAAAACTATGCATTGGAATTTGGTCAGTACAACATCAGAACCAATGCTATCGCTCCTGGACTCTTTAGAACGGATTTTGCGAAAGCACTTTGGGAAAACCCAGAAATTTTAAAACAATCTACTGCTACTTGTCCTATGAAAAGAATAGGTGAGCCGGATGAAATTGGCGGTGCGGCAGTATTTTTGGCTTCCCAAGCAGGAAGCTTTGTAAATGGACACACTTTAGTAATAGATGGAGGCACAGTAGTCTAATGAGTAACGAAGTAGTTTTATATGACAAGAAAGATTCGGGAGTGGCTTTAATTTCACTTAATCGTCCGGATAGACTTAACGCAATCACTGGCGAGTTGACTGCCAGACTGAAAGAAAAAATTGATGATGCTTGTAAAGACGATGATGTAAAAGTCATTGTACTTACTGGCTCGGGTAGAGGTTTTAGTGCTGGTGCTGATATGGAAAGTCTCTCAGATATTTCTGCCAATAATCGAGAAGAAAATCCAGACCAACCTGAAGACCGTAGCTACGAAACAAATGGTTTATCTGAATGGGAAGGCACTTACAGCTACTTTCCTTCAGTACCAAAGCCAATAATTGCTGCTATCAATGGTCCTGCTGCAGGTGTAGGTTTAATCATGTCTTTGTATTGTGATATGCGTGTTGCTTCTGACGATGCCGTGTTCTCAACAGCTTTTTCCAAAAGAGGACTCATTGCAGAATGGGGTGTGGGTTGGATACTACCAAGAATTATTGGTGTTGCTCATACTATGGAAATCATGATGACTGCTAGAAAATTCGATGCCAAAGAAGCAGAACGTATTGGCCTAGTAAATCGTTGTTTTCCAGCAGAAAGTTTTATGGACGATGTTATGACCTACGCAGAAGATATTGCGCAGAACGTCTCTCCTCGATCAGTTCAAATCATGAAACGTCAAATCTACACTGCCTTAGGTGAAGACATCAAAACTAATCTTGAATCATCAATGGAAGAGATGGTGAAAAGTTTTGGTTCGGAAGATTTCAAGGAAGGTGTAAAACATTTCATTGAAAAGCGTCCAGCAAACTTCACAGGAAAATAATCATGGCAAATGCAATGGATTTTATTGATCCAGCTAATCGTTTGGCTGTTTTAGAGCAAGTGACAGCAGAAGGTATGCTGTCTTTAAAAAAGGAGACTGTCAGAGGTAATGAATATCATGTTTTTGCTGAGGCTCCTAACAACCTCAGGGAATTTTATGAAATTGGTTTGTTGCATGGTGATTGGGAGCACATCATTTACGAAGAAGATCGAATCACTTATCCAGAAACTTTTGCAAGAGCTAATCAATTAGGCAATGTCTTACAAAGCACTTACGGTATTGAGAAAGGAGACAAAGTTTCATTTTCCATGCGTAACTATCCTGAATGGATGTTTTGTTACATGGCCATTACTTCGATTGGTGCAATCGTTGTTCCATTAAATTCATGGTGGCAAGGCGATGAACTTGAGTACGGAATTGCCAACAGCGAATCAAAATTATTCATTGGTGATGAAGAGCGTTTGGATCGTCTTGGCGATCGTTGTTCTGATGTAGCAAAAATATCAGTGCGTTCTAATAATCCAGATCATCAAGAATTTGATTTTTATAAAGTCCTTGAAGGCGCAAGCGATAAACTTGAAAATCCTGTAGAAATTTTACCTGACGATGATGCTTCCATAATGTATACCTCAGGAAGCACAGGTTATCCCAAGGGGGTTGTAGTGACTCATCGTTCTATCATTTTTGCGCCATATTATTGGATCACTCTAACAACTATGGGTAAAGCAGCACTCGGCGAGGCTGCCCCTGAGGCAACTCAAGATCAAATGGCGACCCTCGTGAGCGTCCCCCTATTTCACGTTACCGGTTGTCATGCCATTTTCTTACTATCCATTCCTGTCGGCAGGAAAACGGTTTTGATGTATAAATGGGATCCGGACGTAGCGCTGGATTTGATTGAACGTGAAAAAATATCTATTTTCACTGGGGTGCCAACTATGTCCTATGAAATGGTTGAGGCACAAAAGAAAAATCCCAGAGATATTTCTTCGCTTAAGGATTTAACCGGTGGAGGAGCTGCTAGGCCGCCTGAACAAGTCAAAGAGATGAAAGCCAATATGAAAGATACCAATCCTGGTATTGGCTATGGACTTACAGAAACGAATGCTTTAGCTGCGAACAATACCGGTGATGTCTATCTGCAAAAACCTGATAGTACTGGTTTTGCTGTTCCCAAGCTGATCGATTTAAAAATAGTCGACGACGATGGTAATGAATTGCCTACCGGAGAAATTGGTGAGGTTTGTATTAGAGGTGCTTGTACTTTTCGTTGTTATTGGAAAAACCAAGAAGCTACAGATGAAGTTCTGGATTCAGAAGGATGGTTTCGTTCTGGTGATATTGGATTATTGGATGAGGATGATTTTCTTTATATCAAAGATCGAAAAAAAGATATTGTCATACGTGGTGGAGAAAATATCGCTTGCCTGGAGGTGGAAGCGGCAATCACTGAACATCCCTCGGTCTTGGAAGCTTCGGTATTCGGTGTGCCAGATGAAAGACTCGGTGAAAAACTAGCGACCATGATTTCTTACAGAGAAGGTCAAAATATTGATGAAACCGAACTATCTTCTTTTTTAGCTGAAAAATTAGCTAAATTTAAAATCCCAGAATTCATGTGGTTTCAAACCGAACAACTGCCTCGAATTGCTTCAGGAAAAATTGCAAAAAAACAAATGCGCGAAGAAGCTATCGAAAAACTAGGAGGCTAATTTTGGATATTGTTGATAAGAGAGTTGTGGTTACTGGTGCTGCCAGTGGTATTGGCAAAGCGTTAGCCATTGAATTTAAAAACGAAAAAGCCAAAGACGTTGTTCTCGCTGATTTGAATCAGGAAGTTTTAAAAGTTGCAGAAGAATTGGGATTTTCTGGTTATGTTTTAAATGTTGGTAAGGAAGACGAAGTTAAAGATTTGATAAATTTTGCAAATGAAAAAATGGGAGGCATTGATATTTTTTGTTCCAATGCGGGTATTGGAGGAGAAATCGGTTTATTGGATGTCTCAACTGAAGCTTGGCAGACCATTTGGGATGTTAATTTCATGGCTCATGCTCATGCAGCAAAACATTTGATTCCACAAATGTTAGACCAAGGTTCTGGTTATTTGGTCAATACTGCTTCTGCAGCTGGCTTACTAACGCAAATTGGTGCTGCCCCCTATTCGGTTACAAAAGCAGCAGCAGTCAGTCTCGCAGAATGGATAAAAATAACCTATGGTAAAAAGGGTATTGGCGTTTCTTGTCTTTGTCCGCAAGCAGTAAAAACTGCTATGACCGCACAAGGTCCCGGAGTTGCTGGTGTTGATGGTATGATCGAAGCCGATGAATGCGCCAAAGATGTCATCGATGCGATTCAAAAAGAACGTTTTCTTGTTACCCCTCATGAAGAAGTACTCGAATACATCAAAAGGAAAACCACCGATTACGATCGATGGATTACAGGTATGCAAAGACTTCAAGATCGCTTTGAAGAATTTTACGAAGATTTTAAAGATCAGTAAGATCTTTGCAGTTTCTTGCTAAAAGATGATTCAAAGTTCCTGATTTGGAACTCTCACCCCAGATCCTACACATTTGCAAACCATCCACTCTATTGAAAAACTCTATTTCGGTAACTTTGATGCGATCCAGATAATCCATCTTTGGCAGTTTATAAATTTCTAGAATTCCGCCTAAGTAAGCTTCTTTTGTCCCAACATCAACAAAATAAGTTACCTCATAATTTTCCAGATTTTCCGAAAAATAATCCAAAGAAGAATCCCAGGAGGTTTTTTTAATCTGATAGTCATTTGAACAAGCAAAGAACTGACATAAAATAATCCCTAGAATTATTTTTTTTGAGAAAACTTTTTTATGTTTGAGATTGAACCCTTTCAAATATTTGGTACTGATCATCTTTCGGTTTTGATCTTTATTTTATCTCTGTCTATCTTAATTCCCTATTTTTTAAGAAATCAATCCGAGACTATCAAAACAAGATTTGGTCAAGGTTTGGCAGTTTTATTGATAACCAATGAACTCTTAAAACCATTTATTTATTCAAGCGTTTGGCCAGAAGATTTTCCATTTTTAAAAATGCTTCCAATGCATTTTTGTCATTTAGCAAGTTTTTCTGCAGCTGTTTATATGTTGACGCGCAAAAGAATATTTTTTGAAATTGCTTTTTTTTGGGGAATTGGTGGTGGTCTGATGGCAAATACTCAACCCGATGTGAAATTTGACTTTCCGCACCTGCATTTTTTACTATTTTTCATCAGTCATGGTTTGATGTGGTTGGGTATTGGCTTCATTTCCATAGGGCTGAATAATCGCCCTACTCTAAAATCAATTACAGATGTTTTGAAAGTTACCTTCCCAGTTTTATTTTTGGTGTACTTAATTAACGTTATCATTAATTTCTTTGCTGAAGGGGAACCAGCAAATTATTGGTTTATGATGCAGCGTCCTGCTGGACAATCAATTGTTGATTTGATGCCAGACCCACCCTTCCATTACGTCTTCTTTATAATCTTAGGGGTTTCAATGTTTTACATAATTTATTTTCCTTTTTATTTAAGGGATAAACTTAGGTGACGTGAGTTATATTTCTTTACTTAAATATCTCTAGGTTATCTCCTCACTGGAGATAGAAATTAAAGACAGAAACTGACAAAATAAACTTCTTTTTTGGGAGAACTGCTATGAGTTTAAAATGGGCAATCAATGGATTTCTAGACGACATTTACTTCAGAGCGCAAGGCTTACCTCGCGTACTTTTTACTTGGAAGCCTGAGAATCAGCTTTCAATTCTTAATTTTTTTGAAAAAAATGTAAAAAAATATCCTAACAAGATTGCTTTTGTTTTCAAAGATCAAAAAATCACTTGGCAAGAAGCTGATGTGAAGATTTCTCAATATGGAGCTTTCTTGCAATCTCAAGGTATAGAAAAAGGTGATTGTTTTGCTCTCTTAATGGATAACTCTGCAGATTTTTTGATGCTCTTACTTGCCGCTCATAGAATCGGAGCCATCGCGGCCTTAATCAATACTACTGTTACTGGAGAAGGTCTAAAACATGTGGTTACTATTGTTGATGCAAAAGCAGCAGTTCTGGGTGCCTCTCATCTTGAAAAATTTGAATCTTCTATGCCTGAATCAGAATTAGCATCTTTAAAATTATTCTTGCTCAAAGATTCAAAAGACGTTCCAGAAGGTTATACGGATATAAATAGTGCTTCTCTAAACTCAGGAGAAGTTGTGCCACATCCTTTAAAAATTAAAGACGTAGGTATGTACATTTATACCTCAGGCACTACAGGCCTACCAAAAGCTGCACTAATAACAAATGGAAGAGCAGTAAAAACAAGCTATGCTGGGCAATTCTTTGGTTTCAGAGCAAAACAAAGTGATGTTCTGTATTTGACATTACCTCTTTATCACGCGACGGGATTACTCTGGTCATGGGCCGGTTGCTTAAGAGCCGGTGCAACAACTGTCATTAAAGAAAAATTTTCCGCCTCGGAATTTTGGCCTGATGTTCGAAAACATAAAGCAACGATGTTTGGTTATGTTGGAGAGCTTTGTCGTTATTTAATGAATGTAGAGCCCAACAATGATGATCAAAATCATCAGCTTAGAGTTATCTCTGGAAACGGTCTGAGACCTGACATTTGGGATAAGTTTCAAACTCGATTCAAAATTCCAAAAATCAGAGAGCTTTATGGAGCTACCGAAGGTGTTGGTGCTTTAGTAAATACTCATGGTAGACCGGGTATGGTTGGAAGGTATATGAGCGGATCGCTTGTGGTTAAGTGTAATTTGGAATCTGGAGAACCTATAAGGAATTCTGAAGGTTATTGCGAATCTGTTGAGATTGGCGAAACGGGATTATTCATCTCTGAATTATCCAAACTTGCTACTTTCGAAGGATATTTAGATAAACAAGCTTCCAATAAGAAAGTCATGGCCGATGTCATGAAAGATGGAGACGCTTGGTTCAATTCAGGAGACTTACTAACGCGTCATGAAAATAACTGGTTATCATTCGCCGATAGAGTTGGTGACACCTATCGCTGGAAAAGTGAGAACGTTTCTACTATGGAAGTTGCTGCAATATTAAATAAATATCCAGAAGTACTAGATTCTAATGTTTACGGAGTTGAAGTTGAATCTGCAGACGGCAGAGCTGGAATGGCATTGATGAATGTCTCTGAAGATTTCGATTTTAAAGTTTTTTCTGAGCACGTTGAGAAAAATCTTAATACTTTTCAAAGGCCATGTTTCATTAGAATTGCTGAGGTGATGAAAACTACAGGGACTTTCAAACATCAAAAAGAAGATTTAAAAAAACAAGGTTTTAATCCTGCTGAGATAGAAGATAAATTATATTTTTACCAGAAAGGCAGGTATGTAGAAATTGATGATTCTTTGTATCAAAGAATCCAATCTGGTGAGGAACGCTTATAATGATCCAAGCTTTACGAAACTTTATTGTAAGAAGAACCTTTGCATATAAATTAAGAAATAAAGCAATGAACATGTTCTCAAGCTTTGAGAACTTTCAAGCAATCAGAAAGAAAGCAGAGGAAAGTCGAGTTACTGAAGGTCGCAGGCATGAAGTGCTCTATTTTCATAAAGTAGACGACCCCTACTCTCACTTAACCGTCCATTACATTGAGAAATTTAAAAATGCATATGACGTTGAATTTAAACCCATCTTAGTTGGTGAAGAAGATCCAGCAGCTTTGCATGAACCTTCTTTATATACAGATTACTGCCTTGATGATGTAAAAAGAATTGCACCTTATTACGGTGTTGATTTTCCAGGAACTAGTTATCCCGAAATAAATTTAGTCAAAAAAGCCAATTCCATTTTGTCTTCGGTAAGTTCAGAAGAGTTTGGATCGTTGGCAAAAACCGTCAGTCATGCTCTTTGGAGTGGTGATTTGGCAAAGCTTGAAGAGCTAGAAGCTTCCTACCAAACATCAGAAGAAGAAGTTCTTGAGAATCTTAAAAAAGGGAACGAAATCAGAAATGATTGTGATTATTATTTTGGCTCAGCTTTTTATTATGAGAAAGAGCTCTATTGGGGAGTTGATCGTTTAAATCATCTAGAAGATCGTTTGACCGAACTGGGAGTTAACAAATCCGGTGATAATGAACCTGTCTGTTTACTTCAAACAAAGGCACCTGAGACTATGAGTGCTGAAAAAAAAGTAAATTTAACTTATTACCCATCTTTGAATAGTCCTTATACCTTTGTCAGCGCAAAAAGAGTTAAGGAGTTCCAGGATCAGTACCCTATCAATCTTATCACTAGACCTGTTCTGCCAATGCTAATGAGAATGATGGTCATCCCCGCTTTCAAGGGAAAATACATCATCTCCGATGCTGCCAGAGAGGGACGTAAATATGGATATGAAATGAAAGAAATCTTTTCACCTATTGGTAAGCCAGCAAGAAAAGCGTATTCGCTATTTCCTGTGGTTGATTCAATGGGTAAGGGCTTTGAATACATAGATGAATTATTAAAAGCTTCTTTTCAGGAGGGAATCAATATTGGCGATGATGATTACTTAATGAATACCGTGACGGAATTAGGTCTAGATTGGAATTCTGTTAAAAAAGATTTGAATACTTCTAAATGGAAAAAAGTTTTAAACGATAATGTCAACGACATGTATCAAGGTAATTGTTGGGGCGTACCCAGTTTTAAAATAACCGATGCCGATGGTTCAAATCCATATTACGTTTGGGGACAAGATCGAATGTGGCTGTTAAAAGAAGAAATCAATAGACGTTTAACATAGCCTCAAGCAAAATAGCGTGGATTTTAAAAATTTCGATCGTTAATCTATTCGAATAAAACACAGTTTTAAGTGTCAAAAGAAAAGGACAAACAAAAGAAAAAAAGATTAAATCCGGTCGCTAAAAATGCTGCCAAATTTAATAGAGCTTCTGTGTTTAAGGACAAAACAAAATACGACAGAAAAAAAGTTGAAAAAGATGAAGACTAGTTTTAACAATCTCCTAGAAATGGTAGGCAACACACCAGTTGTTAAAATTAATAACATTGATACCGGTCCTTGCGAGTTATACGTAAAACTTGAAAATCTAAATCCAGGTGGATCCATCAAAGACCGCGTAGGCATAAAGATCATTGAAGAAGCTGAAAAAAGTGGTGCTTTAAAACCCGGCGGCACAATTGTTGAATGTACTGCAGGAAATACTGGCTTGGGTTTGGCTTTGGCAGCAAAGTTGAAAGGCTATGACTTGATCTTAGTCATTCCAGATAAAATGAGTCAAGAAAAGGTTATGCATTTAGAAGCAATGGGAGTTGAAATTGTTTTTACTCGCTCTGATGTTGAAAAAGGTCATCCAGAGCATTATCAAGAAATGGCAGCTGCTATCGTAAAAAAAACTCCCGGTTCTTTTTTTGCTGATCAATTTAGTAATCCAGCCAATCCTCTTGTACATGAAACCACAACCGGACCTGAGATTTGGTCGCAAATGGAAGGTGATGTTGATGCCTTCGTTGCAGGCGTAGGAACTGGAGGTACTATCAGTGGTGTTGGAACATACTTAAAAGCGCAAAAAAAAGATATTCAAATAATCATTGCAGACCCAATAGGCTCGGTCGTTGCGGATGCGGTAAATACTGGGAATTATAAATACGAAGGTGGTTCGTGGCTGGTGGAAGGTATTGGAGAAGACTACATTCCAGATAATTTAAATTTAGATATCATTGATGAGGGAATTTACGTCTCTGACAAGGATGCTTTTGCAAGAGTGGATGAACTACTAAGAAAGGAAGGTATTTTAGCTGGGACTTCTTGTGGAACATTAGTAGATGCAGCAACAAAGTGGTGTCAAAAACAAATAGAACCAAAAAAAGTAGTAACATTGATATGTGATACTGGTAATAAATATTTATCCAAAGCTTTCAATAAAGATTGGTTAAAAGAAAATGAATTAATTGATTAACAATCATGAGTAAAAAAAATAAAGAAGGTTTTGAAACCAGAGCAATACATGCTGGTCAAAAGGCAGATCCAACCACAGGTGCGGTGATGATGCCAATTTATACATCTTCAACTTTTGAACAAGAAAGCCCTGGGGTACATAAAGGTTTTGATTACTCTCGCTCGATTAATCCAACCAGAAAGGCTTTTGAAGAATGTATTGCAAGTCTTGAAAACGGTGAAGTTGGTTTTGGATTTTCATCTGGTGTAGCTGCCATTTCCGCTTGTGTTGAATTACTTTCTCCTGGCGATCACGTGATTGCTATGAACGATCTCTACGGTGGTACAGTTCGCTTATTCAATGAAATCAAAACGATTTCTCAAGGTATCGAGGTGACATATGTCGATATGACTGACATGCAAAACGTCCTTGAAGCTAAAACAGATAAAACAAAAATGATATTTGTTGAAACACCAACCAATCCTTTACTAAGAGTTGTAGATCTATCGGCAATTGCTGACTTTGCCAAAGCGGAGAATATTTTAAGCGTGTGTGACAATACTTTTGCATCACCTTATATACAGCAGCCATTGAATCATGGCATCGATATTGTTTTGCATTCTGCAACTAAATATTTGGGAGGACACTCAGATTTGATAGCAGGTGCCTTGGTGATTGGAAAAAAAGACGATGCATTAGTTTCAAGAATGGCAAATATTGTAAATTCTTTGGGACCAATTACTGGTGCTTTTGATAGTTATTTAATTCTCAGAAGTTTAAAAACTCTTGCAGTGAGGATGGAACGACATTGTGAAAATGCTCTAGCCATTGCTAAGCATTTTGAAAGTCACAAAGAAATTTCAGAAGTAATTTATCCGGGACTCATAAATCATCCGCAGCATGATCTGGCATCAAAACAAATGAATGGTTTTGGCGGCATAATTTCAATGAATATCAAAGGTGGTTTGGAAAAATCAAAAAGTTTTCTTGAGCGAACTGAAATTTTTGCTCTAGCCGAAAGTCTTGGTGGAGTAGAAAGTTTAATTGAGCATCCCGCTTTAATGACCCATGCTTCGTTACCCAAGGACCGCAGAGAAAAGATTGGGATTTCTGATGGGCTTGTGAGATTATCCGTTGGCTTAGAATCTTTAGATGATTTGGTTGAGGATATTGAACAAGCTCTAAAATAAATTATTCTGAGTTATGGGAAGAAAGAATATGCACTATCTTCTGTTTTTCATCTTTTTTTCTATAAATTTGATGGCTACAGATAAACCCAATGTAGTTATTATTCTTACAGACGATCTTGGATGGGGAGACGTTTCATACCATGGGAGTCATATTCCGACCCCTAACATCGATCAATTAGCTAAGGATGGAATGGAATTGAATAGATTTTATTCAAACCCTGTTTGCAGTCCCACTAGAGCTTCCTTACTTACTGGCTTACATATCTTCAATCACGGAGTTGTAAGACCGTTCATGAATCCAGCAGCTGAGCAGACGGGTATGCCTCCTGAATTAAAGATCATGCCACAATATTTTAGAGAAGCTGGTTACCAAACAGCCTTATCTGGGAAATGGCATTTAGGGACAGCAAAAGAGGAATTTTGGCCAACGAATAGAGGTTTTGAAACAAGTTATGGTCACATGACCGGCGGTATCGGATATTTTGATCATACTGCAGCAGGTCGATTGGATTGGCATAGAAACGAAAGTACTTTGAGGGAAGAAGGCTATTCGACTGAATTAATTGCTAATGAGGCGATAAATATAATTAAAAATAAAGATCAAAGTCGTCCTTTGTTTTTATACGTAGCTTTTAATGCTCCACATACACCGATACAAGCACCTCCGGAAAATATTGAAAAATTTTCTTATCTGGAAGATGAAAGGGATCAGGTATACGCAGCAAATGTTAATGCTTTGGATAACGAAATAGGCAGAATAATCCAAGCAATTGAAACTCAAGGTTTATTAGAAGAAACCATTGTTCTCTTTTTTAGTGATAACGGACCAGTTTTTGATATTGACCCTATTGTAAAAGTTATTGCGCCAAATTTAATAGATGCAAGAGGCAGTACCGCCGGTTTAAGCGGAAGTAAATCCTCTGCATTAGAAGGTGGAATTAGGGTTCCTGCTGTAATTTGGTGGAAAGGTATTATCGAAAATGAAAAATCCGATCAGTTTTTCTTTGTCCAAGACGTATTGCCAACTTTATTGACTGCTACAAATATTAAAACATCTAATTCAGATAAATTTGACGGTGAAGACAAATGGTCAAACTTGCTTGCCGGAAAAATTGTTCCGCCAAAAAATGCCTTTATCGGATCAAGAATCATTGCCGATGAGAGAGCCTTATTTAATGATCAATGGAAACTTTATTCAGTTAAACCTGTTTTAGTTCCTGTTCCAGCTTCCTATCAATTATTCAATATCATTGAAGATCCTTTTGAAAAAAACAACCTTGTTGAAGAAGAAACCGAAATATTCGAGGCAATGAAAAAAACAATCACCTCTTATACCGAAAGAGATGTAGTCGGTAATATTAATCCAGCACATGCTTATTTGCATGGTGACGACCGACAAGGTGGTGTTGAATTGGGCTCGCCTTGGATGGATGGAGATTATGAGTTGAATAATCCTCCTTCTACAATAACAAGCTTTTTTATTTTTCTTTGGATACTAATCCAAGCTTTTAAATATCAGTTGGTTGCGGCACTATTTCTTGTTCTAATTTTTTATGCTTTCAAAAAATTAAGATAGAAATAAAGGTTAAGAGTTTTAAAAGTTGAAAAAACACAGTTTGTTACCGTCTAAATCATAAACGTAAGCACCATAGAAGTTCCCTGCTCTTGAACCAGGCTCTCCATCATCAGTAGCGCCTAAATCAATTGCTTTGGCATACATTTCATCTACTGCTTCGTGTGAATCAAGAGGAATTGCTTTCATTGTACCGTTACCGTGAGAGGCAGTTTTTCCATCATAAGGTATAGCTATGGCTAATATTACTTTACTGCCATCTTCAGACATCCACATTGTAATTCTATCGTTGGCTGGAAACTTTGATGCATTTATTTGAGCCAACAGACCATCATAAAAGGCTTCGGCGGCTTCTTTATTGTTAGTTCCTATAGTGGAATAGCCTTGTAATTTAGATGTCATGTTTTTTCTCCTTTAAGTTTAAATATTTTTTAAAAAATCTATCATGTGGGTGGTTACTGCTTCTGGATTTTCTTGCTGAGTCCAATGACCAATACCATCTAAAATTTCTACTTTCCGTAAATCATCATAATTCTTTGTAAAAGCTTTGAGAATATCTTCCTCCGAAGCGCTCTCATCTCTTGCAAAGAAATTAACTGGATCTAGAGTACCTGTGATGAAACAAGCAGGTAAAGGGTAAGAAACATTTTTAAATTCTTGCAATTCCTCAAAATCAATATCTTGAGCGCGATATCTGTTAAAAGGACCACGAAAACCACTTTGCTCAAATTCATTGATGAAATAATTCATATCCTCTTGAGTGAGCCAATTTGGATAAGTATCGAATTCTGGTGAATTTTCTAACATTTTTGATTCGGGTGTTTTTTTATAAGCAGGATTACCGATGTTGTCCATCATAAATTGCATCCCTCTTCCATCGCCACTGAAATAAGTTATTTCCAGAGCTTTTCTAACATCGGCTTCAAATTCTGCCTCAGCAACTCCTTCTTCTTGAATATAGAGTTGGTAGAAAAATTTATCTTTATAAAGTTCTCTGAACAGTTGAATTAAGGATTTTTCGCCAATTGGCGTGTAGGGTACTGAAAGCGCTCCTACTGCTTTTATGGTGTCCTGGTAAAGCAATCCAGTGGTCCAGACAATTGGTCCACCCCAATCATGACCAAAGAGATAGGCTTCTTTATAACCGAGTGAATCAATTACCCCAGCTATATCTGCAGCAAGGTTTTTTAAAGAATAAGCTTCTATTTCGTGGGGCTTATCTGAACCTCCATAGCCGCGCACATCGACGGCAGCTACTTTAAAGCCTGCTTTGACTAAAGGTTCTATTTGATGACGCCAGCTATACCAACTTTCAGGCCAACCGTGAACCAAAACAACGAGCGGACCTTCACCCTCTACCACTGCTCTGATTTTTAAGTTATAACCGTCTAACAGTTGAAAATTCATAGGTTATAATGATGTCAGTTTTTTGAGACCATGGCTACATTAAAAGCAGCAATCATACCTGTGACTCCCTTGCAGCAGAATTCTTGCGTCATTTGGAAAGAATCTTCAAAAATTGCAGCTGTTACTGACCCTGGTGGTGATTTGTCTTTGATCGAAAATTTCATTGCAGAACAGGGCTTGACCCTTTCTAAAGTCTTTATTACGCACGGTCATTTGGATCATGCTGGTGGTGCATTCGAATTAGCAGAAAAGTACAACGTTGAAATTGAAGGACCTCATAAAGATGATGGTTTTCTAATTAACGCTCTTGAAGAGCAAGGCAAACGTTATGGTTTGGATAGCGCAAGAAATTTTGAGCCTAACCGATGGTTAACCGATGGTGATCAAATAGAAATAGATGGTGAAAAATTAGATGTTTATCACTGTCCTGGACATACTCCAGGTCATGTAGTCTTTCATCATCCGGAATCGAAACTTGCCATAGTTGGAGATGTGCTCTTTCAAGGCTCAATAGGCAGAACGGATTTGCCTCGAGGTAATACACAAGATCTACTCGACGCCATCCGAGGAAAATTATGGCCTTTGGGAAATGATGTGACTTTTGTTCCAGGACATGGGCCGGTTTCTACTTTCGGCCAAGAGCGTCTGACCAATCCCTATGTTGCAGATCAGCTTTTTAAAGCCTAAAGCGAGCGATAAACTGCCTCTTCAAACCTTTGTAACACCATTTTAGGTTTTGTGTGGTAACAAGGAGCAATTTGCATCATGATGGTTCCACCAATATCTTTTTCAAAATCGAACCAGAAAAAAGTGTTCATGATGCCGGACCAGGCACAAGAACCTTTAGATCTTTGATTTGGAACTTCTTGTGTATTGATCATAAATCCATAACCCCATTTTTTTTCGATTCCAGGAAACCACTCATTGGGTGAGATGATTGCTGGATTAAAACTAGGCTGAAAAGGAACGCTCAAATCACCAATCTGATTGGAGGTCATTTCCGTGATTATTTTTTCAGATAAAAACTCTTTTCCATTAACCTTTCCCTTGTTTAAAAACATTCTTAGAAACTTCGCGTAATCCTCTGGGCAAGAAAATATCCCTCCTCCCCCATAAGCGAAGTTCTCTATTTGAGGTGAAGCCATGAAAGCACTGATGTCGGTCAGCCCATCATCTTCGTCTTTGGCATAAATATTTGGTAAGCGGTCCTCTCCCAACTTGGAAATATCAAAAGAAGTCTCATGCATCTCAAGAGGCTCAAATACGTTTTCGGTCATAAAATCATTCAATGATTGCCCTGATAATTTCTCAATGGCCTTACCCAGCCAACCAATACCAATTCCGTAATGCCAGTAACTTCCAGGCTGCTCTATCAATGGTGCATTTAGAAATTTACCTTCTTTATCCAAGAGATCGGAAATTTCTCCTTGCAGCAGCAAATGCGACAAAGCTTGGTGATGAAAGTCATAGCCAAAGCCTGAGGTATGAGTCAACAATTGATGGAAAGTTATTTTTGAATTTGGAGTCTGATAGTGAATTTCATCATTTTCCAATATGGCAACTTTTAAATTTTTAAACTCATCTAAAATGCTCTCAACCGGAGCATCCAAGGCGAGGTTTTCTCTCTCAGCTAGCAATAAAAATGCTGATGAAGTTAAAGCTTTGGTCATAGAAGCAATTCGAAAAATAGCGTTTGAGCTTAAAGGTATTTTTTTTTCTAAGTCAGTAAATCCAACCGAACCGGAAGCAAGCATTGTTTCAGAATTGGTAAGCGCATAAGCCGCATAAGGAATATTACTTTCTTCAAGCGCTGCTTCTACTACTTTATTGAAATCTTCCATGATTCTCTCTTCTTTCTGGAGCGGGCAGCGGGAATCGAACCCGCATCGTCAGCTTGGAAGGCTGAAGTAATAGCCATTATACCATGCCCGCAATTCTCAAAATGAGAGATGATTATACATCTCCAAGAGTCAATTGTTATCAGGATTTTAAATCCTCAAAAAGACTTACAAGATCTGTTCAGAAAAAACTGCTCTTAAATCTTCGACGTTACTCAGATGTTCTAAATCTTGAAAAGTAGTCTTATTGACTATTTCTATAAATTCTTCGTCTGTCTCACCAATGATGCAAGGGTATTGAAAATTTCGCTCTTGAATTTTTCTTGGAAGTTCGTTGCGATGTAGTACTTCTACTTTGTATTTCGTTTTGAGTTCTTTGACAAATTTTAACCACTCTAATCTAACAAAAAACTTTCCGTGAGAAATATCACATAATTCGCAAGCACTATGCTTCTTTAAGATATTTTTGTTTATCCAATATTTAATTTCATTAAATATGCCGCCATCTGCATCGTAAATAAAATAGATATTCTTGATTTGGCTCATCAATAGCCCTTTAAGCAAATACTTGAGGATTAGTAAGAAGATATATAAACCCACCAATTCCAAATAGCGTCATGGCAATTCCCCCGGTAAACATACTCAGTTTAGTTCCTATAGAAATCTCCGTTTTAGCCATTGTATTCAAATATTCTTTGTAATCATCTTTAATGCGAAGTACGCCAACAACAATAAATATAATCCAAAGGACCACCATAAAATCATAACCACCCATAAATAAATTATAATCCATCTATGGATCAAGTAATTGTCATAGTTTTGTTAGCGACCCTTTTCGCTATTTGTTTTGGTGCAGTAGAAATCTACATTAGACTCAATGATAAGAAGACTGTATGGCTCTGGACAGAGATCGTCTCCGTTGCCTTGATGTTGTTTTTTGGCTCGTTAGTTGTTGGTTTTTTAACCTACTTGGGCTTGGATTTATTAAGCGGGTTATTTTGAATTAACTATTTGAAATATTACTGATAAAAATGTCTGCCAGTTAAGACCCAACGCGAAATAGTTAATATCCAAAAAGACCAGAAGAAAAACCTTATAAGAGGCACAAAAGCCTCAGGGATGTTTTGGTCAAAACCAAAAGGCAGAAGGATTGCCCACTCAAAAATGCTATTCAGAAAGATATTAAAAGAAAGGTTTTCTGCTCCAGATAAAAAAGACACTAAATACAAAAACGGAACAAAGCTTAACCAGATTACCGCAACTATTCGTAAATAGTATTTGGTTAACAAATCTAATCTCGCTGACATAACTATTCGGGGTTTTGCTTAAAACTATCTAGAGATTTATCTAATGGCGACCAGTCCATAGCGGTATCGCTCCAAAAACTGGAATTTATTGTGACCCAAGATGAATCATCCAAACTTCCTGCTTTAATAAATTTGGTACCATCATAGCCTTCAACAGTGCTGATTAAAGGCGAACCGCAAGCCTCACAAAAACCACGACTTACTTTATTGCCACCTGAACCGATAACAGAAAAATACTTTATTTCTCCAGAAATTTCCAAAGCCTGATCTAGGATCAAAATGATGGTGGCTTTACCAGAGCCGGTTGATTTACGACAATCTTCACAATGACAATGATGCGCGGACACTACCGCATCCATAGGAAAGGAGTAAGTGACTTTCTTACAGAAACAACTTCCAGTTCTAAAAGAATTTTCAGTCATCACAAAGATTTATTAAAAATTTCATTTTTACGGCGATTGTGGGCTTCGCGCAGTAATAAAAATACCATAACAGTAAGAAACAAAGAAAAGATTTGTATCCAGCTGAAATAATTATTAAAGAGACTGATGATTTGGGTAATCATAAAAAAGAAAATGATAATTAAAATTGGCCAAACGGTAGAAGTTGGATTTCTGCCAGAAAAATAACGAGAAATGAAATAACAAATGGTCAAATAAAAGGCAGGCAATAAAGTGCGTAAACGCCACTCTGACATTTGCTCAGCAGTCCAGCTTGATCCAGGCAAAACCAAAATGGCCTCGGGGATAAAAATCATAAAAAAAGACATGATGCTGAAAAAAGCGAACATCAATCCCAATGAATATCTGATCAATCTAGTCATTGTCTCTCCCTCTCAAGTGAATTATACCTAAAAGTAGTTAGAAATTTATTAAATGACGTTTGGAATAACGGCTTTTCGGTCTTTGGGATAATCGGGAAATTTATCTTTATACCAATTGTGATTGGAAATGGCACGAGGGAATAAGTTGCAAACCGTCCATAAGAAAAATACCAAGCCTGCCCAGCTGAAAGTCATAATAGCCCAGCCCAGCCATTCGATGAATTCTCCTAAGTAATTTGGATTGCTGACTTTATTAAAAAGAAAACCTTTAGGAATGTGATAGCCATCACCTTTTTCTTTTCGCAAATTGATCATGATTTCATCGGATCTGACATTAATATAAAAGCCGGTAAAAAAGATGAGCAAGCCCAATAGGAAAGGAATGCTTGTGATCCAACCATGGCTGTAGTCACTCAAAAGAAAAATCCAAGTACCTTGAAAAAAAACATTCACAAAATTAAAGCCAATGGCTGAGAACACCACCATCAAAGGCATCTTTTTGTCGGTCGATTGCGCGCGCATGGGCCAAATGAAACTGCGATTGAAATAATGTCCGCAATATAAGACCGTAAAAATTATATGTATCGGATTGGTGTAATCGCCAGCAACGAGGAAAAAAATCAGCATCAAGAAAAAAGCTGGGCATTCTTCGATGATCCAACCGGCTTTGGCTGATATTTCCGGTCCCCAGCCTGTTGAGACGTGTTTTCCATAAGGTGCGGTTTGGAAGAATAAGTAAACAAAAGCAATCAGGCCAACGGCTAGCCAAGCGATGAGTAAATAATTAAAAGTACTTAGCGTGATAAAGGTCATAAACCTTCGTTTTCTTTGGTTGTAATGTGATCGTTGGCATCGATGTTATCAAAAAGATTTTCTCGAGCATCGCGACTCATAACGTCAACGATGATACCAATCACCATGTTCAGCAATACGACTGAAGTAACCAAAATAAAACTGATGAAATAAATCCAAGAATACGGATGGGCATCAAAGACATTACTCATGATCGCAGCCCAATCATCATAAGTGGCTACTTGCGCTAAGGTTAATGCTGCAATTCCAATATTGCGCCAATGTTCTGGATCGGTTTCGCTGAAAATCAAAGTGCCAATAGCTGCCCAAATATAGATTACGATAAACATCAGTAATGCAATAAAGGCCACTCTCGGCATCGACTTAAAGAGCGATTCGACGATGTGGCGAAATGCAGGGATTACTGTAATGATTCGAAGCACTCGAACGATTCTTAAGAGACGCGCGACAAAAGCGCTTTCGGCACCGTCGACTGGCACCAAACTTACCAAAACTATAACTAAATCGAATATATTCCAACCGTTCTTAAAGAAACGTAGCGGATGATTAGCCTCGGCAAAGATACGAATGAGGATTTCAATCAAAAAGAAGATTGTTATGGCATAGTCAAAATAATCCAAAATCGTGGTGTATTGATTTGGGATATCATAGGAACTGGCCCCAGCGTAAAT
>Ga0181380_1000329_pt1 | contig 21715 bp, 23 predicted proteins | sample 3SPOviralmetaG_FD_130116 | JGI IMG/M metagenome (GOLD analysis project Ga0181380, IMG submission 130116) | Marine viral communities from the oligotrophic San Pedro Time Series (SPOT) site, San Pedro Channel, CA, USA - 3 SPOT_SRF_2009-08-19 | ecosystem: Environmental > Aquatic > Marine > Strait... | reverse complement strand
TCTAGTAATACTTATCCGGTCATTTAGTGCTCTTTCTATAACTAAATATGTAGTATCTAAATCAGCAATATCTGGAACAGCTCCAGTCAATTCCAAGCCAATACCAATGCCAGTGTAGACAGGATCATGTGGTATAATTTCTGCGTTAATCATCTTCTGATCTACTGCACCGTTTATAATCTCTGCTTTCTGCGATTGCGTTAAATAGTAAAGATTATTATCGCTATCAACTGTCTTAATAAGAGGTACCATATACACGTGCACGTGGTTCATCTGACCGGTCGTTGCAAATTTTACCTGATTAAAGACAACCCTCGAATCATCGTTCGGTCTATCTAACCCTAAATCGTAATAATATTTTATAACATTATCAATATACGCCTCATTATTAACTAATGTAGAGCTTGTAACAATATTTGCAAAATTCTTTTCAATATAGGTCTCAAAGTCATCCGAGGTTACTATTCTATTTTGCGAGTAGAATACTTTCGGAGCGTTGGTTTTTATCTGATCTACTGTTTCAATAACAGCAGGTTCTGCAGATGCATTTTGATTTACGAAAGCAATATTAGATGCTAATTGCTGGGTTAGGAATTGCGTATCAGAATCGTATATAAATTGAGATATTACTTCAAACTGCGATGTGGTAAATATATTAATATTGCTACCATTAAGTTTATTAGCTGATACTTTTCCAGTAGCACCGTCACTTTTTAGATAGTATATATAAACGCTACTCCCGGCATCTAGCTTAACCCCGTTAACCCCGTTACCAAATTTAAGTTCATAGAACCCATTCTCGTTTAATCTTTTCTCAAATACATATGCTGCGGAATCTTCATTAAATACCGAGTCTGTTTCCGTGAATTCAATATACTTATTACTGTCAAACTTCTTAACAAATACATTTATTGAATCATGTTCAATATTAACAGCTGTATCGTTAATATTATCCTTTACTACCAACGGTACAACTTCAAAATCCTGACCAAGGGCATTTTGCACGGGGTGTTCAAAGAACTTACCTTGATATAGTAATGTATTATCAGATAGCGAATTTAAACTCTCAGTACCCTCGACTGTCTTACTAAATGTAGCGTCTCCTATAAACGAGTAATCTAAACCGTTGATATTAAAATATGAGAATCTTTTAACTGTATAAATGTTTATAGGTAGTAATTCACTAGCAGTAGCATTAAACGATAATACTGATGTCTTATATCCTGTAGGCTTATAACCAATAAGTTTAGTAATTCGATTAATATTCTCAAATACAGAAGCTTCATCGAATAATGCTTCAGATGATGTTTGGTTTAAGTAGAATAAAGATAGATGGTATGAAAATGCAACAATATCAATAAGAGACGATAGGTTACTACCTTCAAAGTTTTGATCTGTAAAGACTCCACCTTCATTTAAGCGGTCTTTAATATGTTGCTTTAATGTTAGAGCGTCAAACGTAGCATAAGCATCTCTCGGTAAAGTAAAATCAGTATTAACACTATTGGCCATATTTATATTTATAAGGGAATTTGTAAATTACACGTAAAAGCCTGATTGCGATAAGCTACCTTTTAATTGCAATGTTTGGTTATTAAATCTCGGGATTGTATATGTGAAATCACAAATATATTCCTGCTCTTCAATAACAGGCGTTATCTCAAGATTTAAAATTTTGACACGCGGTTCGAATTTTGATATATTTGATATAATATTACTACCTATAACATTCGCTCTCTCTTCTGTAACTGGTAAGAATAAAATATCTCCAAAATTGATACCAAATAATGGATTTAGAATTTTTTCACCTGGAGATGTTGTTAATAAACTAATTAGAGCGTTTCTAATAGCACCTACGTTATTATCGGAAGTAATATCAGTAATCTGCTGATCCTTTTCTAATTCATTACTGAGAGTGTAATCTAGTAATATGTCCAGATGTAAATCCTTATAAATCGTTGTCTCGTCACGGTCAGTATCCGGTACACTTATGATATCTAGATTGATAGAAGCCATTATAATAATATTTAAGCTATAGAATAATGTACATAAAACAATAAATAATAATATGTCACATAAGTTTTTAAATTTAATCGAAAGTACTATTCAAAAAATGACTAACGGCGGTGTTCTCGTAGGGGATAGAGTGTCATTAATAGACGGCTATAAAGGTAAAGAATGCTTTAAAAGCTTACCTGACAGTGTTAAGGAATATATCACTAGTCTATTCACTGATAATGACCTTAATAAGAAAGTTATTAATATTAAAACAGAGATGCCTTCAAGAGCTCCTGGGAATGAAGATAATCGTGGATCATCGTATTTTGCTGATGTAGCGGTAGAGTTAGCAAACGGACTTTACGATAATAAAAATGCCGTGACAGTACCAGTCAGTATTCTTCAAGTACATGATGATGGTATTAATAGATCACCAGTACCAGATTCTCAGAGATACGATAATAAAGTACAAATCGACCCTGTCGAGGTAGATGAAGAAGATGAAAACGAACAACAAACTATGACACAACAAGGTGATAGCCTTGAGAAGTCAGAGCGTTCGAACGCTAGAAAGAATACTAAGATTCCTTCGAAGCCTGCTACACCATCTCCAGCAGTTAACGAGAATTATACTGCACAGTATATGCCAATTAACGGTTAAATCTTCTCAAGATTAACCCAGCAAGCAAAAGCATTAATCTCTTTATCTAATACAAATACGTCTTTATACATGTGATCTGAAATAGTCACTATATATTGACGTTTTTTATTGTCATCCAAACTAGAATCATATACATAATTTAGATATTGCTTCATAAGATTATGGTAATCGCCTTGAAACTCATTTTCATTCTCGATTAGATATTTACGTAGTTTTAGAACTTCGTTAGATGTAACGTGCTTATGAATCACATTGATGATATCTTTATTATCGACACTATGATCAACAGTAAAAATATTACTAATAGTTGACTTTTGAACGTTGTTGATAATCTTACGAATATCCGGGTAACTTTGCTTGATAACATTAACGAAGTTAGCCTTCTGATTAGGTTCAATCTTAATACCCTCTTGTTTAACAATATCTACAACACGCTTCACAACATCGTCAAACGGCGGGTTGAGATCGAAGAATTGAGTTCTACTTTGAATAGCTGGTATAATCTTATGCTTATAGTTCGCGGTAAGAATAAATCGAGTACCGCTACTATATTCTTCCATAGTATTACGCAATGCTCTCTGACCATCTAAGGTTATTCCATCAGACTCATCTAAGATTACTACCTTTACTTTACCGTCGAGAGACTTAGTCTGAGCAAAGCCAACTACCTTAGATCTAATGGTATCAATACCATTTTCATCAGATGCGTTAATATAGAGATATTGACACTCCAGCACATCATTAACAAGAATTCTAGCTAGAGTCGTTTTACCTAAACCTGGCGTACCAACAAAAAGCAGGTTTGGAATCTCGTCAGTAATAGATTCAAAATATTTTCTATTACTATCAGATAATACCAAATCTGATAATGTTTGAGGTCTATATTTTTCTACGAAGAGATTATTGAACATTATTTTTTTCTTTTTGACGGCTTTGTAACAGTAACGGTAACAGTCTTACGAATCTTAGCGTTACCTACTTTTTTTTCCGTTATTCTCTGTCTAGTTGTTTTTGCCATAATTTATTATATCAGCGTTCCGTTAATTATTTACCTGTCGATCCGAACCCGCCTTCACCGCGGTCAGCTTCTTCTACTTCATCAGTCCATTCAACAGATGTTACGTAATTCTTTTCGATTTTAATTTGAGCTACTTTATCGCCTTTCTTGTATTGATAATCAGTATCTGAGAAGTTATACATCTTAACTCCGCAATCACCGCGATACCCAGTATCGATCTCACCTAGATGCGGTTGTAGACCTGCCTTGAATCCAAGACCGGACTTAGGTTTAATTACAAATCCGAATCCAGGTGTAATATAACCTACTTTAATACCGACTGGTACAACATTACTACCGATCTTTACCTTACCAGTAGGACTTGAGTCGCTAGCAGGGATAACAGTATCTTCAACTGCGAATAAATCAAAGCAGTTATCATCAGCATGCGCCTTTTCAGGGAGCTTAGCGTCTTCATGAGTCTTAACAAATTTAATTTTTACATCATTCATATAACCCATTATATAGTATTAGTGTAGTTTTTCAACTATATTAATAAATATTTCTATATGGATGATGATATTAATAACTCAGTCGATGATTTACTAGATCAGTTACAAACATCGGCACAGGTGACTAGAGACATTAAAAATAAGGATGATTTTAAATTAGAGTCAGAAGATTTACAGGAGTTTCTACTACAGTACTCTGGTAAGCTTATTAAAGGCAGCGTCGAATTTGTTGATGAAGTTACTCAGTATATAACAAACGCTCCGGATGCAAAAGATGTAGAGAGTTTAAGTAAACTAGTCGGGGCTTCAGCTGCAGCCATCGAAACTCTTAATAAGATTCATATAGCTAACGAGAAAAATAAATCTTCTAAGGAATTGAAGATTATGGATATTGAAAGCAAGAAGCAACTGCAAGAGGATGATAATAAAACTAAATTGCTTCTGAACCGTGAAGAGTTAATGAAGCAATTGATAGATGACGCTAATATTATTGACGCGGAAGTAACATCTAACTAAATGAAACTTTAACAGGCTGGTTTAATTTATTTCTAAGTATATCAATCTTCGCGGATACACCCTCGACATTAGTTGTATATTTGAGGTGTACTGATGATCTGCTTGCATCCTGATCTCTAAAGTTTACATTTTTAAAGAACTGTATAAAGTCAGCCATATTACCTATAATATTTTTAAGCTGACTGTTAATAGGATCTTTAAAGATGTATAACCTATCAACGTAGAGGTTATCAGTAACTAAATTTTCACCATGCGACGTTTTAGCGGTATTCGCAACAACTGAATCTTGTAAATCGGATAGGCTCAATTTTAATAAAGCATCCGTCTTTGTATTAAGATTTATGGAAGTCTGCAATTCCCTTTTTGACACCTTATTAAAAACTGAAGCGGGTATACCATTCGGATAATTGTAAGCTGTATCGAATGTATCAAAATATGGAGACGTGTTATTATCAATAACACTGTTAACATCAGTGATATTACCTGTATCGTCGCTGTAATTATTAAAATATATATTATCTGCGGTTAAGTTCGATGTTATTAAACTCTTAATATCGTCAGTTAATGTTTGGAATTTCTCAATATAGAAGAGTTTAAATATATTATCAAACTCGTACACTTTATCATCAAATGTAATTTTAAAATCATCGCCATTTAATTTAATATATAGGAGAGAAGTACTTTCTATTACATCCGCTGCAACTTTACTTTTCTCAAACTGAATACTAGTATCTAACTGCCCTAAATAATCATTAAACGCTGAAAGTAGATTTGTTGCTGACCTATAAAATTCTATACTAGGCTGTTGTACAACGTCAATATATTCTGGTAGTAATGTTACTTCATTGCTCATAGCTGAACCTCCTTATATTTTGGATCTTCGTAATGGTATGTTTTTATCCCGATAACTTTATTATAAAATTCAGTATCGTTTATAAAGATATGTTGTACATCTACTATAAAATATATACCTAATAATTTATTATCAAAGGTATTTTCGATATAGTCACCTGCTCTGTCTAAACTAAAAAACTTACCTGATGTTCTAAATAACTGACCTTTAACAGTTAGTTCAACCCCCATATTGGTGATAAGAGCATTTTTTAATAATCTGTTTATGCCATACGTTCTTCTAATTTCGGGGTTATTACCGTATTCCGAGAACATATTACTGTATGATAAATTATCTCGCTGCGTACCATTTATAATAAAATTAGCATGCGGCGCGTTATCTTTACCTTTAAGATTATCTACATAGTTTTCAGAAAATCGAGTGCGTGCACGTTCAATATTACTATCGTAAATATCTAAGTTAAACTGCTTATTGGTAAAGTCATATGAATGTACAATCTGCGACTTTATCTTTTCGCGACGTATATTCGAAGCAGTATTAAAAAACTTATACTCTAAAATTTCACCCTTCTCGCCGAACTCTAAAGCACCTAAAGGTTTTTTCTGCTCGCGGTCAATTACACTATCACCTTCACGGCTACTTCCAGTTATAGTAAAATTCTCTAGAAATTTTGACCCTGTAGATTTACTTTGAACATTATATGCTTGCTTAAAGAGATTTGATGCTCCTTGAAGAGTATATTCACCAGTGTAATTCTCTTTTTTTAAAAAACTAAAATCATTTTTACCGTCACTGCTCGTATGACGCTGCATAATATATGTTATATCTTCATAAGCATTATTTTCAGCAGGTGATGAATAGAATATCTTTGACGATCCATCTTCAAAAAAAGGTGTAATTTCATTACCAGAAACTGGCTCTACTGTTGTATATATAGAAGCATTATCATTTAGAACATTCTTAATTAACGCTTTAAGGCATTTACCGGTTTCAACTTGTCGATCTGAATTACTTAATTGAGTTACATCGGTAACGTCGCCTAGAACATTAGACGATGAGAAGAAAGCTTTACGCTCCTTCATAATCTGCAAATCATAATCAGTTATAGTATATTTTTTTGCACTTACGCCATTATAGTCGATAGGTTCTTCATCTTCTAAGCAAAAAATATAAGAGATTGCGAAAGATTTAAGCATATCTGCATCTAGCTGATTATAATCCTGTGTATTACCATCTAGTGGTATAATAGTTATTTTTAATAAATCACGACCATCACCTCTAACAGTATAACCTTTGTATGATTTATTACTCGTATTAAACTCAGCGTCACTCGGCGTTGATACAAATCGTTCTAGTGCATCCTCTGTATTATCCAGAACAACAGTCCCGTTTAACCATGGTTCAAAAATATTATCAAATAAATTTAATTCTAAAACTGAACTTTTTGTGATAGTTAATAGATCACCATCAGGGTTGAACAGAGTAGCTTTAAATATATATTTCTGATTATCTATCGTATAACTAAACTGCTCATCATAAACTGTATCATATGTATATCTCATTGCAGCTGCTGTTTAATACTTTCTAATAAAACTTTAAGGGAAGCTTTCTTTACTACTCTAACCCGCTTACCAGATTCAATTGACATTGGATTAGATATATCATTAACAACCATGATTAACCACCATAGATATGTCGTACCGTATACTCTATAACTCAATGTAGTTAAAGGCATTGCATGTGGAAATTTAACAAAGTCAAAGATCTGCTCATTAATATCCTCAGGTATCTTAATCTTCTTAAGAATATTATAATAATAGTAATCATTCTCACCCTGCTTATAAAGCTTAAAGATATTTTCATACCTATATAACTCTAAATCTGGTAATAATTCTACCTTATCTTGAAATTTACCTTCCATAATATTATTTATACCTATTGACTACCGCGCCGACCTGTTACTCTACCAACAATAGTAGGTTCTGTAGCTGCCCCAATCTGCGTCGTAGCTGGTGAAGGCGATGGAGCTGCTTCAACAGGTTTATTAACTGTCAGTTTATCCTTTTTAACACTCGCATATATAAAGTTTCTTGTCTCTTCATTGAGACCGGTTACTGTGACATTCAATTCATATGCATCAGGTACTACAGTCCGGATTGTACCTATATTATTCGATACTCCACCATCAACCCCTTCATCCATAACTGGTACCTCGAGCTCCATATCACGTCTATTACCTAAAAATTTAACCGATAAGTTTGATATATAAGCATACGGCATATACGCAACACCGGGTACATGTACTTCGTAAATAACTGGCTGGTCTATAATACTCTTACTAACTCTACCTGGTCTGTTTTGATATACTAATCCAAAAATTAACTGCCAGTTTCTTTTAACATCATCAAAAGTACCTGTATTGAGTAGAGGTATTGTAAATGATACATCTCTACCTTTTTGTCCCATCGAAAATTGCTGAGACTTTTCGATATATGTACCGGGCTTAACTATATTAGCTATACCCGCTAACCCCTTCGAGAGACTTCCCATTAAGTCTGCAATAGGACCAGCTACATTACTCTCACTGTCTCCGAAACTGTTCGATATCTCTTTATACGAATCTTCTAGATACGGAAAATAGTAGTTAAACCCCGTATATTCAGTAGCGTATAGACCTTCATATGGTTTTAAAACATCACTATCAAATGTCTTAAAGTAGCCGCCCTGTAAAGCCTTTTCATACTGATCTCTTATCTTCTCCTTTAGAGATTTTTCCTGAGCTTCATCAGATGTTTCCTCTGCTGCAGCTGCAGCGTCTGTAGCTATATTATTATCTGCCTGTACTCTATCAAATATACCAACCGGGGTGTTAATTAACCCAGCTGCGACAGTATCTGCAGAAGCAAGCGTAGAATAAATCATGTTGGTTACTGTAGAGTTTAACACTATTCTTTGCTCGATCATCTGTATTTTAGGTACATCTTCACGAGAACTCTTTGGACTGTTTGTCCATGCAAAATCTTTTACGACATTAATCGGATCTTTAACTTGAGCAGATTGATCCCCGTATATACCTAGATTGGTAAGATCCTTAATATCGGAAGTACTATCCGATAACTTCCCTTCACCTCTTGTTAAGATAGGCACAGCTGCAGTACCGCCAAACTGTAAATTCCAAAGATTACTCATATATTATTATTTAATATGAATATACTTCTTGAAGATCTCTTAAATTACGCTGATTATTCATATTAGTTACAGATGTCGCATTATTTGTGATAATATTAGCACCGACACCTGTTTTATCAGCTATTTCTCTTAGAAGGCTTATATTCTCTTTTAGAAGTTCAATTTGAGTATTGAGTAACTCGCCGCTCATGTTTGTCTGATTAACAATTAGCTTCGAATGAGCCTGTGCAATTTTAAGCTGCTGCTTCATATTATCGTCAGAATATATATTATTAACTGTTTTATCTTCACTTGCGAATGATGATGGCTTAGAATCAGGCAATTCTCTTGTTGCTGCCTGGGGTTGAGTCCGAGCTAATTCAGTTACTTCTGCCTCAGATAGATCTTCCATACCTCCCGTATCGTCTATAGATATACCTAATAGTTTAGCAGCTCTATTCTTTAACCCGAACGCACTTGGTATAGCCTTGAGTAGAGTCTTACCTACCTTCTCTTTTAGTGTCGATCCAATAACTTTAAGTATTTCACCAAAACTTTTACCCTGCATCCCTCCTTTTCTTTCGCCGGTATCCTCGTCTTTCTCGCCGAAGAAGAAATCTGCTAACGGCGCCATAAAAGGTATAGCCATAGCCATATCAGTTAGACCGCCTTTAATATCACCAGTTAGTACTTTCTTAGCACCACCCCACATACTTACGAGATTCTTAATAGGGAAGTTATTCATTATCTTTTCTTTAATTTTACCGAAGAAATCACTCATTTTAAAACCGGAACCAGCTGGTTTAACTTCTTCCGGGTCTTTTTTTACATCAAGAAAAGCATTAAGTACATCTAGCCCAATAGATATACCAGTACCTATACCGGGGAATAAAGTCGCTATACCGGACGCTACATCAATTAAACCACCTACTAAATCGCCAGATTTAAACCTACTAACAGCAAATCCCCATGATATAAGTGAACCTATACCAGGTATACGCTTTAAGACCGGTTTTAAAAATTTACTAAATAATTTACCTATAGTGCCGAAAAGACCTTTCGCACCACCTTTACCTGCTATTTTAGCAAACGGTTTTAATAAAAATTTAGTTATACCTCCTAAAAATCCTTTCGCCTTTTTAATTACATTAGCAAATAAATTTTTAGGCATTATTTTAGCAAATAGACCGGTAAATTTAGCTAATTGCTTACCCGCCATCTTCTGGAAAAGCTTAACGCCGCCAATAATACCACCTTTAGATAATATATTTAAAAGACCTTTTAAAGGTCCATCAGACATTATACCAGTTATAAGAGCTGCGAGACCTCCAAGTACTAGTAATGCAGGTCCTATGAGCTTCTTAATAAGCCCCATCCCACCTTTACCGGGATCTTTATCTTCGGTATCTTTTGATTCATCACTGCGCAGTATTTTCAGGTCATTTTCCGCCTTTCTACCAAAGTCAGTAACAATAACAGGCTTTGCTTTTTCGACTACCTGTCTAGGAGCTGATATTGGTTTAATTGCATCTACTTTTTGGCCAACTACCTTTTCAACTGCACGTGTCGGTGATATCTTTGCTTTAATAGCTGCAGTATTCTCACCAACTACCTTTTCAAGTAGAGATAGTCTCTTTTCAGTTGAAGATGATACTTTTGATATTAATAGTAATGCATCAGCTATAGTAGTGTCTGCCATACTATTATTTAATAATTAATCTAAAGTATAAACAAATCAGGAGTAATATCTATCGATTTATCCTCAGTGGTATATCTTACGTATTTTGCTTCTTCGTCTCTGACTGTATTAATATAGTTTGTAACTTGTTTAAAGTGGATACTGTCAATACTCTCTAATACTTTAATACTCTGAGTCAATTCATTATGTAAATTAACTTCCTTATCGTTTATTTTTATACTCTTTATGAACTTTAAAATCTCGCATGCATATAAATCACTTATTAAATTTTTAAGCTTATTATCGTCAAACGATGTATTCTTATATTTGTTTAATAAATGGGTATTTACAAAGTTATCAACATCAAGAGTAGGAGCTTGAACAGTAAATGTAAAATCGCCTGTTGTTACCGTTACAGGTTCAATATTATACGGAATATCTTTATTACGAGTCAATAGTTTCGATACCGTCTCATCACTTTCTTCATCAATACTATCTTTGAGATGTTGCCTTAAAGCCAGTGTTAAATTAACACGGTCAATAGTGTTATAATCTTTTATATTACCATTGAGATTATCTTTTAAAATCTTATAAAAAATGTTATTAAAGAATAAAACACCTAGCGTTGTATCTGAAGTGCTCTCAATAATTAGCTTCTGCTGAGCTAATGTAAGAGGAGATAGCTCCACCTCTGTCTGCGTAGACGGTAAAAACACCGTTAAAACACTACGGGTACTTTTAATCTCATTTAGAATATCGTTAAATTTATCAGACATAGAAATATTTATTTTTAATTATACGAATAACAACTACTGCGCGTTACTATCCTGCTTACTATCTTGCTGCTCTTTATTTAAATGATTAAGGAAAATCTTAAGCTCAGGGTATGTATACATCATAAAATCCGCAGATCTAAGATCTAAATTTCGCATACATATATACTCAAACTGCAAAATACTATTAAGATCCTCTTGAAATATACTCTTCAAAAACGGCAATAATTCTGCAGAATTATATATATTAATCGTTTTATCTCTGAAGATGTTTATTTGTCTTCTTGAAAGCTGATCTTGGATTTGCTTGAAAATGTCAGTTAACGATAAACATGTTTCGTTTAAAATCTCGGCTTTCTGGCTGATAGTTAAATCTCTAACACATACATCTTTTACTTTTACTAAGCATTGTGAAACGAGCTCATCATAGCTTGATGCATAGAAATTAACAGGGCTTCGAAATGTAAATATATCATACTCTATCGGCGTATCGTCGAATTCTTTATCTAGCAGTATTGAGATGTCTAATGTTATTTTTTTACTATCTTCTAAAAATGATATTTCGTTACCGAGAACGGTATTTCTTATAGCTACGATGCATTTAAATTTACCTATAATATCCAGGTATGTTTTTTTATATATACATGAGTCTATTAAGCGATTAAAGCAATCACTTATATACTTACTATCACTCGATAATAACATTTTACATATATTTTTATATTCGTAAAATGTAGGTTCTCTGAAATATACCTCGCTTTTAGAAAGCTTTACCGGTATTAAATTGTCGATCATTAAAATAACTTATCAATTAGATCAGGTAAAGGCAAGTATAGGTTGTCACTGACCGTATAGTGGCTGTAATTCCATTGCGTGGTATCTATCTGTACAGATTCAGCATCATATGTTAAATTTCTACTACCAACACTAAACGGTACACAGTTGTAGAAATTCCATACCTTACGAGGTATTTGAGATACACCTTGATACGATCTTGTATATTGCACCACAGTAATATTTGATTTAGGGCTAAGTTCAGGTTTATTATTTTCATCTCTAGCTACCATCCCAGCATGTCCCCCGAGTATAACCCATGGTCTAACAACAGAATCAATAAAAGAAGAGTTAGTCTCTCTAAACTGTAACGTTAATGGGCTAAATTCAGATCTGTTACCGGATAATCTTCCAGGTATAAATCCTCTATTGTTCGTGATTGCAGCTACCGGTGACTGTATGGTATCGTCTGGTATATCCGCACCTTGCGCGAATATACAGCCAACTATACCCTGAGCTGGGTAAGATGTTAAAAAAGCTTTAGCTCTATCTATATCAAATCCTTTTTTATCGCCTTGAACTGGTTCTAAAGCCTGTAAAATATCTGTATTCAAACCTACAGGGAAGGAATCGAACAATACAACCCACTGCGTTCTTAGCGGTAAAGCCCCGACCCACGTCTCCATAGATCTAATAAAATTATTTCTAAAGCTTACTAACGGTACCCCGGGTATATTTGTACCAAAAAGATTTACATTTGGTTGCGCTAATGTACCGCCTAACGCACCTTGCGTAAGGTTTGAAACTCCCTGTAATGCATTATTTGCTGCGTTTAATATACCCATATATAATATTTAAGCAAAAAAAAGCCGTATCAAACGATACGGCCTTTTAGTAAATTAATTAAATTTATGCTGTTTTTCTGTAATAGTGGTAAGCAACAGTTACTGTAAACGTTTGTACATCGCCAGTTGCTGTAACGTCGTATGATAAATCACCGACGCTTCTGATACTACAACCAACTAACTGGTATTGTGAAACTCTATTTAGTTCTTTATCTAACTGTACCAAGTCGATAACAGAGCTAGCTTTTGGAGTGAAGTAATTACCTGTCGAATCCTCATCGTTAAATGTATCATTAATTACTTGCTGGAATTTATCGTATAGATTATATGATTCATCAGCTCTAAAAGTTAGCGAATATCCCTCTGAACCATTATATTTAACGGTACCTGGTACGTGAAAATCTAATCCCATGTAAGGAATTGTAACATCTTGAATAGTTTTACCGGGTAGAGTTGCTGTTGTCACATAAACTAAATCTTCTTCACCGATAGATACATCACTACCATCTCCAAAGTCAATGTTTAACACTCTAAACAGATTATTTCTTGCGAAGTCTTTTGCTTGAGCCTGAGTATAAAAATCCTGTATCGTTTGCTTGACATCAGCCATTTGGTACCTCCTGGTTTGTGTTCATAGTATTCATTATAATAATATTTATTCAAACACCTTAAAATTTATATGAATAAATTAACAAAATATAACAAACAATCCGAGACTTTTAGAATAAATAATTATATGCAAAACATGATACAAGAAGCATACCTAGAATTACCAGGAATTTATAAGATAACAGATATATCAACTGGAAAGTTCTATATTGGCTCAGCTAAAAACTTTAAACACAGATTTACAACTCACCTATCTAACTTAAAGTATAACAATCACCATAACAGACAACTACAGTTTATCTTCAATAAAAGAGCTGACCAGCTGCAATTTACAGTTATAGAGAGGATTAATGATATCACAGCACTGTCATGTATTGAGCAGACGCACCTAGATAAAGCCTTTCATGAAGAATTGTGCATCAATAGCTCTCCCGTCGCAGGTAGACCACCATCATATAATGAGATGAATATAGAGCAACAGCGTCGCGCTGTTAAAAAAGCCAACCAAACGAAACTCTCAAAGTATGGGCAGACAGGTGTCATCTGTACAGCTGAATCTATAAAAAAATCTGCTAATACTCGACGTGGGGTCAAACGATCCCCCGAAATAGCTAAGAAGATGATTGAAACAAAGAAAAAAAACGGAACCTTAAACGTACCGCATTCAAAATTACAAGGTAGAAAAAGACCTAACCATTCGAAACGAATGAAGGAAGTATACAGAGAAGGTAGGTTGATTGGATTGGAAAGAGATCAGGGAGGGTCAAATAACGGTAACTGTAAAGGTACTGTTACAATGAAATGTATTGATACTGGCGAGATAAAATCGTTATATAGATTTAAGTGGAATGAATGTTACGGTATCAACGGACCTAAAATGTCACGTATCACTAACCAAAAGCAGAAACATGTTAAAGATAAGAACAAAAATAGCTGGCAATTAATCTAAAAAAAGCCGGTCTTTTCAGACCGGCTTAATTTGTTAGGGGTTAATATTATCCGACGATTTCGTTGAAATCGGTACCTGTACGTGTTGCGTAGAAATTTACCAAGATAAATTCTGCAGCACGAACCGGCTTTAAGTAGATGTCAACAACAAGCTCATTTTGATCAATGATATCGGGGGTATTATTTCTCTCATCGCAAACGATCAAGTAATCATAAACACCTTCCGTATTCTTTGCATTTTCAAAGATAGGGGTTAGGGTGTTGATGATACGGGTTCTTGTAAGAAGCGTATTAGGTTCAAATATGAAATACTTCATAGTTGTACGTGTTGCCTTCTCCAGGTTTAAGAACAGGCGACGAACATTAATTCTATCAAACGCGGTCGGCGCTGATTGCAATGTCTTCTGACCGAACGTAACAAAACCTTCACCAGGGAAGAACGCAACAGGGTTAACAGAAATCTTATATAACTGATCTCTTTGCTTCTGTTTCGGGTAGAGACATATGTCATTAACGCTACCTACTCTTCCTCGTGTAAAACCAGCTGGTGCGAACCAAGGTTGGAAGTTACTATCAGTATTAGCCATTATCTCAGCAGCAGTACCAGAGAATGGTACCCATGTCTGATCATCTAGCACCGCGTCATAAACTTTAGTCCAAGCAGCGTACGTTGTTGAGTAGCTAGAATTCAAGATAGACGTGAACGCCTGAATAGGCTTATTGATATTTAACGAGAAGTTCTTATTAGGATCCTGTAATGTCTTGAAGTTTGCACCTTCTAAGAAGATCGGTCTAGGAAGGTCAGCAATAAACAAGTGATCCTTTCTCTTCTTCTCTGCGAAGTCGTTAAATCTATTGTAGATTGTCTTCCAGTTATCTCTATAAGTCTGCGCATCTTGGCTAATTAATGTAATATCAGATTTAGCAAAACCTGACATCGGCATGTTAGTTAAATCATCGTAATACTTACCGTCACCAGTAGCTTCTCTACCCGCATTAATTGTACCTAAACCTGCTTCAATCGTAATATCGATATCAAAGATATCTGGATTCTCAACAGAATCAAGTAATCTATCAAGCTTTTGCGGAATAGAACCAAGATCTTTCTGCACTGACTGTAGATTTGCATTAGTATATGCACCTACTGTAAATAAGCTATCAGCGACACCTAGTGTTGTTACTGTATCAACAAGAGCTGCTGATACAAACGGTGCAGCGGTTTCATAACCAGTAGCTACATAGCCAGATGAAAGTATAGGCCAGTTTGCTTCCGCTAGAGGAGCTGTACTAAACTTAGTTGAAGCTAATCTAACTTTATTAACAGGAAATCCATCAAGACCTAGCCATGTATCCCCATTTCTATGTGAGAGATTATCGTTAATAAGCACTTGTACATTCGGAGATTGATCTTCTTTAAATCCTAAGAAGAAGCTCTGTGCTGCACCACCAGTTTGTGATTGCTGTTGACGGTGGTAATCAAAAGAACCAACATAACTCTCTGATAAAACGTAATCTAACTTAATAACATCAGAAGCAAATACTGATTGTCTAAGTTTGAATAAACCAACAGATAATGTATCGTCAAATGATGGTCTTGCGATATCATAGTCAGTAAGATTTTCCATGATTTCAGCAATACTATCTGATTCCTGACCGAACGTATTTGACTGAGCGTCATTTAGTGCGGATAGCGCGAAGTTAAGACGACCTTCCGGTAAACGTAAATATGAACTCGTTGAAGTAGCGCTAGCGCCTACTGTTTCAGCTGTAAGAATAGCATCAAAGTTTGTTGCTTCGTTTAAGTTTGTATTATCAGCAAGACCTACATAAAAACCTTCATACTTATTATTAACAGTTGTCTGACCTTTATTGAGAACAATAACAGCTGCTCCGCCAAGATCTTCAAAAGTTGATGGATTCGGGTTAATTGTGTCCGACCATTCAAAGCCTTGTCTTTGCTGTATACTAAAGAATTGCTCTTGTGTAAGCTCGTAGTGTACTGGCTTACCTAAAATATAGTTTGTAGGTACACTTTCACCGCTTTCATCTGTTACTTGAGAAAAGGTGCTTGAATAAACACCGCTACCTGATAAAGCAACCGCGCTACATGGATATACTAGTGCGCCGTAACTATTACCGAAACCAGCACCTGTATCACTACCATAAGGTAGGCGATATGTTAAAATATTCGCCGGCGAATTAAATAGCGGTCTAACGGAATGGTAGAAATATCTTTCAGCCGGGGTAGTTGGAGCCCCGTAAATTTGCTCAAATTCGCTCAAGCTTGTCACTTGAATAACTTCATCTGTTGGCCCTCTATCTGTAAAACCTGCTGCTAACACGGTTGTACCTGTTGCTATAGCAGGTCTTAAGCTTAAATCGACTTCTTTTATTTCTACACCTGGAGATTGAATTGTACGTCCCATAATATTATTTATGGCATTTTGATCTAAAAATTACAGTAATTCAACTAATAACTGAGAGAACGCGAATTCAAATGTCGTTTCAATCTCACCTTCAGTTCTGTAATTGAAATTAATACCTCCAAGATTAACAGGGAATGCGTTAGTATAAATAAATTTTACTATATTCTTATCATATTCATCTTTGGCATATAATGTTATATCAGCTTGATATAGCGATGTAGGGTTAGGCGACTTAACTTTGTTTCTGTTAGATGTAGCTACAGCTGGTGTTTTAGCCAGATCATCAGAATCGAAAACTGACTGTTTATCATTATTCAGTAAATCCAACCATTTATAAAGAACCCAATAATTGTTAAATCTGCTATCTACAGTAAAGTTCACTGATACGTTCTCATAAGGAGGTCTAGTATGGCTAGAGATTTTAAAGGATTGACCGGCGTATTGTTCAGTAATTTCAGGTACCGCTATATTTGGAATTACTGCACCGTAAACTGAGAACTGTAGAGAATTCTCATTTATCTTATTATCGGTATGTACACTCAGGTCTGTTGTATTAATACCTTTTAGAGGGTCTGGTAAATTAATAACCATTAGAAATTTATCTAAGCGACTCTTATTAAACTGTGATTGATTTAGTGACATATTGTTATTGTAAAGGTTTAAAGCCCATATCCATTAATTGATCCATGTCAGATGATTGATTCATTGCATTACCGATTAATACCGGCGGCGTATTATCAAAGCTATTATCTGTTTTCTCATTACTGTAAATAGACGTTGGGTTCATAAAATATTTAATCCCAAAGTCAAATTGCTTAATCTGTAATGGTTTTTTATTTTTATCAAGCTGAACTATTTCAAAGTACTTCTTAACTACTTCATCTTCTAGTATGATTAAATTCCATATCATAGACATCACCCTATCATCATGATTACCGGCACCTCGTTTAGCTGCCCATGTACCGTTCGGGTACCTAATAAAGTCTCTTAACTCTTTTACCAGATTAGCGTCACGTATTTCAACACTCTCTAATTCATTAATCCAGTATCTCATATTAGTAACGCCTTTATGCTTTGTATTTGTATGAGCGATAATACCTAACTGGCTTTTAGCTCTACCAGCTGCAGATGCTCCCCAGCATACTATATTTTCATAACCATGATGTCTACTTAAATTATCGACCACCTGAGCTCCGCAGTTGTTTCTCTCAATACAAGCCAGTGGGTTGCCCCAGTGTTGTAAGATTTCATATACCTTTTCAGTAAAATTATACGGTGATATGGTATTACTGCAGTATGTAGCAACCTGCTTAATATTAGTAAGATCCTTATAATCAAAAACATGTACAACAGAATAGTCGGCTCCAACACCCTCTGATGTATCAACACTAACTATATAAGTACCGTCATCTGAAGGCTCATCCCATAGTAAATACTTACCTTCATCAAATACAAATTTAGGCTCTTGCGTTCTCTGCATTAACCTCGCAAAGAGTTCTTCATTTAATGAGCTTTCACCTGAATCTAAGAACTCACAATTGAATTCTTGGTTGAACGCTTCTATAGAACCGATAGAATTGATCGTATCTTCTTTCCATCGTTCATCGCGACCTGGAATTTCGTTCCATAAAATCTTATCACATGCCCAGTTAGATTCACCGCTCTCTGCACCTGTGTATAGTTTATAAAATAGATTACCGGTTCCATTTGCTGTTGACGCAATGAAGATTTTTGATTTTTTGGATGATGATACAATTGGGTATACTGATTTCCAGAACTCTTCAACCAGATGAGGCTCAATAAAGGCAAGCTCATCTAAGATTAAGCAGTTGACAGACTGACCACGAGCTGCTGTACCAGTCGTTGTCGATATACCTATTCTTGTACCATTAGCTAACGTCACTGAGGTCTTACCGTATTCCTTCACTCCCGGCTTTAACCAGTTTGGTAATTCTTCGTAAGCCATTCGTATTCGTTGCATAATCTCGATAGCTGTACCTTCTTTATTAGCTACAATTAAAATACGCTGATCATCAGTGAAGCAAGCAATCCATAAAGCATAGATCGTCATCATAGTAGTTTTACCAATCTGCCTCGACGCTAATAAAATAAAGAATCTATTATCGCGCATCTTACGTAGAGCGCGTTTTTGCGGTAAATGTAGCTTAATCTTCTGTTTACCGTCATCTAACGAAATAATATGAAAGAAGTTTTCTGCAAAATATAAAAGGTTCTTTTTTGCCTTTGTTAATTGCTTAATTTGATCTGGAGTATACTCAAATTCCGCACCTACCGCTGGTAGATTAGGATTATTCATATAATTTTGTTTATTTTTAACCATAATGCTATAAATATTTATATGTCAAAAAAGAATAATCTAACCGAGATATGGAATGTATACGCTGACTCGATCATAAAAGAAGCTAAAACTACTAGACCTATCGAGGGTGGGGATAAAAAAATGAGCACTAAGCCCGGGTCAGGCGCTGTTGAACTTGATTCTAAAGAAGCAAAAAAAATACAGCATGCTGGTGGTGAAGGTACCACAGACCCGGTTTACGAGATTGAAGGTGTACATGAGCCTATAGACCCTAAAAAGAAAAAAGGCGATAAAGAGAATTTATACGAGCCAGAAAAATATAGTTCAGAAAAGTTTGATGAAAAAGTTGAAAAAACGTATAGAGAAGGTATAAATATTAATATGAAATCTGTTTTTGATAAATTATTTGAAGATGTAATGGGTGACGAATCTATTGAAGAGCTTGACGCTCTCGGTATTGACGCTGATGAAACTGGCGCAGACGCTGAAGAGACTGACGAAATTACATTAACTCTTGACCGTGATATGGCGCAACAATTATGTGACCTAATCCAATCTCAACTTGGCGAAGAAGAAGTTGAAGATGACGATGATGATGATGCTGGTGAAGAAGATTACGAAGGTGAAGAAGGATTTAATTCTTTTGACGAAGCTGAAGAAGAAGAAGATGAAGATGAGGATGAGACAGTTGATGAAGCTACTGAAATGAAAGAAGTTCCAAGCTCAGCTGGTCATAAGCTTACATCAAGGCAGAATAAAGTTGGATCTGTTAAAGCTTCTGGTGGTAAAGCACAAGGTCAAGTTAAATCAACCGTAGACGGTAAGGGTAAGCCACTTGCTGACGGTAAAGGTAAACTTACATCGAAGAACAATAAAGTAGGCGGTACAAAGACTGGTTCTACTGGCGGTTCATTATTTGCTTAATCGATTAATATAATTTAAAAAAGCTGCAACTTTATTGGTTGCAGCTTTTTTTTGCATAAATATAAATATGTTACCGTTTAAAAAGTTTTTTGAGAGCAAGTATAGTGGCACACAACCTGGCGTTAATCATAGACATAGAGGTACTGGGTTCACTGATACTCACTCAACATATAGACGTAAACATGTAAATCTGGTACCTGATTATGTTAAAACAGATGCATCTAAGAATCAGAAAATCGAAAATTTAAAGAATAATAAAGGCTCTTGCGCATGCACACCAGCTGACTTACAGTATATAACAAAAACATTTAGTATAGTACCTCATAAAGATAAATCTCAAACACTCGGACGTACAGGTATTGTTTTATCTTACAATCCGCAAACTCAAACATTCATGTTACAAAAATGAGTATAAACTACGATAATAACTGCTATCCCGGTGTTGTACAGGATGATGAAACATGCTGGAGATTTACAGATAAGAGTGTACAACAATCTGAACGCGTATTATTTAGTAATTGGTGGAGAGAACTCATAAATCAATATGGTGTGAAGATTGAATACTTTGTTAACACATTCAATGTTCTTTCCGCGGATAATATATACGGTGAGCAACCAACAAAGACATTTGCACCGCCTAGAGATCTAATAATGGCTGTTAATCTCAACGATAACGCAATAACGTTAAGTAAATACGGCTTCCTAAGTGATGATGAAATAACAGCCTATATACATATCTCTTCATTCCAGGCAAAATTTGAAACACTCTCATCAGTATACGATACTCAATACTCTATAGTTGAACCTAAAGCTGGTGATATATTCCAGTTATCAGAATTCGGCGATGACAGACCTGCAGATAGACAACCTAAATATTTTGAGGTTACAGAGAAGCTAGATGAAGATATCGCACAGATTAATAACCTTGCCGGTCACTATGTATTCTTGATTAAAGCTAAGCGTTACGATTATAGCTTTGAACCTGGTATACCTTTCAACTCTCTCAGTGAAGGTATATCTGGTAATCAGCAGATATACGAAGATGCGTTTGCCGGTAGATTATCTGGAGGTGCTAATACGGAAACTGAACCTAAGAAAGATGGATATGATGAGTATAGCGCTGACCAGACTAGTATAGACGAGGTTTTCGATATGAGAGTTAATGATACCGACGTATACGGTGATTATTACTAGAAATTACTTAAAAAGGCGTCCGCTTCTTTAACTGTATTAAATACAATTTCTTTATCTCCATCAGAGCCGGTAAAGGTATATGTAAATTTACCGTCCTTAGGTGATATGTTCTTTATAACATATGTGTTACCTCGTTTAAAGTAGCGACCAAACTTTGTCGTTCTATTAGTGAACGAATTACCAGGAATAAACTTCATCGTCGCAACCTCTAAGAGCTTTACTAATATTATATTTCATATCCTTGTGTCTTTCTTCTACATACTTTTGAAAAAAGATAGGCTTAATCCACTCACTGCTACGTGTAGTATCTATCCCCATCTTCTCCGCTGCATCAGCTGCAACATTTACCCCGTATATAAGGCAAGTAAGCCTGGAGAGAAAATCTAGATTTTCCTGCTCTAATTCATCTACGGACATTAATGATAAGTCTTTCTGTTCTGTCATACTATAATTATATCTATGTTCCTATTTCTGATATAGAGCCTTTATGAGTATACCTAACATATAATATCTATTATC
>Ga0181380_1000328_pt1 | contig 21721 bp, 40 predicted proteins | sample 3SPOviralmetaG_FD_130116 | JGI IMG/M metagenome (GOLD analysis project Ga0181380, IMG submission 130116) | Marine viral communities from the oligotrophic San Pedro Time Series (SPOT) site, San Pedro Channel, CA, USA - 3 SPOT_SRF_2009-08-19 | ecosystem: Environmental > Aquatic > Marine > Strait... | reverse complement strand
CCATCAAGATCAACGTTGAACTCAACCTGATATTGCCCACCTGCGAATCTCTTGTCGTACAGACCTGAGTCCTTCAAACGCTCGATCATTTCGTGCGCCTTCTTGACGTCGGCTTGCGGTGCGAGCTTCTTCCCTGCGTTCTGTGCAGTCTGCGAGGCTTCTGCCACCCACTCCTTATATCGCTTCGTACTTCGAGGGCTACGGCCACCAATAGAACCAACAATATCGGAGTCGTCAAGAGTATAGTAATGGTCAGCAAACTTGTGAGGTTCAAAGAGTAGCAGGTCGTAAAGCGATCCGAAAGATAGAGCTTCGCTTTCCTTCTTCAGCTTCCCTCGCATGTAAAGTTCCCATAGACGCATGTCTCCGAGAGCGTACTTGAGGGAGGAGTAAGAGAGGTGGGGTTTACCCACTCTCTCCTCCAGAAGTTCACGCATACTCATGCCTTGTCTTCTACCTTTCCAATGAATGAATCAAGACCCAGAATAGTGGGACACCAGATCCCAACGTACAAACCAGCCATCTGGCTTCCTGTAAACCATAGGGTCAACGACAGGGTCATCGACACAACGGCTGCAATCAATAGTGCTTTCTTCATCGTACAAACTTTTGAAGTCCTGCTACCTGCTTCTCGCTCAACTGCTCACCATACTTCTTGGTGATTGCTTTGAAGGCTTTCTGCTTGTCAGTCTGAGACTTGATGTAACCAACTGCCTTGTCCATGATATTTTCGACAGGGGCATCAAGCTTCTTGGAGAGCTTTTGAACCTGTGGATTATCAACGAGGGCTTGTTGCTTGGCAATGGCATCCTCGACTTCATTAGCTGACGCAACTGACGTGTCGATTCCGATTCCGAGAATTCCCAGCGCCCTTCCGATTGCAGATGTTTCGCAGTTTTCGACATAGCTAGTCTTGTTAATGTTAGAAGCGGAGCGTTCCTCGTGAGCGTGACCTTGAGCGACCACAGCACCCTCAGGGGTGACGATTGAGCAACGGCACATGGCTTGGTCTGAGTCAAGCACTGGAAAGTCAGTGACGATTCCCCAGTTTTTATACTGAGTTTCTTGACGAAAAAACTTGATGCGCTCGTTGACTTCAACGTACTGCTTTCCTTTAATGTTGGTGGTCTTAAACCTGTGTTGTTTCATGTTTTTTATTTAGAATTTGTTTCTTTCTGTCTTCCATCATCTTGATCTGTCGATCGATGAAGCGCACTCTCATCTCATTGCTCTTGATCCATCCCTCTACATTCATCTTGATTCCGATGTCCTTCATCAAGGGCCATACGTGATTGAAGCATTTGACCATGTCGTTCTGCCTCGTGTCATTGCCTGAGATGATAGACATAACGTCACGCATGTGGTGGTTCAAGGTTGCTCTTACGATTCCGAAGTAAGTAGTGAGTATGAATCGCTTCTCAATCTCGGTGTACTTGTGTACTCGATACCAGAAGAATCCGCACGTCAGTTTAATGACAAGGGCCTCAGGTAGGGATGACTTACCTGTGTCGTGCCTTTCCTTCACATCGAACTCCTCGATGCATAGAAAATTTGCGACTAAAACCTGTGCCTCAGACACGACCTCGTCAACCTCAGCAATCGTTTCAGCCGACACTTCTTTCATCCAAGTTGGTTTGTACTCAGCCATTACTAAACAGAATCTTCGATGTTTGAGTTACTACTTCGTTGTCGGCGTCAGGGATCCCCTTGTTGAGTTGACTGACAGACTCAAGGAACTTGCCTCGATAGTCAGCCACACCCTGATTGTAACCCCAAGCATGAGCCAACACCACCATCTCCATGGCCTTGTTGTTGAGAGACTTGGTACGTTTGTCCATCAACTGCTTGTGCATGGACAGACTGATGGTACTCTCGTTCGTCTTGAAGGTTTTTACGGCATCCTTGACGCGGTCCTTGAAGGTTCGCTTGGATGTCTTGCCTTCGACGTACTTGTTGAGTTTCTTTAGACCCTCTGACGTCTGAAGCAGAGAGTTTGTTCCTCGACGAACCTGACGTACAATGTGACGAACACTGCCCTCGGATCGACCAAGTTCGTTGCATAGATTTGTGAAGTCTGGGTCAGATACTGACAACTTCTTCTTGTTGCGCGTCATGCGCATGACCTTTTCAACCTCCTGTAGTTTCCAGTTGATTGCGCCCTTTGTTTTTGGCATGGTAAAAATAAATTAAGAGTTAAACACGTTCCCCTTTGGGACTAGTCCGTAGTTATCGCACAAGGCATACACCGATGACATACGCTCAAGCAAGTCCTCCTTGCTATCCTGTGCTTTGTAGTGATACATGAATGCGTTGATGCAGGTAAGCGCGTCGAGGCATTTCATCTTAGATTCTTGTTCGTCTTTCATGTAAATTGTATTCTGTTCTGTTAAGTGCGTCCACGAGGAGTCTGTGAATGCGCGGGTGATGTCTGTGTAGGTTTTTAATGAACTGCGCCTCCTCCAATAGTTCAGAGTCGGGGTGATACCACATAGACGTTGGGTCTTTGCGCATCTCCAAGAAAATCTTGAACTTGTCTGATTTGGCTAACTTTCGATTCATGTTGATTGTTCTTTGATTAGTAGTCGTTGCTTTGCTTCGTAGTCCTTCAGCATACATTCAAGTAGTGTCTCGTTCATCCAACACGGATCTGCTTCGTACTTCTCTGTCATGACCTCGATCCGTGCTTCAAGGTGCTTGATGTTGTGTTCCAGTAAACTGCTCATTTAAGGTTGTGTTTTTTCAGTAGTCTGTACAGGTGTCGTTCGGTGATGAATAGTCTGGATGCAGTCAGTCTCCTGTTGCCGCAAGATTCTTCGAGCACCTTCTCGACCATCTCTTTTGTTATCATGCCCCTTCGAATCCAATGGTTCCGAGTTTCTCAATGAACTCCTCCACCGCGTCACGCACCTCGTTGTCGAATTCGCGTTGGTCTTTCACGTCCTCTTTCAGTTCGCCAACCTTTTCTTCAAGGTCGCGGTATGCTTGGCATCCGCATGGTCCGCTTGATGCCTCCTTCTCGCGCTTCAGTCGTTCGTTCTCGTCACGCAAGTACTTGACGTTTTTCTCTAGCATATCCCGCTCCTCTTTGAACGTCATCATGTTGTCGTAGTAACCCTGACCGAGGCCTTGTTGTCGTTGCAATTCGACATTGAGGTCAGCAACTTGAGCATTGAGTCCGTCGTTGCGCTCTTCGAGTTCCTGCACCTGCTTGGTCAGCGTCTCTTCACGACCTGCCTGCTCGACGTGTTGCTTCTTCGCCATCTCTTGACGGAACTCCATCGACTCGATGGTTTTGTTGGCAGAGGAGATAGCGTTCTCTGCGTAGCGGATAGCCGCTTCGAGTTCGTTCTTTGATTCTTGTGCTGAATTCATTGTGTTGGGGTTTGTATGTGTATGCAAGATGGGGGATGTGTTTCGTTGTCACAAGACATTTAACACTTTTAACATTTAGTTGAACCCATCGGTGTTCATGATTCTCTGGAGTTCTGCCATCGTCACGCGCTTAAAGGATTCCTCGTTGATGGTCAGGATAGGTTCACGTTGGTCAGCCCAACGCTCTCGTGCCTGTTTGCGAGCGGATCGAATGTTGGTTGCCCACTCGGAGTTCCAACCACCTTCGTTCCAACCGAAGATGTAGCAGTGTTTTTCTTTCTTGTTCATTTGTCTGTGTTGAATGTTGCTCGCTTGATGATGATGCTCGATGGACGACCATCGTTCTTCTCCCACCACTCTCTTGCTTCCTCTCGTGTCTTGAAGTCTGGTGTTCCTTCGTAGACGCGATGGTCTATCTCGTTCCAGATTGTGTAGGTCTTGTTCATGTCTCTTCTGTGTAGGTTACTTCCATCAACGCTCCGTAGCCGTAGTCATTAACGTCCTTGGTCATTTGCTTGAGTTGCTTGACAACCTCATCGTTGTTGATGTCGGCTCCATGCTTGTCTTCGTGGTAGACATGGATGACAACTTCTAATGTGCTTACGTGCTTGGGCTTAGCCATGGTGTATTGGGTTTAAGGGGTTATGGTATTAGAACGATGTTGTTCTGGGGTTATTGTGTTGGGTTTGCCAATTAGTGTTAACAAATCATAGTTCCATGAGGAATACGATGTTGATACTGCCTGCACCCAATGGGTTTGGGATGATTGATGCTTGCAGGTATAGCTTCTCGTCCACTGCTTCGCTGACCCACTCCATAGCTTCGTGGTCTAATGTTCCGTCCTTGCGTGGTGCGGAGAATACTTTCCATGCCTCCACCAATTCAGGCAGGGTGCAGTCGAGGAAGGGGTTGGGGATAGTCATGATTGTGCGTTTGTGGAGTTGAACATTGCGTTGAGTTCGTCCATCGACAGGTTCAGCGCTTGGTCGGATCGAGTTGCCGCCTTCTGCTTCAGGATGTTGGTCTTGGCTCGCACCATCGCGTCTTGGATGGATTCGCCGTCACGGAGGATGATTGATACTGACATTGTATTGTGGTGGTTTAGGGGTTACAGGTTGCGTTGGTGGTCGTAGTACTTGTCTACCAAGTTCCTTGCTCTCTCGCTACTGAATGGTTGGATGGGGAGTCTATTGGATGCATCGTCCGCAAAGGTGATGTCGATGGCAAAACTCCTGACTACTTGCGGCACATGGAGTGCGAGGTAGTTCAGTTTGTACAGGTAGTTGCTTGGGTCTGCGCACCTGTCGTTCACCACCAACGTGGCGCGTCCAACAGGTTGTGCATTGATGTTCTTGGTTACTTCTTCGTGTGTCATGATTCCTTGAGTTTACTGATTGAGATGTTGATGAGAGAGATGTTGTAGTAGTGCTTCCACTTGTTCAACGCAGACAGATTCTGCTTATTGCGTTCGTGGTGATATTTTTCTTGTGCCCGCGCTAGTGCTTGGCGTACTTGTTCGTGGGTCATGTTTGCTTGGATTCGATGTAGTCCAGAGAGAAGGTGATGAGGTGTCCGATGCCCGTGAGGATGATGCCCCATGCGAGGGACATTTGGGCGCACATCAGGAAGGTTGTCATGGCAGTCATTGTGTGTGGGGTTTGGGGGGTTATTGTGTCAGTCGTCCTCGTTGGTTAAGGTCTTGCCACAGCACTCGCACTCGTACGGGTTGTCGCTGTCTTCGTATTCAGGGTGCTCCTCGTCGTAAGCGAAGCAGTTGCCTCTATCGTCTGGTCCGTCTCCGAGCGTGCCGTACTTGTCGTAGGCCTTGTCCTCGTCCTTGGGGAAGCAGGACTTGCAGAAGTCCAGCGCGTCATTGGTTGATGTGTAGATTCTCATTGTGTGTGGGTTTATGTGGTTGTTATTCGTGCTCTTTTAAGTAAGCGGAGTATGCGTTCAGGATTTGTATCGGTGTCAGGTTGTCATGGTGGAACTCTGGTTGTCTGTCCATCCATTCAACTGCGCATCGGATGAATGCGGCACCTTCGCCACCTTCGTACATTCTTGCGTCTCGCATCTGCGCTTTGTAGTTCTTTGTGTGTGTCATGGTGTTGGGGTTTACTTGTTGTCGGTTCTGAACAGGTTGAACATTGCTTGGCGCACTTGATTGAGTTCCTCTTGGGTTGGCTCGTCGTCCGCATCGTCATCGTCCTCCCACGTGGTGTAGTAGTACATTCCGTCCTCGTAGAGACGTTCCAAGTATTCGGAGACCACTTCGGATTCACCGATGGATTCGATGGCCATGAGTTGAATCAACAGAGTCTCATCGGTTGCCGCGTATGCATCGCCATCGCAGATGCAGTATCCTGCGTTCATGCCTTGGCCTGTCAGGGAGTCGTATCGTGTCATGCCTTGGCCTGTCAGGGAGTCGTATCGTGTCATGCCTTGGCCTGTCAGGGAGTCGTATCGTGCGTACTTCATGTCTATATAACGTTGAGGGTTTGGGGTTATTGTGTCAGCAGATGACAAAATCTTCTGGCGTGGTGTCTGCGTTGAGCACGAACAGGTCCGTGCCGTTGCCGACTACTGCCGCGAAGGGGATGAGTTCTTCGATGTCCTCAATCATGTCCTCGATGTCGTACTCGAAATCAAACTCCCAGTACAACATCTCCTTGATTTCTATCTCGTTGCCGAGGATGATGGCGAAGTTCACGTTGACCAAATCGTCGGTCAGACCTGCGATGTCAACACAGGTATGGATGTTCATGATGTTGTCGATGTTCATTGTGTGTGGGTTTATGTGGTTGGGTGGACGTAGTGTTCGTCGTAGGTGAACTCACCTTTGCGCTCAATGCATTTGATGTAGTTCTTCATGTGACGTGGGTCAGAGAAGCACTTGGTGACTTTCCATCCACGTGGTTTGTCTTGGGTGTTGAATACGATTGTCGCTTTCATGTGTATGTGGTTTGAATGGTTTGATGAATGATTCGGTACAAACATCGTGAGGGGAACAAATACGTGTCAAGTTTTCAAATGTTAACGAATGTGAATCCCGCAGTATGACTGAGACACAGAGCGAAAAAAAGTTTGAGCATGGGGATCAAGACGTGGTGGTTGGGTGGGGTTGCTGACAGGTTCCCGTGGTGGCCTGAATGTCGGTTGGTGCGTATACCTGCCGCGCTTGGGTTTGAGGTATGGAGGATTGGGGAGGGTTTGTTACTGCCTTGTGTATGTGTGGGAAGAGCACGTCTCTGTTGAATGCTTTGTACAAGTAACCTAGGTCAACGCCCTGTGCGTCAACACGTTACACAAAACGCTAAATGTTGTGCGCAAACGGCCACCATATGCAGGGGAGGGGGGTCACAGATTCCGTTTCGGTGTGCGCTAGGTCACGTCTATGTAGCACGATAATCCCCTACCCAAACATTTCTCGCATCTTTTTCCAGATCCGCTGTTGAACCTTGACTTTAATGCGGATATTCTAATCTCATGATAAACAATCAGTTAGGCTGTGTTGATTAAACTTTCAATTCAACCTTGACTTTTAAGATTTTTGTTTATACCTTCGCAATCATCAAGCAGATCAGAGGGGTCTAAACTTCTCAGATGGTCTTTGTGTGAACACAGAGAATCTGTTATATGTTTATGTAAGAGGATTGCTATGTCTAAAACCAAACACAACAAGAAGGTGTCTGACAAGATCAGGCTGCTGGTCCGCGAGGGTAAACCCTTGAAGCAGGCCGTGGCCATAGCGCTGTCTATGAACAGAAAGGCTAAGAAGAAGTAATCTATCTTTGCGTGTATGAGAGCACTCAAGGGAAACGTTACTAGGACTGGCTACCGCAGGGATAGCAAAGACAAGTTCAATGACTTCAATGTCATACCCTCAAACAAGATCTCTATGAAGGGTGTTGATCACGATGTGATCGGTGTGAGTGATAAGGGGGATGTGAGGCACATGAAACCTGGTGGGGAGTACAGATTCAGTGGGAAGACTGTTACTGAGTTTCCTGTGTACCAAGGTAGCGGTAGAAACTCCCTCCCTATGAGGTTCAGGAACACAACCATGTACCCCACTGACGAGGATGCGTACAATGCGTTCTATGAGTCCAAGGAGTTTAAGGCGATGTCTGCTGAAGCTGACAAGGACCCTATCTATGAAGTGTCCACTACTGAGGTGTCTATAGGGCAGCCGATCAATGTAGCAGAAGAGGCGTACAAGGCAGGGATGGATACAACAGCCTTCGTGAGGGCACTCGCTGGTGTAGAGTCAGGACTGAACTATAGAGCTCAGAACCCAACCTCTTCAGCTGTCGGAGGTCATCAGTTCCTTTGGAATCTGTTGAAGGATGATCCTATGGTAGCTGGGATGACTAAGGAGCAGTACATGATGGATGAGGATCTTCAGAACAAGGTTATGAGGAAGGCGCTTACTGAGCCTGTGGCTGGGGGGAACGCTTACCTGAAAGATGTAGCTGACGTCAGAGCAGAGTATTCCCCACAGATTCCTGGGTTTAACGACAAGTTCTCTGATATGGATCTGCTTCTTATGCGTCACCTTAAGGGGAGACAAGGATCTAGACAGTATCTTGGGAACACGATTAGAGATGGTCGTCCAGAAAACCTTAAGGGTAAGAACCTAACCTTCCCTGACTATCAAGAAAAGTTCTACGGGTATTACAATCAGTAAACAGCATGGGCATATTCACAAAGAAGGATACGAACACCATCACTGGTGAGGATAAGTTCAAGGGGTGGGGTAACACTAAGGAGAAGGTATTTGAGACTGAGGGTCAGCAGGCGGCTGTTACACGGGCTGCAGGTGGTGATCTGAAGGGTAAGGACTTCAGAGAGTACAAAAGAGATGTCCATAAGCAGAAGAGGCTAAACCGTAGAGCTCTTAGAAAGGCTGAGAGAAAGGGGATTGACCCCTCTGAGGTTCAGATGAGAGGTGGTGAGTACAAGGAACTTACTCGTAGAGAGCAAGATATCGAGCAGTACTTCAAGGATGTAAGGAAGGAAAGGACGGAGAACGTTGCTGAGATAGCGCTTACAGCCGCAGCTGTTGCTGGTACTGGTGGTGCTATACTCGGTGCTGGGGGAGCAGGGGCTGCAGGAGCGGGGACTGCCGCCGCCACAGGTGGTACTGGGGCAGCCACTGGCGCTTCGACTGGTGTTCTTACAGCTACCTCTGGATCTGGAATGGCAGGGGTTAGTGCTGGAGCTGGGAGTGGCATACTAGGTGCGGGCGCTCCTGGGGTGATCGCTTCTGGTGGAGCTACGGGGGCTGCTGGCGCGGCAGGCGCTGGAACCGCAGCAGCAGGAACGGCTGGTACAACCGCCGCAACTACAGGTATTAAGGCTGGGCTTAAGCAGGCTGGCAAGAAGGCAGCTATGGGGGCTATAGACAACGCTATGTCTGGTGGGGCTCAAGGTGGGTTTCAACCAGACCCTAGAGTAGCACAGATGCAGCAGCAGATGGCTATGATGCAGCAGCAGATGAACGCTGCACAAACCCCTCAGTTTAACTTTGGACAGACTCCTGGATTTCAAGTACCAGGCTACCAACCTCAGCAGCCATTTACCATGCCACCACCTATAGCTCAACCTAGCTATACAGCTGCTAGTGTGTACGATCCATTCTTGATGTAACAATTAAAACAGCTTTACTATCTTTGCCCTATGGCGACAATGAGCGTACAGATTGACGAGAAGGTAACTCTCAACGGGAGGGACTTCGGTCAGACTAGAACATCTACCATCACTGGTGTCAACACCATTGACACTAGGGTGTTTGTCGCTACGTCGACTGAGATGGATATTATCAAGTTCGACTCAGCAGCAGGGAACGGTCAGTTTATCGATGGTGCTCTTAAGTACCTCCGTATCTCTCACCTTTCTGGTAGCGATGACTTACACGTGAGGGTGGTCGGAACTGATGAGGAGTACGCTGTCAAGGTTACGACAGGAGGTAGCGTCATCTTCTTTGATCAGGGTATGGACGCAACTCAGACATCAACAACACCAGCCGTTACCGCAGATGGTACGGTAACCATTAATTTCGCAAACATCAACAAGATTTCGGTAGACTCTAGTTCTGCTGACATCACAGCAGAATACTTTGTAGCAACATCATGAAAACAGTAAGAGACATGTACCGCGCTGGCGGTATGAACGACGAATACGCCCAAGGCGGTATGAACGAGTACGCTAAGTCTGGCAAAATGCCACCACAACTCCTTGAGTACTTTAAGGAGAAGGGTAAGGCTAGGATCAAGAAGTACCAAAGTAGCGGCCAGTTCGCTGATGATAGCCGAATTCAGCAGATGTACGACGACGCCTCTGCTATCGGAATGGGCTTGCTCAACATGTTCCAAGGCGAGGGAGATCTTGGTGAAAGATATGAGCAGGGATTCTTTAAAGAGGTGCAAGCAGACCAAGAAAGACAGCGTAGCGGGCAGGCAGGCAAGCTTGACGCTGCGGGTGCCGCCGTTGGTGAGTTCTTTGATGAGCTCGGTGCGGATTACACATACCTGCCAGCTAGTGTTCAGAAAACTCCATTTAGAGATGCTGCTGCCGCTTATGATCGAGCGCGCATGACTAACGAAGAGAGAGACGCTCTCAGAAGAGCGAGAGAAAACAGATAAGCAAACAAGAAGTCTGCTATTGATGAAATAAGAAAGCCCCCTTGCGGGGGCTTTTCTTTTTATGGAGGTTGGTTCAGTTGAAGCAAAGGAACTCTGCCTGCTGCCTAGCGATACGCATAGGGTTGTTTGAGTAGACCACGCTACCGTCGACACCGTAGAACCCCTGAGACAGGCCCGCATCGATAAAGTTGTCGTTCATCATGATTACTAATCCCTTACCCAGCGCGTTCATATCTGCATCGAAGCACATGATCAGGTATGTACCCTTTTCATAGAAGGGGCAGAAAACAGTATCTGAAGGGGCTCGGAATGTAGCGTACATCTCAAAGTCTGCTTCTTCGTAAGTCATAAGGTCCATAGGAAGAACCCCCTCACCACAGTAAGGGAAGTCTACGTCGATACCATTAACCTTAAATACAGCCACTTGGTCTGGAGTGCCGACATCTGGGATCATAGCTTCGAGAACGCTATGCTTAAGAGCTGTCTCTGCGCTCACCTCAACCTTCCCACTAAGGATGTCGTTAAGCGATTGAGAGAAAGAAGTTGCACTCATGATCAGGAGGGCGGCTGCTGTAATAAGGTTACGCATGGCTTTTCTTTTTATTGAATGTCAGATTATTGAATGTCAGAGCATCGATACACAGGCTGATCACCTGATGCGTCTAACTCATATCCAGGCGCCGTTACATAGCTGCCGATATCGTTTGTAACCACTTGATTGTTTGCGATGCACTGCTGAACCCAGTCCTCGTCGAACAGAAGGATGAATGGTTCGTTCTCTCCCTGAGGTCCAGCCGTTGAAACAACGTATACCCCAGGCATCTCAATGTAAAAGCTCATGACGCTGTCAGGTTGTTCTCTAAAGATGTGAATGTCACGCTCTACGTCGTAGTCGTAGATTTCCCCAGTAGTCAGTACGCTGTCGAAGTCTGCGATATTCAACCCTACCACGCGATCTACATTGAGCACTTGGATCGGCATGTCTGATCGCACAGACTGCACAAACGAAACTGACACTCGGTTAAGCAGTCGATCCATAGAGCAGTCGAAGGTGAACGCCAGTGCGAAGATAGAAGCGAAGAAAGCGAACACAGAGATTGCAGTCCAACGCAAGACCCGAAGGGTGAGGTTAATGAAGGTATTCATGGTGGTTTGTTTTAAGTGTTTGTTTGTATTTTCGTGATTGATTCTGATACGATGATAGGATGAAGATTCGACTTTTCCAAATATCGGCTGTTAACGAGTGTGAATGAACAAGCACTACTTCAACCCGAAGAAGAAAAGAAAAGACCCTTCCGTACAGAACGAGAAGCGAAGACTAAATAATGAAGCTGTCCGAAAATCTATCACTCGCGGAGTGTACAAAAAGCCTCACGGCAAAGAGACTAGGGATCAATAATGAACCAGATGAGTGGGTTACAGAAAATCTTAGACAGACTGCGGTCAATGTATTTCAACCTGTTAGGGACTGTCTCGGAGTTCCTATACACGTGTCGAGCGGGTATCGCTCGCCTGAGCTCAACAAGGCGATCGGTGGCTCAGTTCGTAGTCAGCACGTGGAGGGACGTGCGCTCGACTTGGATGCCGACGTATTTGGAGGATGCACTAACTCAGAGATCTTTGAATGCATCAGGGAGAACGTGGAGTTTGATCAACTCATTTGGGAGTTTGGTGATCAGAATAATCCTGACTGGGTTCATGTGTCTTTCGTTTACGATGGCCTTAATCGTGGTCGCTGCCTCAAAGCTTGTAGAGACGATCAAGGAAAGGTTTACTACGAAGTAATGTTCAAAGCTCTTTAACATGCTAGGACTAGGATTATCTTTAACGAAAGCAAGTCCTTCAGGTCTTGAGTCTCCCGCTTCCTTCTCAGGACTGCTAGACGATTATTCTGGAGCTGCTGCAGCGTATAGTCTACGTAAGCTAACGAATGATTACACAGGAAGCGCTATAAGGGTTCGCAGAGAGTCTGATGACGCAGAGCAAGACATCGGGTTTGTCAACAACGAACTAGATACAGCTGCGCTTACTACGTTCTGCTCAGGCACGAACGGTTTCGTAACGACTTGGTATGACCAAGCGGGCTCAAACGACGCGACGCAGACGACATCAGGCAGTCAGCCGCAGATTTACGACAGCGCGACGGGCGTGGTTACGTTGAACGGCAAGCCTGCTGCGGAATTTTTGGATCAGTCAGACGGGCTTTTCAGTAGTAGCGCCACAGATTTCAACTCGGTTTTGGAGAATGAGTTATATGTAGTTGGTAGCTACGCTATCCGCAACATTGGAAACCAATACGCCGCAGGAGTTCAAATTGGAGGCTCGACGAGGGGTGTTATGATTGGAACAAATAGCAGCGGGAACGACATTAGATACCATTGTCAAGGCGATGGGTTTGAGATTGCAGTTGGTGGGAACATCGATGTAGACACACAAATTTTGCAAGGAGGAACGTATGACGGCACAACAAGGCACGCGAGGCTGAACGGCGCATCGGTTGGAACGAATACAGATCCAGAAGGCACAGGAACGGCAAACGCTTACTTCATTGGAAAACACCCAGCACTAACTGCGGGAGGGGCAAAAAAAGTACAGGAGAGTATTATCTATCCCTCATATAATGCTAACGAATCGGGCATCGAAACCAATATCAACGACTTCTACTCCATCTACCCATGAGCTATATCATAGTCCAATCTACCGATTCCAAAACCTCTGAGGAGAGGTGCGAGGAGATCTCTCAGGCCTTATGGACTATCCAAAGACCTAGGTCTATAAGAGCTCAGGATGATGTCACTAACAAATTCTGTGGGTGTGTCACACACTCCGATGGCAGATCAGCTCTCACTATCTCCTCTACTGACAAGATCAAACCCCACGCCTCACTAGACACAGCTGAGTTATTCGACTCTATGCCAGAGTATACCACTCAGAAGAAGACGGCTGTCACAACCAAACTTAACAGTAATCACGGCGTTGAGATAAACGTTGGGGACATCCTACCCACTTCGTTCTCTTATGTCAGTCAATCTTACATGGACGGCGACGGCTGGTTCCCAAGTGATATCTGAGACTCTAGGCTCCTGTAGAAGTCCTGCACCAACAACCTTGCCTTCTGCGTGATAGCATACCTCACTCTGTAGTTATGCTTGGTTTCATCTCTGAACAAATGATCCTCCCTCTTGTCTGACGGGGTGAGCTTGTCAAAATGTTTATAGATGTACCCCTCCTTCATGAGCGGATATAGCGTCTTCTGAGCCATAGGTGCAGCACTCTTACCCATGTCCTCTGCAGCGTGCTTGATCGTAAAGAACTCAAGATCGTATGCCCAAAGCAGAAACATAAGCTCTCTCTCGAAGAGATCTCTTTTCAAACAGAACTCTCTCGTCACCCTTTGAAGATGTTTGAGGTAGTTCCTTTTGACGTACCTTTGATCAAGAGGGGAGAACTCCCTGAAGAGACGCTTCTTGGAACCCTTCCTAATCGCCATAAAACCAAAGATATGGACAAAGAGGGCTTCTTGCTAGAGATACAGAGACTTGCTTTCGAAATGGAGCGAGTCATAGAAAAGTATGGGGTACGCGATGAGGTACTATCTCTTATGGTTACTGGTCTTGTAGAAGATGACGAGGAAGACCCAGACGAAAAAAGACTCAGAGCGATATACAGTTACAACATGGACAGCGAGGATGAAATGCTAAGTGTCCTTAACTTTGTGGAGGAAACATTCATTCCGTCAGATAAGGGTAGCGAAGGACCAGACCTCGATGACCTTCTTGATGGATTGGGTATATCACTAAACTAAAATGGAGGGACTTATCAGGAAGATCGTCATAGGTCAGAACCCAAAGGATGGGATGGCTTACTATGTCGGTATGAGGGTGGGGGACGGTAACGTCTCTGCCATCGTGCTCGATGACGAACATCTTCACAGACACAAGATGAAAAGATATCTTGTATATATTAAGAGGGAGGACGGTCAGGTTCTATGGAAGGCCATAGACGAGATGCCGTGCTTGGTGGAATTCGATCTAAACTTCTGATGACTAGAGACAACCTTACGACTGATGGATCTGAGTTCGTTCTCCCAGACGGCAGACCTTACTCTGGACCGTATCATGTACACGTAAGAGAAGGGGCTATGGAGGGGGAGAGGCATACTAAGAATCCACATCGCCCACTAACCCCAGTTAATGAGGTGATAGCTCGTAAGGTCGGTATTATTCAGAAGGGTATGCGCAACGAATCCTCTAACATTACGTCAGCCCCATCCACGCCTCAGAGATCGAATCAGGCTAGGTCTAGACGCAGACCTTCGGCAAGGCCTTCGTCTAACACTGGAACAGGATCGGGGTACTAACGTGAGTAAAGAGAAGAAGATTCCTAAGGGGGTGGGAGATAGCATAGCTAGGTTCCTGGAGGTGACGGGCGTTCAGAAGGTTGTTAAGTCCACAGTTAAGGACTGCGGATGCAAGAAGAGGCAAGAGAAACTAAACAAGCTCTTCCCTTATAAGTGACATGAAATTCAATACACTATATAATGAAAACGTTCAACTTCTTTGTCGTCGAGCTGAAGAAGCTCATCAACGACACGATCAAAACTGACAGTGGTCTAGAACTGTACATAGACACTCGATTTGAGATGGGGGAGTTTGAGTACAGGGTCAACGAAGGTCCTGTAGTCGCAGCCCCATTTAAGTACAACACAGGAGTCAAGCCAGGGGATACTCTGTACTTCCACCACCTTGTGGTTATGCAGGGTGGCCAGCCGCTCACAGGTGAGGACGACCACTATATTGTTAAGTACGACCCCGAGGCCATCAACTCACAAGCCATTGCATTCAAGTGTCAAGACACAGGTGAGATTAAGACCCTTGGTGGGTGGACCTTGCTCGAAGCTGTAGAAGAAGAGGAGGAGTTCCCGTCAGATCTTATCGACATGGTGGAGCTAGAAGAGAAGCTGCCGACTAAGGGCAGACTTGTCTACGGCAATGAGGAGACCGACTACATGGGGTTGTCTGCAGGGGCTGTTGTTGGGTTCGCAAAGAACCGTGACTACAGACTTAAGATTGACGGTAAGGAGTACTACAGAACCAGAGCTGAAGATTTGCTTTATGTCGAGGAAGAAGTTCACAACGATTGATGCTGCGGAGAAGCTCATGCACAGCATGGAGATCGCCATCAACAACATGATCGAAGAGATCAAGAAGCCTGTAGACCCAGATGCTGGAGGTTCCTCCAGAAAGGCTGAGCTTCAGTCCATCAAACAGACCGCCGTAGACGCCAAAGAACTGCTTGTTGAGAGGCAAAGGCTTGAGCAGATGGTAAGGGATCTGAAACAAAGCGGAGAGATAGAACAAGAAAAAGATTACTCAGGGGGGTTCGCGGAACGATTCTCTAAGTAACTTTACACCGCAAGTATCCCCTCAAGCTTATACCTTGTTGAAAGGGTAACTGGTTACATGTGGGTTCAAGTCCCACCTTGCGGACAAATTTAATATCATGGCTAAAGTTCAACAATCAGGTTACAAGTCCAAGCGCGTGCGAAGAAAGGGTGTGCACGCTAAAACCAAGTACTCTAAGCAAAAGAGGTCTAAGAACTACGTGAAGGCTAACAGAGGTCAGGGTCGTTAACTATGGCTTACAAAAGCAAGGAAGATCAAAGCAGGGCTAGCAAGGATCACTATCAGCGCTACAAGGCTCTTTACAAAGAAAGAAGCTTGAAGCGTAATAGGAGTAGAAGGAAGTGGGCGAGAGAGTTTGTTCGTAGGGTTAAGGTTCTTTTCGACTGCGTTGATTGCGGAGAGTCAGACCCTATAGTCCTTGAGTTCGATCACGTCAGAGGTAAGAAGATCAAGAACGTCGCCGACATGGTTAACAACTCTTACAGCATAGAAGCTATAAAGAACGAGATCAGGAAGTGTGACGTCAGATGCGCTAACTGTCATAGAAGAAAGACCTACGAAAGGAGGAAAAAGAAATAACTACTGCCCCTATAGTTTAACGGATAAAACTCCGCTCTTCTAAAGCGGTAATCTTGGTTCGATTCCAGGTGGGGGTACAATGACTGAATATCAATGTCTTATGGCTAAGTATGTATGTCCGTGTTCAGAGCACGAAGAATCAAGAGACAAGGCGTCTATCAAGATGGTAGACGGAAAGGTTGTCCATGATGTTAAATGTCCATGTGGTAAGTACATGGAGTTAAAAGATCCAAAGTCTGGAGCCCCTAGCTTCAGGAGCAATCGGTATGGCCAAGTCTACTGATGAATATATTATCCAGATTTGTCCCAACGGTACGGAGGGAGAGATTGTTCGGATTGGGGATCTTGACATTGCACTTCCCGCTCAGCCTCCCGAAGAGGAGATTGAAGGATATGGACGTCCAAACGACCTGCAGTTGTGGGAGAGGCTTCCTATGCCAAAGGAGCTGCTTCGGATTAAGAGTATGGATGAGTGGGCCGAGTCGCCTAGAGAGTTCCGTGAGAAGTTCCGTCCATATATCGAGGAGGAGTTTCGTCGTCGTCGTGAGGGCTTTTGGTTTTACAACGCGGGCAGGCCTACGTATATTACGGGCAGGCACTACATGATGCTTCAGTGGACCAAGATGGATATTGGTTCACCAGACTACCTAGATTTCCAAAGGGATATTTTCGTACATTTGGCTGCGTGTGAGGCGGACCCCCGATGTATCGGGCAGCTGTATACTAAATGTAGGCGGAGCGGATACACTAACATCTGCTCTGCTGTGCTTCTAGACGAAGCCACACAGGTCAAAGACAAGCTCTTGGGGATACAGTCAAAGACTGGTAAGGACGCCCAGGAGAATATATTCATGAAGAAGGTTGTGCAGATGTTCAGGCACTACCCCTTCTTCTTCAAACCCATTCAGGATGGAACGACCAATCCGCGCATGGAGCTGGCTTTTCGCGAGCCGTCTAAGAGAATCACGAAGAACAATAAGACTACGCAGACAGGCGAGGCTCTTAATACGCTGATCAACTGGAAGAACACCACCAACAATGCATACGATGGTGAGAAGCTTCACATCCTGTATCTAGACGAGGCTGGCAAGTGGGAGAAACCTACAGACATTCGTGACGCTTGGAGAATCCAGCGCACATGTCTTATCGTGGGTAGAAAGATCGTAGGGAAGGCTTTGGTCGGCTCCACTGTAAACCCCATGGACAAAGGGGGGAGGGAGTACAAAGACCTTTGGGAGGACTCCAATCCAGAAGAAAGAAACGCAAACGGTAGGACTAGATCTGGTCTCTACCGACTATTCATACCAGCCCATGAATCACTTGAAGGATTTTTTGACCGACACGGTCGACCCATCGTTGACGATCCTGATAGCCCTGTGGACGGGCTTGATGGGGATAGTATTACTATCGGGGCTAAAACGTATCTTAAGAACGAAAGGGAGAGTCTTAAAGGAGACCCCTCAGAACTCAACGAGGTAACCCGACAGTTTCCGTTCAGTACAGACGAGGCGTTCAGAGATAGTATCGACGGGAGTCTGTTCAACATCGGCCAGATCTACGAACAGATACAGTACAATGACGAACTCTTCCCTAACCCTGTGGTACGGGGAAACTTCGTTTGGAAGAACGGAGAGCAGGACACTGAGGTTCTATTCGACCCAGACCCCAAGGGTAGGTTTAGGGTTGCATGGATGCCGCCTGCTGAACTAAGGAATCAAAAGATTGAACAGCGAGGAAAGCTCGTTGCACCGAATGCAGAGCTGGGGGTAGGCGGGGTTGACTCCTACGACCTTGATGCCACCGTCGACGGACGGGGGTCGAAGGGAGCGCTACATCTCTACAACAAGTTTCACATGGAGCACCCATCGAACATGTTTGTGGTTGAGTATGCATCCCGTCCGCCTCTAGCTAAGATTTTCTACGAGGACGTGCTTAAGGCAGCATTCTTCTACGGGTACCCAATCTTAATTGAAAACAACAAGTACGGTATCGCAAGGTACTTTGAATCAAGAGGTTACGACGGCTACTTAATGGATAGACCTGAGCACCTCACTAGCGGTGGTAGCGCCAGAACTAAGACCAAGGGTATTCCCTCCAACTCTCAGGATGTGATTCAGTCTCACGCTCACGCCATCGAATCATACATCCACGATCACGTAGGCATAAACAGGGAGACTGGGGAGCATGGGAAGATGTACTTTAATCGAACTCTTGAGGACTGGATTGGGTACAAGATCGACAACAGAACTAAGTTTGACCTTACGATTAGTTCTGGGCTGGCTCTCCTAGGAGCTCAGAAGGCGAAACCCAAAAGACCACCATCAGACTTCTCTGAAAGGGTCTTCTTGCGGAGGTTCAAGTAAACATAGGATTTCCACTATATTTGCAACTGCATGCAATTCATGACTTCGCGGAATGTATAATAACACTAGGAAGTATTCAAAGAACTTTCCCGATCCTCTAGCCTCACGGGAGACCAAGATGTCTCAGGACTATGGGATGAAGTACGCGAAGGCTATTGAGAATCAGTGGGGAAAGATTCAGGACGAGCAATCTCTTTACAAGAAGAGAGCTAAGACATTTGAGAAGAATAGAGACTACGCCAATGGCGTACAGGACACCACGATCTATAAGCAGATCCTGACGTCTCTAGACCCCAATAACGGGGATGGATCTCTGATCAACCTGGACTACACCCCAGTCCCTATCCTCCCTAAGTTCGCTCGTATCGTAGTGAACAAGATTCTCTCTAGATCACCGTACCCAAACCTGGAGGCCATCGATCCAATATCTACTTCTGCTAAGAATAAGCAGAAGCAGCGGATCATGAACCAGGTCCAGATGAAGGATCAGCTCAAGGCCCTTAAGGAGATGACTGGTGGATTGGTTCTCGACCAAGACCCAGACAATCTTCCTGACACTATGGAGGAGGCAGAGATTCTTATCGACACAAACATTAAGACAGATGCTGAGGTTGCTGGGCAGATCGCTACGAACCTGACTCTTGAGTGGAACGACTTCTCTGACAACATCTACAGAAGATGTGTTCAGGATTTGGTCGCCTTAGGTATGGCTGTTGTCAAGAGAGACAACGACCCTACGTACGGGATTAAGACCTCTTACGTAGACCCTGTTAAGTTTATCCATAGCTCTACAGACGATCCGAACTTCTCGGACATGGTGTACGCTGGTCACATCAGAACCATATCCATTCAAGAGCTGAAGCGTATCGCTGGTGATGAACTTACTGATGAAGAGTACAAGAAGATAGCTCAGAAGTCTAAGCACCACAACAGCGACTACAATAAGCTCAACCAGGTTTACTACGACGACACGCTCGGTAGGAACGTATATGGTTATGAGGAGTATATGGTTGACGTTTTGGACTTTGAGTTCATCTCAGTGGACTGCATGTACTTCGAGGAGAAGGAGAATCAGTACGGGAACACTGGTTTCTATTACGAAGGTTACGAGTACAAGGAGAAGTCCAACAAGGGTGTGTACGAACGCACCCCTCACAAGATGGAGATCTCCTCTGTATATGGAGGTATGCTTGTCCTAGACTGTGACTACCTAGTCAACTATGGGCTTAAGACGAACGTCCCAAGAAACATGCACGATGTGACTAGGGCTCGCATGTCTTACTCTGTCGTTGCAACCAACTTGAGGGATATGATGCCCAAGAGCATGGTGGAGGGGTGCATCGGGTTTGCGGACATGCTCCAGATCACTCACCTCAAGATCCAGCAGTCCATCGCTAAGGCTAAGCCTGATGGCTTGATCATTGACATTGAAGGACTTGAGAACGTTCAGCTCGGTAAGGGTGGGGAGTTGCAGCCGCTTGAGCTGCACGACATCTACGAGCAAACGGGTGTGTTCTACTACAGAAGCAAGAACTCAGAGGGTGGATTCCAAGGGGCTCCTATTCAGCAGATACCCAACAGCATCCGCAACATCAATGAGCTAATCACTCTGTATAACCACTATCTCAAGATGATCCGTGACACTACGGGGATTAACGAGATGATGGATGCGTCTACTCCGAAAGGGGACACGCTCGTCGGTGTGCAGCAGCAAGCTATCGCAGCTGGGAATAACGCTACGTACGACATCACAAATGCTTCTACGATTCTGTTCAAGCAAGTGTGTCAGGACATCGTGAGATGTCTTCAGATCATCCCGCCTGAATCTATCCTTATGCAGATCTATCAGAATGCGATCGGTAAGGAGAACATGTCTGCTCTTTCTGGATTCTCAGATCTCCCTATGTACAACTTCGGGGTGATGATCAAGAAGGAGATGGAGGATCAAGAGAAAGTATATCTCGAACAGAACATTCAGCAATCACTGGCTCAACAACAGATCGACCTGGAAGACGCCATGGCTATCAGAAGTCTCAAGGACGTCAATCAAGCCGAACGCCTTCTCATTGCTAGACGAAAGAAGAGAATGAAGGAGCAGCAAGAGCAAGCTCAGCAGAACTCTCAAATGCAAGCTCAACAGGCACAGCAAGCTCAACAGGCAGCAGCTCAGGCTGAGCAGCAGCGTATGCAGACTGAGTTTCAGATGGAACAGCAGAAGATGCAGCTTAAGACTCAGATGGAGATGCAGCTTGAAGAAGTTAGACATCAGTACAGAAGAGAGATTGAACTTATCAGAGCTCAAGCCACCCTCGGATTCAAGACTGACGATCAAGAGTTTAAGGAGAAGATTGAGGTGTTCAAAGAAACCAAGAAGGACGATAGAGTTAAGAAGCAGGCTGAAGAACAGGCCAAGCTTATCGACAAGAGAAAGGGTAAGGAACCTCAAATACCTATGATCTAAAATGGCAAAGAAGGTAAACTTAGACGTAAGCGAAAAGCTTGACATTACATGTAGATTGGGAGATACCTTTTCTCTGACTGTAACTCTTAAGGATTCAGATGGCGTAGCCCTACCACTCGTGACGGACAACTACAGCTTCGTTATGCAGGTTAGAACTGGTGGTACCTCGGCAACAGCTAAGGGGGCTTCTGGATTGATTCTGGGCACCAAGGGGGTAGGATCTAGAGCTGTTGATGCTAAGGGTCAAGAGAGAAGCTTTGAGGAGTTTGTTGTCGATGATAGCGGCAACGTTACGATCACTGCAACTGCAGCCACCATGAGAGAGGTTCCAGCTGGTAGCTACATCTACGACTTACAGCAGATCAAGCCAAACGCTGTTACGGGGGTTGATGTGCACACCACAATCTTAAGAGGTGGCTTTAGGGTAAATCAAGACATCTCAGAGGCTACGCAAACCAATACTGGTCGATGAGCATTACAGTAACAAATCAAGATGGTTACTCGGTAGAAATCACAGCACCTGCGGACTCCCCTATTACTGTAACGAGTAAGGGTCCAAAAGGGGATACTGGTGAGACTGGTGCTACTGGACCTCAGGGACTAGCTGGTGTCGATGGTGTTGACGGTGCTGACGGACAAGGTGTACCTGCGGGTGGAGATCAATTTCAATTGCTTAGAAAAATAAGCGGAACTGACTACGACACAGAGTGGGATTACGCAGACAGAGTTACTCTTGAGGTAAGGTTTGATGAGGCAGTATCTAAGGGCGATCCACTGTACATCACTGGCTTTAACAACGGTCAAAACAGAATCGCCGTTGCCAAGGCTGACGCATCTGATTCATCTAAAATGCCGTCTATTGGATTGGCTTTTGCTGACTATTCTCAGAACGATAAT
>Ga0181380_1000327_pt1 | contig 21739 bp, 28 predicted proteins | sample 3SPOviralmetaG_FD_130116 | JGI IMG/M metagenome (GOLD analysis project Ga0181380, IMG submission 130116) | Marine viral communities from the oligotrophic San Pedro Time Series (SPOT) site, San Pedro Channel, CA, USA - 3 SPOT_SRF_2009-08-19 | ecosystem: Environmental > Aquatic > Marine > Strait... | reverse complement strand
TCTCTGTCTTCTACTTGTTTCTTTCTATCAGCATCAAGTCTTCTGGCTTCCTCTAATTGAAGCTGTTGTAATTCAACAGTTCTTTTTCTATCTTCATTTGCTTGACTCATTTCTACCGCAGCTTGTCTTAGTGTAGCAGCGCGTAATGGATCAACAGATTGAATAGCTAATGCAGCTTCTCGAAGACCTTCTGGAGTAGACATATCTAATCCAGAGACAGCCTCCTCTAGTCTTTCACCAGTAGTCCTTGGGTCAATACCCAGCATAGGTTGTACTGCGCGTTTAAGATTCTCTTGACGCTGAACACCATACTGACCTGCAATCTGTGCAAGCGGAGATATAGCAGCAGCCCGACCTTTAAGTCCAGAGGCAAGCAATTGACCTTGTAGCATACCTTCCTTTAAGAGCTTGTCTTCTCTTTGCTCAGGAGTGCTTATAATATCTGCAAATAATGATTGTATATTAATAGCCATTTTTAAATCCTTAAGTTATAAATGCGCCTAAAGCTTTTTCTGCGTTTTGTTTTTTTTGCGCTTCTATAGCTTGAAAAAACGCTTCATTCAATTCACCAGTAAGTTGATTTGGCTGAGTTACTTCTTGCTCACCTTTCAACAAATCAAACAAACCTTGGAATTGCTGCTGTCTTAAAGCATTAGCTAGTGCATTATATCCTAGCTGTGCTTCTAATGTAGACTCCGCAAGACCCGCACCTAGTCCTAGACCTGTGGTTCTTAAGGCTGATTCTAATCGAGAAGCCTCTAATCCTGGCATTAACGAAGAGATTAGCTGTTGTTGCGGTAGGTAAGAAGACTGCAAAGCTTGTAGACCTAGATCACCCGCTAGTTGTGAACGACCCCGCATCTCTTGTAGTCCCGCAAGAGTCTGAGATGATGTTAGTGCTTGCTCATCTCTAGCCTGAGTCATTGCAGCTAGTGCATTTTGTGCTTGCTGCTCTTGTATGGCTTTCTCTAATGCGAGTCCTTCTGGCGTTCCACCAAACATAGATGTCTCTACACCCAGACGACCTTGGCTTGCTAGTCTTTGCTCAAGTCCTAGCCTTGCACGTTCTTGCTCTGGAGCTTGTGCAGCCTGTAATGCAGTGCGTATCTCTGCTTCTCTTGCCGACCTAGCTGCGGGAGACTGTGTAAGCATACCTATAAGATTAGACTGCTCTGTCTCTCTCTGGGCAGGATCACTCAAGAATCCAAATGCTTGTTCGCCAAACCCTGTTAGCTGCTGCCTGACTCTTTCCTGCTCTGGAGTCATGCCAAGAGTAACATCTCCTGCACCTGATACAGTCGCTCCTCCTGTGGGAGTAGTTACGGTAAAAGGCTTGAATGCAGACTGACGACCTATCTCGCCCATCAATCCACCCGCAAGGGTAGAAGGCGGTCTATCACCATAGACAGTTCGTAAGTCTTGTTCACCTAATTTCTGAACATCTCGGATGATAGCTTCCTGCGCTGCTGCACCGCCCAACGCACCAATCAAACCTCGATTATCCATAAACATTTTTTGCATTTGTTCGAGAGCCATTAGTAAGTACCACCATCTATAGTTGATAAGCTAACCGTACCAGTAGCTGTTAAGTCAGCTACCGTTACAGTACCAGTAAAAGTAGGCGATGCGCTATTAGATTTGCTGTTTACTGCTACAGCAATGGCATCGTAGTCTGCTCCAATTTCTACGCCCTTAATTACCTTGGCAGGATTACCGCTGACCATCGAGTCTTTAGCAGCGTAGTTCGTCAATTTGGTGTAATTCGACATTTTATACTATCCTTCCCATAAGGGCTTGAATGTTAATCTCTTGTATTGCAATGGGTTTACCATCAATTGTAGTTTCCGCGCCAATCGCTACTACCGTTCCTTGTCCTGACGCATTAATCTTTTGTCTGTTAATTAAAGATATAGAAGATGAATACTCTGCTGTCGTATTAAACTCCGATATGTTGTACTGACCCACGTTAGATTGGGGCAATGTGTACGCTTGTTTCTTATATGCGCCAGAATAATCATACGCCCAGTTTAAGACTACAGTAGACTCTGCGCCATCAAATGTAGTTAAGTTAATCTTCTTTAAGAATTTAAGATTAGAAGTATTGCCAAAGCTTAACGGATGGCTAAAGTAACTTAACTGATAACTCGCTGTATTGTCCGTGTAAGTCTTATACTCACCTATCCCGTCCTTTACACCAATGTACATCTTGTCATTTACAGTATGAGTAAAGGCTAAAGGACTGATAGAAGACCATGTAGTGGCTCTGTAACTACCATCCTGTAATGGGAATCGTGTATCAAATGCGTACACTACCGCAAGAACTGGGAAGTTAAGTAACACAAACGCCTCTTGTGGCGAATAGTGTAAAGATATATTCCCTGTCTCAGCAGCAAACAAAGACTTAATATCATTATTTACGTTCTTAGAAACATCACCAATAGGTGCTGACTTTTCCTGAATAGTTCTAGCTAGGCTTCGTACACCAGAGTCATCTAAGAATATTAAGTCTCTACCTGTAGAAACCACGGCATCTCTGTTAACACAACCTATATTAGATATAGTGTCACTTAACGTCATTGTTGCGGGATCATCAGCACCAGAGTAAATAACAATAGAGTTACGGCCAAATATTACTAGAAAGCCATTGTGGGCTGATAGAGCAACGATAGTGTCATACCCTGTGGGCCATACCTTGGTGATGTCTATCGAGCCTGTAGAGCCTCCTGACCACGCTGTGCCGTCTAATAAGTCAGACCAATAGATTGTGGACTTGTCTGCTGTAAAATCTGCTACCCATAGACGACCAAACGCTGCTAACACTTCATGTCCTTGCGGAGGAGTGCCTGTCGCATGAGCATGAGAAGACATCTTGTCTACTGTACCTGCGTGATCTGAGTACACTAGAGGCTCATAGCCTCTCTGAAATAAAAAAGCATGGTCGTTAAATGATACGATCTTCCAGTTATTTGTAGTGATCGTGTAACTTCCTGGGCTTGCGTCTACCATCGTGGTAGTACCAGTAAAGATTTTATTATTACCTGCCGATAAGAAAGTAATGTCTCCATCTTCAGCAACAAACTCATGCAGTGCTTCTACACCTGCTGACGAACCTAACAAGTCATTACCGTTAAGTAAGTCATAGCCTTTTCTTGCAGCAATCCTTCCTTCTTTATCAATAATGCAATTATCAGCCACAGCAGCAAAGCTAGGCTCTTGCGCTAACGGAGCGTCTTGGGTGTTGATCCCCGCAAATCCAGGGGCTGTGATTGTAATGCTCTGTAATTGTTGAGCCATCTAGACCACCATGTACGTTAGATCTTCTGGGAATCTGTTTGCATCTATAGATATAGCATCCGCTAAAGCGTTAGAGGCTACGGCAAATTGTTCTGCTGCTGACTGACCGCCTGTCTCGCCTCTTTCCCTCAGAGCCATTGCAAATGCGTACTGCACTATAGGTCTATTAGGAGCTTTGATTTTAGTAGCATCCGCAGTAAGTTCTGCTTGGGGCGTAGCCATATCAAACCTTAGAGCTTCAATAGCATTAGGGTCTGGATATACTTTGATTTTTAAATCATCGCTATCATCCGTCCCAATGAACGTATAACATTCAGGGCTTCCCGCAGCAGGTGTATTATTGTAGTAAACATTATCGAAATACGCCTTTGTCTTGTAATTAATAAATGAGTTCTTAGTATCATTAAGTGCGTGTTTTACTACTGCGTCCATACCAGATCCCGTAAGAGAATACTCTGACGTTCCTATTACGGTATTAAAAGCAATTGTGCTTCTTAGTGACGACCAGTTCCATGCCTCTTCTACTAAGTTTTTAGCGTCATTAACAAAGTCTCCAATCAATGCGGAGTAACTTGATTCTAATGCTGTTGCTACTTCATCCTCACGCAGTCTACGCAAGACACTGTTAATTGCTTCCAAGTATGTCATTACTTGCCTCCAGAGGCTTTTAGAAATGCGTCAAACATTCCTAGCTGAATATTATCTAAGTCTACAAACTGTGGCGAAAACAAAATACTTTCTGTTATTGGCGTTGCGCTTGTGACTATGTCAAATAATTGTCTTTTGCTTTCTGTAGATTTTGGTTTAATGATCTCAGGAATAGTTACGACTGCTTGGTCATCAGTAACGATCTCATCAGAAACCACAGTTGGATCGGGAGTCGGATCAAGATCAGGTTCAAGATTACCATCAGGCTCAGTGCTAGGAACAGTGCTAGGAACAGGATCGGCAGGAGCAACAGGAGGAACAGTAGGAGTGGCAGTGCCAACACCTGTATCATCATCTGTACCATTACCTGGATCAACGCCTGCATCATCACCCTTTCCTCCTAAAATAAAAGGACCAACAGTGCTAGGATCAAAAGTCGGAAAAGCAGGTTTTAACAAATCATTAAGTAAATCTCCAAAAGTAAAAACTTCTTCGTCATCACCCTCATCATCCTCATCAAGCACAATATTAGGATCTTGTGTTTGTAGTTTTCCTAATGCTTCTTGCAGCATAGATGGATCACCACCTTCTGCTATAACCTGCGGAATTCTTCTTTCGTAATCTGCCTTAGCTACTTCTGGGTCATCTGTAAAACCATACTTAAACTGTGTTTTATCACCTGATGCCAAACCTTCTTCTACTGCGCTTGCATAAGCATCTTGCGCTTGCGCTGCACCAACTGCTGCACCAAGAGGATTTCTAACACCTTCATATCCTGCCAAAGCATCTCCGTACAAAGTAGTAGGAGAATTTAAAAATGCTGCAAGCTCTGCTGCTGCTTTAGCTTCGGCCTCTTCTTGATTTGCTTTTAAGTCTGCTAGTTGCTGCTCATAAGACTCTTGACCTTCTCTAAAAGGGCCAAACATATTTCCAGTGTATACAAAATTAGGATCAACAACGTAAGTTCCGTCATCAAATATTCCAGATTGCATTCTGTTATATTGTGAGTAAGGAATAGAACCTGATGGAGTAGCTACCATAGAATTACCATTTGGTTTTCTTTGTGTTCCCATTACTCTTCATCCTCTTCTTGTAACGCAGCTAATATATAATGTATCTGCGACTGAAGCATTCCTACTAAGTAGATTGGCGGGATACCTTGCTCCATCAATCCTGCACATAACGTGTCTAGCTCTAGCTCAACTTCTATTGCAAAGTCCTCTAACCCTTCTACTGACTGTGGTGGAAACTCTATAACTTCGGACATGGGTCTGGCAACATCATTCCTGTTGAAGCAAATAAAAAACTTCTCTTTGCTTTACGAATATAAGAAACTGGCTTAGAACAATAAATCTTAACGTCCTCTACCAAACCCTTTGTTATGTCTCCTTTGTCGTATCCATCCTTTAAGTTATTAGTAATAGCACAATTACTCAGAACAAAACTTAGTAGTAAGACGGCTATAACCCGCCATATCGTGGTCTGAAATAGCATCGCCTATACCCCTGTCCTTTCGTACATATGAATCTTCTGGGTCTATCCAAGTCTTACCCCAGTTATCAAAGTACACCATGGTTTGTCCTGCATCTGCACAGTAACCTATCGCGGGTATTCTTGCGACCATGTCTGACCCGCAGACAAATGATACTTGCGAGATTAAGTTTTTCATCTTTGCTTTAGATGGACGCATAAAAACATTTGGCTTACCAAACGTAATCAAACGAGTCTTTTCAAACTTACGGCAGCAATGCGCTGACAACTCCGCAAGAGCAGCACCTAACGAGTGACCTGTAAAAATAATTTCTTTGTTAGGATCAAGATGCTTTTGTATCTCTTTCCATACAGACCTATGCGCCATCATAAATCCACCATGAACCCAACGCCCTTTATATCTCCAAGGAAACGCAGTCATGTTAAAGATCCAATCTCTTGCTTGTTGAGTCCCGCGAAAGATGACGTATTGCTCATTAGTTGCATTTACAAAATAACAAGTCGTAGATGTACCTTTAGACTCAATCTTGATTGCGCCTTCAATCTCTTCTTCGTAAGCAAGTAGTGCGTACTTACACGCCTTCTGTATCAGTCTCTTGTTCACAGGTAATCTCTATCATGTTAGGGGCTACGGATTTTGCTACAGCTTCTTTGTTTGCGTTTCTTTGTGCTTCAGAAAGCTCACAATATTTAGTTACTGCATCTCCTACAATATCCAGAGATGAGCATGAGAATAAAAAAGCCAAAGGTATTAGTGCTAAAAGTTTCATAATCCACCTGCATAGTTAGTTAACAAAGCTACTAGTCCTACAATAAATATCCAGAAAAGTCTTTCGCCAAATCTGTTATCAGTTTTAAAAGCCATTTCTTGCAACTTATCATCCATTGCATTGACTTTCTTTTCGATAGACGACTGCCTGTTAAAAACAGTAACTAACCTTTCTTCAACTCTAGCCAAAGAAACAATGGCTTCTTGAAGGTCATCTATCTTATGCTCAACACGCCTCAATCTATCTTCACTCATATCTTTACATCTGGCTCTGCATACTGCTTTGGTATTTCGTAGGTACAAGTAATGTGCCTACCCCCGTCTTTCTTAAATGCAATCATACTCATCGTATGATCTGAACCATATCCTTGACCTGAGTGCCAGGAATCAGGTGGAGCTAATGTACCAAACTTCTGCACTGTAACTCCCTCAAACTCTTGGACTGACGCATGATGAAAGTGTCCTACAAACCAAAGTCTGTGTGTACTTTCGCCCCATGCTGCGGGCATATCTCTTGGCATAATCTGCGCTAACTTAGCTGCTTTTACTTTATCTCCATGGTGTATCCCAAACAACCACTTACCCCACTGGAGGTAATGAAAAAAACCTTTTGACTTCAATATGTTAACTCTTTTCTCTTTAGAGTAATAGAACTCTAGAATTAACTGCACCGCAAGAGCAGTGTCTGAGTCGTGGTTTCCTCTAGCTATTGCGACTTGTATTGTGTCGCACTTAGTTAGCATCTTATCTATTGCATACATCATTGTTTGTGCAGCAACACGCATTACTTTTTCAAATCTTGTATCTACATCAACCAATGTGCCTTTTGTCGTAAAAGGCGACGAACCATCTGAGTGTGTGAAATCACCGACTTGTACAAGCATCCCTGTTCTACACTCAGGGGATCGTTCTACTAACTCATTAATTGCTTCTTTAATTTCTCTTGAAGCAATGCTTGTATCAAAATCTCTGTCGCGCGTTTCTTCACTGTCTGCTCTCATTCCTAAGTGAGCATCACCAATTATAATAGTAGAAAGCAATTCGTCTTTACGTCTAGAAGTTTTTGGCTTGCTTTTAATAGGCTTAATGCCTTCGCATAACTCCTGAACAAATGCTCTAAATGCCTTGTCTTTCTTTATCTGGTCTGCTTTTGTTTTAATCCAGACCGTATTGCCTTCATCATCTTTTGTAAGTGTAGACTTACCAATTAAACTATGACCTTCGTCAACAAATCTTGACCCGTCAAAATATAATGTAAATCCTTTTGCTGCTGCTCTAATTCTTACATTATGAAGAACTGTTCTAAAGGTGCTATCACCACAACCTATTGATTTTGCTGCTTCTACTGCACTTTGATTGTGATTGTACCAGGCTTGTATAATTTCTCTTTGCCGATCTGTCGAGCAATAATCTAATAAACTCATAAAATCCCCTTAGCTTATTTTTGTAACAACAAACCCAATCATTAACGCAATTGCACCGACTCCTACGGCTGTTATGACTAATAAAAAAGTTAAGTCAGCTATTCTTTTTTTTCTTTTTGCTGCTGCCTTTGCTGCTTGTAACCTTCTTGATCTTTCTAGCTGCCTGACTCTCATCATCTGTGAATACAAAGCAGTCTTACCTTTATCTTGAAACATTCTCTTTAGTTGTGCCTCTAGCTTCTTAGTTCGTTCTTCTGCCAATACTGCTTGTAACGCATACGATTCGACAGAATCTTTTGCGAACATCTTGTTTGCAGCAGATGTGTTTTCTGACTGTGCTTTAGCTTCAGTAACTTTATCTTTTGCATCATAGAAAGCTGCAATAGTTCCTTGCATCTCGTGTATTTCTTTGCTTTTGTCAACTCCATATTTTATAAGTTGAAAAGCCTTTTCTGCTGCTGCAACAGCTAATGAAATTTCTATCAATGTTCATACCTATGGGGCTGTAGGCCAGTCATCGTCAGACAAATTAGGAAAGTCTGAGTGAGTAGTAATATCCCTCAAGGCTTGTCTATAGCTAGTCATTGCGTCAGTCATTGTGACATCTGACAAGGCATAAAAGTCTGTATCTTTAAGGAGTCCATCACGCTTTGTTCTTACCGCAGCAGCAGCTTCAGCGTCTAGTCTTGCTTGGTAGGCTGTCTCATGTTCTGCCTTAGTTGTAGTTACGCCATCAACCGTAGTGTCGGCAAACATATCTGTTTCTGTCCAAGCCTGTACCCAATTGTCACCATCCTGTACAGCACCGTTACGCACGACTTGCTTATACGCTCCGCTTGGTTCTGGCTTGGGTGCTTCCAATACTGGATCAATGTTTAGACTTGCACAGACATCTGCATTCCAAACTTTAGGTATTGAGACGTTTTTATTTAATGCGCGGATCTCGCCTTGCGACTTGAGTGATCCGTCTTCCATTCTATATTCCATAGTTGATTATCCTATGCTATTGCTAAAAATATGTAAGTCCCTGCTGTAAACGAGGATGTTAAAGTGAATCCACTTGCTAGTGGATCAATGTAGTCTGCTGTATTTTGTTGGGCAGAACTGTTTAAACGTAGGTATGGATCATTGCCTGAAACAATGCCTCTTGCAGTATCCCAGACCCACCAATCACCTGTGGAATCTGTACGCTTTACAAGCACAAGCCTTGCACCTGCGGAGAATCCACAATCAACATTAGTTGTTCCAGAATGCACAACAGAACCGACTTTACTTATCCCTGCTAGTGTAGCGAATAGGTAGGCTATTATGTCATCGCCACTCTTATTGGTGTCATTAGAATTACCAACCTTAAAAATAGTGTCTGTAGGTGCAAAGTTTGCCCACGCATAACCATAACCATAACCATCAGAAGTATTTAAATAAGTAACATTATCCTTTGCAGGATTCCCACCGCCTGACGCTCCTGCGTGATAAACGGCCCAATTTGTTGCAGAATCTCTGCTTTTAGTTATTATCATTTCTGGAATAACTGTTAAATTATGCGTAATACTTTGGATAGTAGATGCTGTACCAGTATAACCAACCACATCCATAAATTTAGGAGCGCGTTTAAAACTGTAAAATATTGTTTGATAACCTGCGTACCCCGCAATCATTTTAAAACCAGTATTGTCAAATGCATTTGTTATCCCTGTGCTTAATGGCTCTGCATTTGTATTGATTGTTTGTAAATACGGACCTGAGTATGTTGCATCTGTAGTCGAAACGCCTCGAAGTCTGTCTATAGTATTAAAGTACGGTCCACCGACCCACGCATAAATTTGCAAGTCTATTGGAAAAGTAGTTGTTAATTTTGTGTTTGTAGATGCAGTACTATAAATAGGAGAAAAAACCTCTGTCCCTGCTTCGGGTACTTTCATCGGTCTACGGATAGCCATGTAGATGTAGGTTGAATTAGAGGTTAAACCTGTTGCTCTCCAGTTAATGCCAGTAGCATTGGGAGAAGAACCCCAAGCATTAGGTGAGGCTTCAGCAACACTTAAATTAGCGTATAAATAAGTCTCTGCTGCTACTCCATTATTTTGTGCTGTCCATCCACGCATAATATCAGCCATATACCAATTGCTAGATCCGTCTGTGCGTTTATACATAAACCACTGTGGTTCAAATCCTAAATTTATATCTTGAGGAGTAGCGTTTCCGTCAGTTGTAAAACTACCCATCTTACATATCTGTTCGTCACCGTCTTCACCAAAAACAGCGTCATCTCCGAATAAATAGGCAACGAATGTTTGAGCGTTTTCGTTTGTTTCGTTATAGTTTCCTAAAGTAAATACAGAAGATGTAGGTGCGGTGCTGTTCCAACTATTTCCACCTTCTGCTTGTGTAGCTATTTGTCTTACATCAGTGCTATTTAATTTAAGAGCATAACCTGCAGGGTTTGAAGAATCTAAATTAGCATGATAAACATTCCAACTTCTTCCAGTAGTTATGTTTTTAACAATAATCATTTTTGGTACAGACCCTAAGCTATGGGCCACAGTTCTACCTGCCGTACCATTTCCCGTATAAGTAACTACGTCAAAAAAGCCTTCTGCTTTGCGGAATGACCAAGATGTGTTGGTTGAATTATTGGTATTAACAATATTGTCATTACCTATAGCAAAGCCATTTGAGTTAAACGCTGTAACACTAGCAATCGTGAAAAGAGCGCTAGTGCTGACTGAAGTAAGGCCTTTCCCTGCACCGTTTTCTGTATCAACTAAAATACTAACTTCGGCAAGACTTCTAGATTTTAGCCAAGTAAGACCACCTTCACCGCTAAGGTCTAAACCGTTGTTTATAGTTAAAGAAGAACCAGTACCCTCATACAGATAAGTAGAGAACACATCTTCCACATACAGCTTATCACCACCTGCGCTACCTGCTGCTGCTGTCAGTAATTTTTTAGTGCTTGGCATCTAAATATCCTCTTAGGCTAACGCGAGTCCTGCAACAAAACCATACCAAGTAGTACCACCGTCACAAGTCGTGAATACTAAAACGTCAGTACCAGATGTCGTAAGTGTAGGAGCAGTCGCAGCAGGCCAGTCAACTGACGCAGGCCACGTTTGTGTTGCACTACCACCGTTGACTAATTTAAGACTAAATCCACAAAGTTCATCACTAGCTGTTGGATTAGAAAAAGTCCAAGTAGTCGCGCCAGTAGTTGTAGCTGTTACGCTGTTGCCTAGCGTGAGGTCAATAGTCTTAGCACCTGTCGCATTACCAATAGCGTTAGTGATTTCACCGTAGTCTAATAGGTTGGCTCTTTGCAGTGTATTATCCGATAGGTTTTGTGTACCTGTAAAAGTATTAGCACCAAGTATAGCTGCTGTGCCTACAACACCCGCAGGTGGTAATCCAGTTACATTAGTCATAGTGCCAGAGGCAGGTGTACCTAATACTGGGGCTGTTAAAACAGGAGATGTTAAAGTTTTATTAGTTAGCGTGTCTGTAGAAACTAAACTCACTAAAGTTGAATTAGCACCCTGCGGTAATAACATTGTGTTAGTCGCGTTAACACTGTGAGGCTGAGATTTAAGCGTTTGTCCGTGACTGTTAGCGTGGCAATTAAGTTTTATTTGTCCTTCAACGCTAGAGCCATCACCTTTGACTTCTACTATTTGAGTAGCTGGATCAACAACCAAATTACCACTGGCTGTGGTTGTGACTCCTGCCAAAACACCTGCGCTGAGAGTTTTATTAGTTAGTGTGTCTGTTGATGAAGCAGTTATATAAGAACCAACATCTACTAAATAAGTTTTACTATTCCACGCAGTAGATCCATCACCTACTTTAATCTTACTGGTATCTGTTTCTATTCCTAATTCGCCTTGAGCAAGTGTTGGGTTTGCTGAAGTCCAATTAGACGCAGTGTCTCTTCGTATTTGTATTAGATCAGCCACTTGCTGTTCCTCCATTTATTGATTGTGCTGCAATGTATGTTGAATTTGCGAAACCGCCATCGGCATTTTTAATATTGTTAGTTGTTGTTGGTGCAACCTGTCCCCAAGTAGAGCCAGACCAAACAAACATTCCGTTACTGCTTGAGTTAAAATAAATCGCTCCAGTAATCAAAGCGTTTCCGTCATTGTCTACTGATGGGGCTGATGACTTAGCACCTAAGTATCTATCGTCAAATGAATCATAACTAGCAGCGGATGCTGCTGCGCTGCTTGCACTAGCAGTCGCACTTGTTGCTGCATTTCCCTCAGAAGTCGAGGCTGCTGACGCGCTACTCGCACTAGCGGTTGCGCTGTTGGCTGCTGCTGTGGCTGACGTAGCTGCTGAGGTAGCACTACCTAATATACCGTCAACATAGGCTTTTGTGGTTGAATCTGCTGCATTTGTGGGCGTTGCAAGACCAGTGATCTTGTTGTTACCCATCGCAATAGCGCCAGACATTGTACCGCCTGATAATGGAAGACCACCACCTGCTTGTGCTAAAACATAAGCCTTAGTTGCTGCATCTTGATTAGACGTTGGATCACCCAAGCCAGTAATCTTGTTAGTACCCATAGCTATCGCGCCACTCATAGTACCACCCGCAAGAGGTAGCTTTAATGCGATAGAGTTAGTTACTGTTGTGTGAAAAGCTGCATCATCATCTAATGCAGCAGCAAGCTCGTTAAGCGTGTCTAATGCAGCAGGAGCGCCATCAATAAGGTTTGTAATTAGCTGATCAGCATACGCCTTGGTCACAGCGTCAGTCGCAGCAACAGGCGTACCAATATCTGTTAGTCGTGCAGTGTTAAAGTCTACTGTACCTGTTAACGCAAGATTATGTAAATTGGTAGTACCAGATGTTGCCGTAACATTTCCTGTCAAATTTCCCGTGACATTTCCTGTGACATTTCCCTGGAGATTGCCTGTTACGTTACCTGTCACCGCACCTGTGAGGTCACCTGCAAAGCCTGTAGTAGCCGTTACGGTAGTTCCTGTAATAGCTAAAGCAGAGCTACCACCTATAACCATACCGTTGACTGTACCGCCTGTAAGGACAGCATTGCTAGAGTTTAACGTACCGTTAGCAGTAAGTGTCCCTGTGACAGTTCCAGTAGCAGTAGTAATAGAGCTAGGATTAGTGCCTAGTTCTACAATCTGAGTAGAATTATTCTCTGTAAAAATTCGCTTGTCAGTTACGTTAACCGCTAACTCGCCTTTAACCAAGTCACTCGTACTTGGTACGGCTGATGCGGTAGAGCTATTCTTGGTAATAATTACTGTCATGATTTATCTCACCACTTAGTCTTATGACTCCAATAACGAGCCGATAACTTTGAAGGGGATGCGTCTTGTGCGTTATGCCTAGCGTAGTAAGATTTCTTTCTAGCTTTATCTTTGGCAGTCTTGGGATTACTCCCTGCGCCTTTAACGCCTTGTTGTCCAAATCGTATAGTCTTAATTTGATCACCTTGTTTAGCCACAACAACATGACTCTTGGTGGGATGACCAGGAGTACGCTTTGGTTTGTTAAAACCAGAAACGCCAATCTTTTTTAATCGGGGATCTTTCATAAAGAATAAGGGGGCAGATTGCTCTACCCCCCTCCTCTATTAACCATTTACAGCCATTATGAAACCGCTGTCAGGACGATAAGTCTTAACACCGTATAATGTGTCAGCAGTATAAAGAGTACCTAAGAACTCTTGCTTATACTGAGTCTGTGAACGTATGCCTAGCTGCTCTGCCAAGATCATTGTATCGTTGTGAACTAGCATAGCTGCTCGGATTTGACCACCTGCTGAGTTTTGTGCAGCAGTCTCAGTGATCGGGCAGTTAGTAGAAATGAATACATCGATGCCGTATAGGTTACCGATCTTTCCATTTTGTACAGGCTCACCGCTTACAAAGTCAGAAGAGACATATCGGTCAACACCCATGATTGCATTACGCAATGCAGGAGGTATTACGAATGCACGATTATCCATAGGGACATCAGCATCATCTTGCTTCTGAATAAGGTCACGGAAACATGCATCTGTAAATACGTCTGCTGTTGTGACTGTGTCGTCGGCATATGCGGTTAGGCCAGTTGACGCATCACAGAAAAATGCAGCAGCAGTATTAGTCCAAGCAGTACCGTTACCACTACCGAAAGACTTACCAAGATCCATGAGGTCTGTATCGACCTGACGGGATAGGGCATAGCCTGCGTCTGAAGTGTAGAAGTTACGAAGACTTGAAAGAGCTTGTGTCTCAGTAATGTCCTCAATAATGCGTGAGTATTCGTAGTGCTTGTCTATTGCAACTTGCACTTCGCCCTCAGTAGCATTCTGAATTGTTACTGCAGTAGCAGAAGCCTTAACGTGAGCATCTCCACGAACGGGAGCAGGAATGTGAAAAATATCACCCTTCTTTCCTGTTACGCTCATCTTCTTAACAATGTTTGCGAGAATTAGATTCTTCTCATAGGCAGCACGAATTTCGTCCGACCAAATTTCTGGAATAAATGTAGCAGCACTGGTATTAGTTACCGCACCGCCCATATTGGGATAGGTTGAATCAGTCATGTCTTAGATCTCCAAAAGGTTATCTAACCCTTTTTTCAGCATAGGCACGTTGGATTTCTCCTTCCATAGCCATATACCTTTTAGGGTCAGTTTTCATTAGCTCAATAATGTCTGCCCTTCTATAGATCTTTTTGCGAGATGTCTCTGAACTACCGTTAGCACTACCAGTTGATGCAGCATTAAGAGTTTGCTTACGATCTTTGCGTTCAGTCTCTACGGCTCTTGTTACTGTTTCTTGAGTTGATTTCCAATTGTTAAACAACTCATCCGCAGCATTATAGTCGTATCCACTGTTTGCTCGATTGTACAACTCTTTACGAATTTCACTACCTACAACCCATTTTTGAAACTCTGGGTTGACAGCAATTTCCTTCATGTCAGGATGCTTCTGCTGTAAAGCGGTCAGCGTCTGACTCTGTTGCATTTGCTTCCCCAATTCCTCTAACTGCTTGATAGTAGGATGGTTGGCAATCTTCTGTTCTACGGCTTTGTCAGGCTCTGCAAAGAAATCTATTTCTTCGGCTTTTTCCTGTTCCTTGACTTCGCTTTGCTTGAGAATGAAATCATCAACAATCTTTCGTAGTTGACCCACTTCCTCACCTTGGCTGCCCATTCTAGACTCAGCCTCTTGATGCATCTTTACCAGTTCTGCGGGAGTTTTACCTTGGTATTGCTCTGGCAGTTCTGGTTGTGGTTCTTCTACATTAGCTACCTCTTCCGAGACTAATTCACTTGTTTCTTTATCATCTACCTCTTTTAAAGGTTCATCAATAATTTGCGCCACTATTAAACTCCTATGGAAACAAGACCAACATATAAGCTACCCCACAAGGGACTTACGAATCGGCTACCTTGCGTTCATGTTTTATCTTCTTCTGTCTATCTTTAGCCCACTTCATAGTCGCTCCAGGAAAGTGACCAGAAATAGGATCAAGTGCAATCTTGACAGGTGAGATAATCGTACTACTCATCTTTCCGCACGTTGGACAAGGACGCTCTCTAACTTCATCAAGCTTTACAAAAGCTTCATGTATATGCCCATCAGCACATTTAAAGTTAAACAGTAACACTGCTACCCTCCTTGCGGATATGATCTATCGTAGATTCTAAGTTGAGAATTAAAGATAAGATGTTTAACTGACCTTTACGGAACATTAAGTCATCGTTATCTTTTGTGGCCTCAACGGAATTTATATTAACTGCATTAGCTCTAAGCTCATCTAGCAGTCCTTTCCATCCTTCGGTCATAAACATATCGGCCAAAGAATCGTAATACTTTTCTGTTTCTTGATCCATTAAGACAATGCCTTAGCAGTTTCAAGATTTAATTTCTTTTCTTTCAATACAGTATCTGCCACTTTGAGTCGTCTTTCAAACTCTTTATCATCCTCAGTGCCTACCTGTAGGTTAGTGGATACTGCTTTAATTCTGTCATTCTCAAGCTCTACAGGAATAGCTTTAGTCTCTGCTGCTATCTTACCTGCTCTTGCTTGAGACTCCGCAGCTTGTCCGTTAAGCGCATTTGTTTGCGACTGCTGGAACTGGAACTGCGTTTGCTGCGCTACTTGCGCTGCTTCTTGAGCTTCTGGGCTAGGCTGTCCTGCTTGCTCTAGCGTAGCTATTAGCTCTTCTCTGTTACTTAGATTCATATTATCTATAATAGATTGAATCAAAGAAGGATACATTGGTGAGTCAGCGGGCATAGTTTGTAATAACTGTACTAGCTGAGTTACCTCGTATTCTCTGGCGATTATACCCAAAGAAGACGTTACCTCAAATACATAATCCGCAACAGGATAGATCTCTGGCTCAAACTGCATATAGCGATGAGCAGCCTTAGTAACAAACGGAATCAAGAAAGAATCTTGGAAGTTAACCAAAGTCCTCTTATGTCTTTTTATAATAGCACCTAGCGACATACTAATACCTGCCGCTGTCGCCTCACCATTGATAGACCCTGGAACACCCGCAGAATCTATAGCACCTGTTGCTGTTTGAACCATTCGTTGTAATTCAGCAGCTTGTGCAAATGTAATTTGAGAAACTTGCCCAAAGTTAAATGGCTGTAATACTTCCGCAGGATTACCATTGGTTAGTATTATTTTGCCTGGAGCTACCGTAGGATTAGCCCCGCGAGGTAATCTGGTTGCGTCCATTGCCATCATTGGGTGTACTGTTAAAGCTAGTGCGTCTATTCTTGCTCTAAGCTCTGCATCCAATGCTTTCTGAGAGTTGTATCCCTTTTCGCAAACACCACGACCCCAGAATCGTCCAGGGACTATATCCCACGGGAATGCGACTACTGGTCGGTCTTGCATCATATACGGGTTCATCTCTGCCTTGAGCAAAGTACCACCGTTAGCAATAACTACAATAGCTTCAGCGTAATAGCCTTCGTCTTCTGTAGCATCTGTTAGCTGTTCAACCTCTTCATACTCATCATCGTTTACTAATAGATGGCGGGGGACAAGACCATAATATTTAGTAAGCCTGACTTTATCCGTAGGTTGCGTGGTAAGTTCTGGGTCTGAGTCTAAGTCCGAGTCCTCTGGCGCGTAACCTAAAGGCGTATCTTTATACACGCCCTTCTCTTGTAGAATCTCTACGCTATGGACAGGGACATACTCATCAATTGCTACGCCTATTGCATCATCTACACTTGTCGCAACAGGATCAATTAAAAAGTTTTGAGGAAGAACAGGTCTTAACTTACACACTGTTCTATCCGCTATCTCCACCCCTACGGCCTGTAACTGCCCTTCCATAATAGGCTGTGCAGCAGGACGCATCTCTTTTTGTTCTTCAAGAACTATCTCAGCAATACCCGTACCAAATACAGCGGAGTTAATTAAACACTCACCTACCGCTTTTCTTACCTTGTTCTTTTTAAAATCTGCTAATAGCTTTTCCCGCAAGTAAACAATGTCTTGCTTCTCTTGGTCTAGCATATCGTCTTTCATGTCAAAGAACTTGCCACGACCAAATGTGGCTTCTTCAATCTCTGCAACCGAAGATTCTACGGCTTGCTGTAAAGCAGGCGAGATAATTTTAGATCTTTCTGACTCTCTGTTCCTGTCAGCACCAGACCAGATACCACGCCACAGCCTGTAGTATTCTTCAAACTTCTGCTCATAGTTAGACTCAAAGTGATCGCGCCAATCATCACACTTACCAATCACCCAACCTTCCAAGGTTTCTTCTATGCCGAATTGATTTTCATTGCTATCTAGCATATTAATATCCTGATACCGAATCTAATACTGTGTAGTCTTGTGTTTCAAACTCATATGAGTAAGACACCTTAGCTAATTGATCTATATAAGCTAAAGCGTCCACACAATCGTCATGTGTTAGTGGGTCAGGAAATTGGAAAAGCTCATCCATGAACTGGATGTTCCACTCTCCTTTATTTAAGGTACAGACCCCATTCTCGAATCTACCCTGTAACGCCCACATAACTCTGTCAGTTTTCTTTTTGTTACCGTGGGTTAACTCCTCGACCCTAAAAAACTTTTGATACTTACGCATCAAATCCGTAAGGGGAGACATCACGGCTTGTCTTGCTATGCCTTTCTCTATTCCCACAGAGATCGGCTCATAATCTCTAACTATCTGAAATATCTTTTCGGCAGTCGCGTTTAATTCCCAACGACCGCTGACTATGTCTTTCACCCACCAACCATACTCTCCTACCTTTACTATTGCAATAGCAGTGTTGTCAAGCTTTTTATTCTTAGACTTTGCTTTGCCTACTTCTTCAAATCCCGCAAGGTCAATGGCTACATAGTAATCGCCTGTATCGGGTTCGTCTTCTTGGAAGTTAACCCAATCCTCTTTAAACATCTCAGAGCCTCTAGCTTCAAACGAAGCCATGAACTCTTGTCTAAAAGCGTAAGACGACATAGATCTTTTGGCTGCGTCTATCTCATCCTTATCCAAAAGGTTGTTGTCGTATGAAGTAAAGTGCCATGCTTTATAATTCGGGTCTTCGCCTAAACTGGCTAGTTTGTAGAGTTCATAAAAATGATTTCTACCCATAGGTGTCCCAATAAATAAGCACTCACCTTTTAGGTCTGTTAATGCAGGTCTTAGTATGAGTTCCCATACATCTGGTTTCATGTCCGCATATTCATCAAGAACTAAAAACTTCAGACTTACACCCCTCATAGTCTCAGGTCTATCTGCTCCTTTCAAGCTAATAGTTGTTCCGTTAACTAGCTTGATCTGCATATTATTGACATGGGAGCTTTCAATCACAGGTCTACCTACTTCCATAAGCAGATTCCACATGATGTCTCTAGCCTGACCCTGAGTAGGCGCAACGTAGAAGACTTGCCCTCTATCAGACTTTAATGCGTTGACTAACAGAAGATAGGCTGCAAGACGCGACTTGCCTGTCCTACGCCCCGCAGAAACAACCTTAAAGCGAGTCGTATTGTTCCAGACTTTCTTCTGCCAATCCAATAAGGATATGTTTAAGTTCATCTTTTTCTTGAAGTTTTCTTGGCTATAGCTTTGGGTTGTTTAGAAAATTGCTTTCCTTTCTTTGTATCTTCTCTTTTCTTTCTTGATGTGGCAGCGTATTCAGCCTTAGATAAAGACTGACGCGCTTTCTTTGGCAGATACCTTTCCCCTGTGGCTTTCTTGCCTTGGGTAGACGGCTTGCCTGATTTAGTACCCCACTCCTCTTTAGTCCACTTTGACAAAGATTTTTGAGGTTTAGACTTAGATCCTGAATAACCACCACCCGCAGACTTGTACTCTTGAGCAAGCATCTGCGCTTTACGCGCAGACCACTGCCCAGGCTTACCGCCCTTAGATGATGCCATCACCTTGTTCTTCAGTCTTTCTCGAAGACCTGGCTTTGTATACGCCATTACTTGCGCCTAGATGATTTCATTGGTTTCTTTTTCGCAGGCGACATCTTTGCTTTCTTAGCAGCAGCCTTTCCCGCAGTAGTGTATGGGTATTTCTTTCCTCTAACCATTGGCATAATATGCTCCTGTTCGTATCATGTAAGTGACTTCAAACGCTCTTTTCCCTACTTGTCTTGCCCACAGCGAATCCAAGAACTCATCTGCAGCATCCTCGTAGTCTTTTACCTCCATCGCTCTCAAGGCATTCTTAAACTTTCTTAATCTCGTAATACCAAGATTAAAACATAAATTAATCATCGCTTCCTGTCTAACCCTGTCTAAATCCTTATACCACCTCTGAGAGTTCTCTAGCTCCTGCTCACAGCGTCTTATGTCATTCTTTAGGAGATAGTACACCTCATCATCAGATAGCCCTACGGAGCTTAGATTGCGTCCTACGCCTATAGTCATATGACCCGTAGTATCTTCATACGGTTTGTGTTTGAGTCCTTCGTGTCTCACAAGGGTGTCAATCAAGCTCATCGACATCTCCTTCTATGATATTAACAGGCTCATCCGTAATAGAGGCTGTGTCTCCAACACCAGAGATAGTAATGTTTACCATAGGCTTACCGCCTAGCTTATCTTTCTCAAATGACCCTTGAGGTAAGATTCTATCTACAATCAACTTCCATGCTGCTGATTGATTCTTATGGTCATCGTCTACGGCTGCTCTAAAGATAGAGTTTATTACGCTCTCTGTGTCTCTCCTGGCTAGAAATCTTTGTTTCATTTCTATCATAGCGGAGTGCTCGCCCTTGGGTCTGCCCACCTTGTTTCTCTTCACAGGTGTTATCTCAGACTTCCTTGGTCTACCACGTTTACGCTTTACAGGTGTATCTTTAGTGTCACTCATCACATTGCCGTATATAGAATATAGAATAAATTATTGCATATTTAACTCTCTTTTTTAGGATTAAGCAATTATTGTTACAACGCCTATGTATGCTGCGTTACAGAGATGATATTTTTTACAGCTTTTTTTAATTTTGCCTGCTGCAAATTTGGGGGGCAACTATATATAATTGCGCGCGCGTACGCCCGCCCCCGCGCGGGTAAATAGACCCACCCAGGAATCGCTCGGATCGCGTAAAATCTGCCCGAATCTGCCCGCTTGTGCTTGTCATGCGTAAAAAATTGGAATGTGTACACGAGGGATGCACCCATAGAGCCCAATCACCAAATCAAATCACAACCAAAATTCAACCGACTATCTAAGCTCCAAACAAAAATTAAAACTACTGTATAAAAGATCAGTACAAATAAATAAAAAAATACTTGATTTTATTTTTTAGGTGTCGATAATCAAATCAATGTAAATAATTACATTAACAAAGGGGAATATAAAAATGCAAAAGCAACACATAAAACATTTCAGCACAGTGGAAAAAGTAGTAACAGCAACAGGCAACAAGGAATACGCTGTAAAGTATTTGCAATCAATGCTTAGATCTGCAATGAGCAAAAAGGCAATAAAAGAAATTCAAACAGAGATAGCTAAATACCTATAACCAATCGCCCCTAGAAATAGGGGCATTTTTAAAGGGGCATAAAATATGAACATTGATACTTTAACCAAAGGATTACAAATATCTCAAAAAGAATTAATACAGTTTACTGAGAACGTAAAGCAATCTTGTCAAAGTAAGGATTTGAAAATGGCAAAATATTGGAAAGGTAGAGCGACAGGAGCATCAGGTTCTATAAACTTTTTTCTTAAAGAGATTGAGCAGTCTTTGAACGCAAAAATTAAAGGCGTGACATATCTTAAATAAAAACACAATCAACCGCCCCCGAAAGGGGGCAATCTAAAGGGGAATAGCATGAAACAAGTCAAATTCGGAATTAGATTTTCTTTCAATGACTATGCTTATGGCGAAGTCGATCAGTTCATCGAGTGTGCGGATAATATATCAGAAGAAGAGAACTTGCGTGGCCGTTACGTTGATTTTCTCAATGACCTTTTATCCGAAAAAGTAAAACCATCAACGCTGGTTGATGTGGACGTGCTCCACCTTTTTATTGGCGATTTAGATAACCGCGCTCACATTGATTACCTAGAGGACCATTGGAAAGATGATCCCAGAATAACTGCGGGTGGAAAAATGTTTTGGAACAGATGCAACAAACTCCGCGCAATACATGATGTCGAGGAGTGGCGACCTACTAAGTTTCAACTCGAAATATCCTAACCATAACGCCCCTTCGGGGGCAATCTAAAGGGGCATAACATGAACGAATTCAAAATAAACGATTATCTTTTAAAAGAGGAAGCAAACTCAATCGCTTGTGATGCAGTCAAAGAGCAGAAGGAGCATGGGACAGATGCGGAGGAGTATATCTGGCAAACAATAGATGGGCATGAGTGGGTTATTTATACCTATAAAGCTATTAAGTTATGTGCTGAATGCAACACAGATGACGGGGAGCAATGGCTAGACGATTGCGGATACGACAATTTCGACAGCTTTGGCGATCATGCAACTAAACTGGCCTATGCGACATTGCACGAACTCACTATGTCAGCATATAGCGAAATGGCAGAAGCTTAATTATAAAACAAAAAAAAGGAGTTAACAATGAGAGATTTCAAGCACTTGCACGACCCAGAAAAGTTATACGCATGGGAAAAAAAGCCTA
>Ga0181380_1000324_pt1 | contig 21896 bp, 40 predicted proteins | sample 3SPOviralmetaG_FD_130116 | JGI IMG/M metagenome (GOLD analysis project Ga0181380, IMG submission 130116) | Marine viral communities from the oligotrophic San Pedro Time Series (SPOT) site, San Pedro Channel, CA, USA - 3 SPOT_SRF_2009-08-19 | ecosystem: Environmental > Aquatic > Marine > Strait... | reverse complement strand
GTTATTGCCACTAATCTCTGCCAGCCTTACTAAATCATCTCCTTCCTGGCGCAATTTATCTGAGCCAGCAATTTTTGAAAATTTGCCTTGCTCCTGAAATGTTTTGTAATCGGTTACGAATCTTTCTTGTTTTATTAGTTCCATTAAGCGTATTTTTTCAAAATTTCTATTGACGCTACTGCTCTTAGAGGCGTTTCGTTATTCACAAATGTATCGCGCAACACTTGTCCATATGGTATATCAATTTCACGTAACTGATTTGCATATGTATTATCGGTAACTAGCCCTTTGTGTATCGTTATACTCTTGACATCATCTCGCCAATCATCATAATCCACACCGCCACGAGTAAGATAGTTTGTGATAAATATTAACACACCAGCCTCCACACTATCGCCTGACTCCCAAGTCGCTTTTAATAAATTAGACGGGTTTTCATTAATTAACTGCTTTACTTTTTGAACAGGTTCAGCATTTGGGTAAGTTTGCTTATATAATTGCGCAACTTGGTTTTTGTATTGATCGTACGTTAGACCATTTACAACCTTGTCTTTTTCGCTAATATTCTTTAGTGCTTTAATTACGTTATCAAACGCTTGCACTTCTCGAAAGCCTACACCGCTTTTGTAATTTTCAATTTTTTCCTCGTTGGTTTCAAGCCATTTTGCTAAGTCAGAAAAATCAGTTTTCTGTTTAGGCTTTTGGTTACGTTTTTTTACAGCATATACAATTTTCTGAGCAACAGATTCGGGAGCGTGTCCCCTATCATACCAAAAATACGCATCGTCTTGTTTGAACCCAGCACGATCAAAAGCTGTTGTTAAATCTAAACCAATTTGTTCCTTAACTAATTGTGCAACGGTGGTTATCCAATTCTTCGCATCATCTTTCCACTCTTTTGGAATAGGACTTGGTTCTTCTTTTTTCTTTAACGGTTTATTTTGGTCTTCAAGACGCACATATAACGATATTTCGTCACGACCAGGCTTTCTTTCTTCGCCTGTCTTCAGCGAAAAACTTTGAATTTCCTCGCCTGGCGCTTGTGTGAATACGTTTTTACCGCTTTCGGAGAAACCTACAATAACAACTAAATCATCTTCAACGGCTATATTGTCATCACTGTATCTTCTAATCTTTTGACCAACATTGAAAGAATCTCCTTTAGCCGTTGACATACTCAAAATTTGACCCAGCCCTTCATATTTAGCAAATTGAATAAAATTTGTAGATTTTCGTTCACGCCTGTCTTTTGTGGAGAATGAATACTCATTGCCCTGTCTATCTTTGGCAAACATATTTTTGCCGCTTGCGCTAAATTTGATAATTTCTACGTCAATAGGACTTTCGCCTATCACTATACGACTCCCAACATCTCCAATCTTGAAAGTCTCTCCATATTGATTTGTGTAACTTGTCATAGGTTAATTTGCTTTTTAGCGGCTAAAAAATCCGTTACCCCTAAACCGCACAAATTGTATTTTTTGCAACAATCTTCCATTTCGCCAGCCGCATTGAAACAAACTACTATATCCTCCTCGTGCGACACATACTCACTATCTTTCCACTTACTTAAGTATGCTACAAACATACTTCCGCCATCTTGTGGGTCAACATACATCCTCACATTTTCAATTGTGCTAGTATTAGCCTGGTCGTAGCTAACCGTATAAAGCTGCTTTAAATATTCCTTTACTTTTAAAAGTGTAGACTGCTTATACATTATGTATTATTTAAATTGTTCATTCAACGCTTGCATTGCTACTTTATAGTTGTCTAACGCTTTTTTTTGGTCACTTTCGCTAACTGCATATTCTCCTTCGGTTGGCAGTTTAATCATATCTTCAATAACCCTTTCCAAATCTTTTCTGATTACATAATCAGTTTCGCCAGCCGCCTTTCTTTTTTCCCTAGTTCTGCGTATAACACTAGATGGAGTGTTATATGACATATCAATGTCAGTTAATAATCTGTTAACCTCATTGGTTGCTTTTTGCAATAAGCTTTCTTCGTCCTCCCCAGGATTGAGCCTTTCGGTTGCTGTAAAAAACATTTTATTTCGATCAGTCGTTTTTACTCTATTGTTGCCTTTTTTTGCCTCTTCGAGTAAATACGTTTTGAATTTTTCGGTCATTTCTCGAAAATTATTTGTGCCATTAGTTACACCGTAACTATTGTGTAGCCCATCATAATCTGACCATTTTTGACCATTTTTTTGCGTAGGATAGGTTTGCAGTAAATTAGAGGAAACAGACCGAAATAAGTTATATCTAATTGTGCGTATGTCCGCAGCGTTAATCATCAACTTATTCCAATCAAAGCCCTCGTGATAGTCTTTAATTACATACGTACTGCCAATGTAATTGTCCTTACTAATACTTAATCCAGCTTTAGTGCCGTTGATGCGCACTTTAATTCCAGCGTTTTGTAATATTTCCGTTACAATTAAAGACGGCATAACGGAATAAGCAAACTCTCGCTGTGTAAGATTCCAAGCGCCACCTACTGAAACAAATAAGTCAACGGTTTTGTCGTTTCTTTCACTAGTAGTGAATTGCAAATAACACTTATCGTAATTGCTTGAAAATTTAAGATGTTTATTGGGTTTTACTAAAGTAAATATATTGCCTGGCGCAATAGTTGTTGCTAAACTGCCATTTTCATTAAGTGCTTTAGTTACGCCAGCTTGTCGTTTTTGTACCGAAAACTCACGACCTTTGTAAATCCAAGCCATATATTTAACTCCATTCAGATATTTAGTTTCAATAAAATCACTAGGAACTACACCAGGTTCAACACCGTATGTTGCATAGGGATTTGGTAAATCTTTATCTCTTATTAGGGTAAATAACACACCGCAAAACCACTCCACTTGCCGCAATAGACCTTTACTCGCTAATCCAAAATCAAAAATTCCGCTTTTATTTCTAGTTGCAATTAGTTTTCTCTTGTCAAACGCGCCTCCTGTATCAATGTTTGCGCTTAAATCTTTAAAGTTTTCCTTAAACTCAGTTAAAACTTGTGGGTCGTAAAATGAGGTAATATTTTGAAATTTTAGCTTGCTTTCTTCCGATTCTCCATAAAAGTCAGTATCTGTAACCGTGCCGTCCGCTAAAATTCTGTCATTATGTTCGTCTCTAGTTCCTTTGGGTAGATTATTAAAGCCTTTTTCCCCTTTAGTAAAGAAATCCTCCGCACTCTCTCCGTGAAGAAAGTAAGGCGTTTTGCCACTATTAACAGGTATGATGTCTTTTTGCATCTTACTATTTTGGCAAATACACGGCTTCTATAGTGTTGTTATAAGCATCAATTAGGCGTTTCGCCTCTTTTTTATCAGCATTACTATCACTTAGAATTGGCAGACCTTCAGCGTTAAACTCGTATTTTTTAGCCTCACGTTTTGCTATTTCGCCAACAAAATCATCATATTTCATTTTTTGTTTAAGCAAAACTTGTTGATTTGGAGTAAACATTTTCAAAAAAGAGTCTACACTCACTTTTAGTGATTTTGGCTTTGTAATTGCTTTTGGCTCAGGCGCTGCTTTTGCCTTTATGTACGTTAGGAAAGTGGCTTGCATCGAATTAAGAATTCGCATTGAAACGAAACCGCGACCAGCAAATGATTGACCGCCTTCGCCCTCGTTTATTGCCTCTCTCAGAAGCATCATATAATTGAAAATAAACAACATTCCAGGCATTTGGCTTGCCTCGTAGCTATAATCTGCGAAAACCTTGTAAATATTTCCAGCAAATCTATCTTGCAGCGATAAATCTTGTTTAAAGTTGGCTTCGTAGTCAGGGTCTGCTTCGTTAAGCGGCGCATTACCACTACCGTAGATGTAAAGATTTTTCATCTCTAACATTTCGCCACGACCGTTTTTCATCGTAGGTCTTCGCAAAGTGCCATCGGGCTTTACTCCTAACTTACCAACCTCTGATTTTGACGACAAAGCCGCGTTAAGCACCCCAGCCGTGTTAGGGTCTAATTTTGGCAACTCATCAAGTAGCAAAATACAACCATTGTATTTTGTTCCGTCTTGGCTTTCATTTGACCAAGCCTCTTCAAGAACACCTTTTTGGTATCCTTCAATTGTTTGACCGCCAATGATCTCACTAGGGCTTGTGAATTGGTTACAGGATAGCACAAGTTTTTTCCAACCCATAAAGCTTGCAAGCGTACCAGCAATAAACGACTTTCCCGTACCGGCAGCACCGTAAAGATAGCTGTTAAGGTTAGCCGTTAGGTCGCTCAACATAACCTGAAATAATGGTCGCTCGTATTGGGCCGCGTTGCTCTCTCCGCCCTCGCCTGGCTCTCCGCTTGGCAATGTCAAATCTAGTTTGACCGTTTGCGTTGCGCCTATCATTTGCACTACGCTCTCGTCCAATTGGTCAATTGAAATTCGTAAATTATCTAACTCCGCGTTAATACGCTCGTTAGCAATTTTTTCAACCTCTGCTTTATTTGTGCCGCCCCCTTCGCTATCAATTAGCTGTTGTAGGACTTTTAGCGTTTTTTCTAATTCTTCCATAAGTTTAAGCGCTTGTGTTTCCTGAGATGGTTACAGGAGACAATTCCGAAAAATATTTAGCCTCGTTAGTGTCAAAGTTTAGCGTGTACACCTCGCTGAAGGTAGTGCCTTGTTTATGTAGCAAAGTTACAACAACTAAATTGTCTAATGCCTTTTGCCAGCCCAAGTCGTATTTTGTATTTGCTGTAAGTAAATTATACTTGCCTAAATCACTACGCAAAGGGTCACGCACTACGTGTTTGCCTAAATCGGGATGAGAAAATTCAAAAATTTTGTCTAAAAAATTAGCCTTCAGCAATAGTCGCTTTTGATTTGGTGTACTAGCGCTTGCCTTTCGTGTAACTAGGGCTATAACAGCTATCAACGCAACTGCAAAAATTATAGTGGTTGTTTCTTTCTTCATTTTTTGTTTGTGTAATACTCTTTTTGAAACTCCTTAAAATCACGCTCTAATGAGAAAATACGCTCCTGGTTGTTCTCCATTCCAATTTTTATCTCTATCACGCTGTTTAGCATATTTGCGTTTGACTTTTCGATATTATCTATCTTATCCAAAACTCGCAAGCCGACAAAAGCTGTCAATCCAATAATAATCTTAGCGATTATGTCAATGACGCTTCGCATAATTTCTTTTTTTTCCATTTTCCTTTACTGCTTTCCAAGCATCAATACCTAATAACGCTGTGCCGTTGGCTAAGACAGCTAAAATTATTGCGCTGTCAACATCATACCAATGCAAACCACTAATTGCAGCCATAGACAACCCAAGCGCATATGTAATTGCTCCAATAATTCGTTTACTAACCTTTTCTCTCATAAAACCAAATTGTCGTTTTCGTCAAATTCAGGAATTATGCCCCATTTCGCTAATTCCGCAACCCATTCCGCACGATCTGTAAATTCGTCAAATATCCAAATTGTTGTAAAAACTTGGTTAGGCTCTACAATGCCGTAGCTCTTTACCTCTGTTCGTTCGTCATCGAAGCAGATGTAGTAGGTTGTAACTGATGGGTATCTTATCTCGTTCATCTCGTTATTTTATGCTGCTCCTCCGTCTGTTATACCTCCCCACTTACTGATGAGGCTTGTTCTTGCAGCTTCTGCTGCTCCTCCACTTGTGTATTTGCTTCCACCGAAGTTAACCGTTCCACTAAACGACATCGCACCTTGAGCATCCCAAGCTATCAATAACGCATCGTAGTTTGCAGTTGATAGACCCGTTGCGTTCTGCATAAAGCCATTTAACGCTGTTACTTGGTTTATATCCCACGCACTCAAATCTTTGTCAAAAGCGTCACAGTTAAAAAACATATTTGATGCAGTTAATAGTGCCGATGTATTCCATCCTGAAACATCTCCATTGAACGCAACACAATTAACAAACATATTTGCAGCAGAAGTCAATCCGCTAACATCCCATGTGTCAACACCTGTGCCTGTGAATGCATCGCAATTGTCGAATGGACGGAACCAAGTGCCATTCAATGTCCAATTGCTTACATCACCATCGAATGCATCGGCATTCACGAATGCTTGTTCAGCATTGGTCACGTTATCAGTCACCCAAGTTGACAGATTTTTATTGAAAACGCTGCACCTGTCAAACATCTTCTTGATATTGGTAGTGCTTGTGGTTACCCAATTGGCAACATTACCATTGAACGATGACGAAAGCTGAAAACAGAATTGATAATCTGTGACACCTGTCATGTCCCATCCAGACCAATCAGGAGTAGTGATTCCCGTTTGGTAGAATTGGCTTGTCATTGCGGTCGTGCTGATTGTTGGAATGTCTGTTGCCGATACGTCCATATTGCTACAACCTTGGAACATTCTCGTTCTGTCAAACTCAAATAATTTACCCCAATTACTTACGTCTGTAATCTTCAACTTGTCTCCGCCATTCTCAAACGCCCAACCTTGTAAGGTGTCTCCGCTAATTGTTATTGTATATGTGCCAGCACTTGTATATGTATGTTGGCGATTAGCGTAACTGAGCGTATCTGTTGCGCCTCCATCTCCCCAATCAATAGTTCCCGAAAACACTCCAGAAGATTTCAAAGGGAGAGTTACTACTTCTCCATCGGAAGCTACGTTCCAAGTTGTAACGAAATCGTTATTAACAACCTCGCCACCGCTTCCACCTGGCAACACGCGCTTTACAATAGAGGAAAAATTGAAAAAATTTCTTCCAATTACACGGTGCGCTGTATATCTTCCTGTTTTGCTACACTTGCCCATTTTACTTCAAAAACCATAATACCCAATGTATAGTGCAAGTATTAGCATCCGCGCTTGCAATTTTAATTAGAGACAACTCATTTTCGTAAATTTCTACAAAATCGCCATCATATAGCGGTATGCCATTTGCGCTTGTTGGGTTAACCCCTGAATAGGTGTAGTAAGCAATTGGCGTTGCACCGCCTGTTTGACTTGCATTTTTGACCATTCTAAATTGCGCAGCATTAGCACTTGAGCCAGCATAAATTGTTGTGCCACCGCCTGTCGCTGGCGCTGTTTCTACACCTTGACTTACAAAAGTTTTCTGCGCGTAACCAGCTACTTTAATCATCCTAAATTGCTTAATTCGTTAAAAGTCGGTGCAGAATTTCCATAATTCCACACTATGTCTTGTGTTTTGTCAGGGTCAACGTCTAAGTGAATAAAGGTTCGACCCCATCCAATCCTTCTTATTCCTACCTCTATTGCAGCGCTTGCTATAGCTGTTTTTTGGTCTTCGGTTATTGCTGCAATGTCGGCTGCAAGCCCTTTTGTGTGACTGCTTCCCAAAACCCCTCCGACAGCAGAATTGTGCGACTCAGTTCTATAGCCCGATGTTATAATAAACGGAATTCCAGCAATTTCTCTAGCCGCGTCAAGCTTGTAAATGAACGCTTCGTCCATATACATTTCCCCACTACCAGGCTCGTCAGGGCTGTCAAATTCTGAAAATGTGAAATATTGAAAAGGGCTTTTCATTCGTTCTATGCTATAAGCGCCAAGCTTCGTTAAATAGTAAGCAGCTAAACCAGCCGCCAACGCCAATGTTAGCTGCCACCATTTCATTTATTTTCTAAACATCAAATATGCAATCAACCCACCTCCAACAACGACAATCCATAAGCCATATTTTTCAAAAAAAGTTGGCTCTAGTGATGGCTCGCTGTATGGCGCTGGCTGTTTAATGGGGTCGGCAATTGAAAACGGTTCTTTACCATCTCCAAGACCTATCACGGCAGTCTCATTTGTTGGCTTTTTTTTGTACGCAACACGCTCCATATTTGGGTTGTTGCCTTTGTCGGTAATGCCAATTGTTGGAGTCTCGCCATCCGCATCTGTACCGCCTCTGCCACTTGTGCCACACGGTCGAAATTGCGACGTACCAATCCACCCCCAATTTCCTTGATTGTCATATCCCATATAGCCAACTTGCTCTTTGCACCCTTTGGATGTGTAAAATCTTCTAACTGTAGCCATTTACATAATTTTTATAAGCACTAACAATCCAGCAATAAGCGCCCAACGTACGCAGCAGTTTTCTTGTTGTTTTTCCATATTACTTACCGCTTAACAAGTTAGCCGCCATTATTGCGGAGAAAATGATAAAAAACAAGGTCATACTTTTGCCCCATTTTTCATCGTTGCATTTTGAACACGCCATTTTTATTCTTCTAAATTTTCTAAAATTTTAATTGCGTCAGGCTCTTGAGGTTCGTCCAGGTAGCTGCAAGATGATTCGTTCACTAAAGCTTGAATCCAGACTTCGCTCAAGACCTGACTAACAATTTTTGGGTCGCTTAACCCTCTCCCTCTGTGCTGCCGTTGGTTACGCTTTTTTTTTCGTACAGATCATAACCAAGCCAAGCGGCTAGGAATAGACCAACATACATTGCGTAAGTGTAACGCTTTGTGTACAACAAAAACGCTCCAATAGCGGCAAGGGCAAATGGTGCAATTGATTTCATATCGCTCATTTTTTGCTCTTTTTGTGGTTAATATTCGGGTTAATTATCTTTAGCGCATCTCAGGGTGCGCATCTCTATTGTTGTCCAGGTAATCGTGTACATAGTAAGCTACGATTGCTGTTACTACAATTACTATTGCTAATTGTCCAATTTTCATCTTAAAACAACCGTTGATTTTGCGTTAGGAAACTTCATCTGATTGTCTTGTCCACTCGCAAGAACGGTCTCATTTAAAGCCGTAACAGTTGTGCCGTTGCCTGTTTGCGCTATCATATTTTCGCCAACCTCTCCATTGTCGCTATCCTCTTCAAAAATATCGTCAAGAAATTCACGCGCTGGCTGCGCGACAAAATAGTTGTATAAGACTAATGCTGCAATAATAGTAGCTATAAGTTTAAGGTTTGTGTTCATAATGTTTGGTGTTAAAATCTAAGTGTAATTGAATTATTTTCTAAAATTTCGTTAACGTCTTCTACTCCATCCCAAGACCAGCTATCTTCTCGCTGTAATGTTTGAGGCAGATTTAGACTTGCTGTAGGTACGGCAAATACGTACAATGTCCGCACTCCGTATGCGTTTATTAACTGCTTTACGTCTGTATCGTTACGCATTTGCTGAAATACTTCTAGTACAGCAGACCAATCACTACCTGTGTAGTTAAATGCTTCGTATATACGATCAGCAAAAATATTGTACTGCTCCTTGTCATAGGTCAACAAAGTTTCGTCTATTTCGATGGTTCGGTCTTCACCGCCTGTGCCTTGCTCTTTTCCTCCTGACGGGTTGCGAAAAAATTCAATTATTTTATCGCTCAGAAAGTAGATCAATATCAGAACTACAATAATTCCAATACCATATAAAGCAATTGTCGTTTGTTGACTTTTTGAAATTTTATCGAACATCACTTTTTCTTGTACGTTCCTGGCTCTTGCGCACCACTACCTGGATGTGGTTTGTCGGTAACTATCCAATACGATGTGCTATCGAAAGCTTGGCTAGGCGTTAGCACTTCAACAACTTCTGCTAAACCATTAATGGATTTAAATTGCGCATTTCCGTTATCTTGCACAATATCTATTACATCGCCAGCTTTTACACTTGGCTTATGAGATAATCGGAATGAAAGCGTCTTAGCGCTTGTGTCGCCAGCCCAATCTGCACGACCGAAATCTTCATATGGTCGTTTTCTTTTGCTCCAAAAATACCAAGCTGCTATGCCAGCAGCTAGTATAATTACTATAATAATTATTGCTTTTTTCATTTTCTAAAAAACATTATGATTGCTATTAAAATTACAACACCCGTAACGAGAGGAATTATAGGCAAGCTTGTTGATGTTCTTGGTGGTCTATAGTTGTCTTCAGTTACAACTTCCTCTGTTCCAATCGGTAATTTGCTGTATTCAGACTCGTCCAATTCCGCAACAGCGTTAACTCTAGTTGCGTGTTCAAAACATCTGTCAAATCTGTCCTTATTTGTGCCTCTTTCGCCTACAAAATTCCAAGTGCCGACATCTGCTCCTTCTTCTAGTGGCACAAATCCAAATAGACCCTCTTCGTATTGGTCTTTTTTTGTGACATAATTAATTCCAAATATGTTACCAATCTTGTTGTACTCTCTGACATACTTGCCGTTGTCACACGCTCCTGTGACTGTTTGCGTGTAAATTCCACGACCCTTGCGCCAGGTTGGGTATTGGTCTGATTTCCGCCAATCACTCATTACACGAATTTTTTAATGTTAAGAAATACAACCATTGCTAGTGTCAGTATTAGAACTAATCGTATAATGGTTTTGTACCTATAATCGACAAGGTATATATCGGGTAGGTTTTCTTGAAAAACACGCCCATTACAAGTATTTATACGACCAGCGCCTTTAATTACCATAACACCAGCTTGCAAGCCTTGAGGGCAGTCGCTATTTACATTTTGCTCATCAGTTGGCAGTATATAATAACCACTAGCCGTGTCAGGATGGTCAAGATTAACCTCTTGCCCTAGCGTATTTATGCCGACATTCATTTAAGCGATGTAAAAAATTAAAATTCCTAAAATTATTGCCGCTAACAAGATATAATCGAAAGCAAAGCTGCTGCGCCTATCAATAACAACACCTGGACAACTACGCACTACGTTGTTTGTTAGCGTGTCAGGAATTAAACCAGCCACAATATCGCCAGCAATAGGTACACTTTGACTCACAGACTGCCTAAACATATCGCCAAACGCATTTTTGTCAGCGTCTCGCGTTGTCCAAACCTCACTATCCGTACACCTATCCTTTATCTGTGACATTATTTGCGAAATTGTTTAATCATTAAAAACACCGTTAACGACAATAGTAAGAGGGTCGCAACAGCGATGCTTACTTGTTGATTATCGACATTTGTGCTTTCAACTACAACATCGTCATAATCAATAGAAAGATCACGCACATTTTTATTTGCAGCAATGTTGCCAAAAATGATACCGATACCGCCAGCAACCGTGTTTAACGCTTGTTGATAGCCGCCACCGCTTTGCAATCCATCTCCTATTAAGCGGCTCACTACTTTCTAGTCGCTAAAATTGCCACTACAATTAGCAATGCTACACCACCAATAATAACATACATCATTGTATTATCATCGGGCATTACATCGGGAACGCCATCAGTAATATCAGTTACAGGCTGTGTGCCAGCACCTGGCTGCCCTTGCGCTGAGTCAATAACACCGCTAACGCCTCCGAAAATTTCGCCAATTACATCGCCCCAATTAATATCGCTATACCAAGTATCGCCACTATTGCCACCACCATCACTTGATTTTGGTCGTGCTGGCATCTTGCCACCTAATATTGCTTCGTCATAACCGCTTGGAAAAACTCCAAATTGATACGGAACGCTTCCAGCAAGCTGCATTGCTTGCTGTCTTGGCTGACCACCAGCGTTGTACATCCGCACCAATTCAGTTATCATTTGGTTTACTGAACTATCGCTGTAAGTGTAGCCCCAAGATTGAAAAGCGTTTGACAGAGCAACAGGGTTGTTTTCAGCGACAAGCGTAAATAAGTCTTCGGGACTTCGCATATCACTTTTTAAAGCTGCTTTTTCTGCTTTTGTCATTTTTGTAAATTTTTGAAAATAAAAGACCGACCACCGACTTTTGCGGCAATCGGTCTTTACCTAAATCAATAAACTATCTTACTGAACAACAGCAGATGGCAACATTGTCCATTGCGTGATTGTCGCAGAAGCAGCGCAAGTAATGAATACTGCGTTAAACACATCTAGCACAATCCCTTGTCCTGAGAAATCTAGAGTCAACAGAAGCGCGTTTTGCTGCGTATTTCTTTTCGACAATAGAACCGTGTTCTGAATTGGTCGTGTTGCAAAAGACCCACCGTGATTTACAGATCCATAGTCAATTGCTGAATTGAACTGAGAAGCAGCGCCTACTTCGTAATTTACTAGCCCGACTTCCATACCATTACGTAGCAAATCATTAAGTACCGTGTTTGAATACGGTGTACCGCTATCATAATTGGTAATTGCCGCGTAAGACGCTTGACTAGCTACCGCGCCTGTAGCGTCTCCTAGCTTAATAATTTCCGCGCCTCCTGAAGCTGATGTGTGAGTAAACGAAACAGGGCTATTGAATCCTAATGATGGACGACCAACGCCTCTAATGTGTGACTCAGGACCGAATGTCTCAACAGACTTACCTTGTACTTGAATTCTTGAGCCTAGTGCTGCCTCCGCTTGACGAGCAACACCAGCATATTTTGAAACTTTTGCTTTCATATCTAAATTTTGATTAAAGCACAAAACTCAGATACTTGTACAGCATTATCTATAACTACTACAGATTTGCGCCCTACCAATTTATAGTCATTCACTTCAGGGCAAAAAAAAACCGCCAAAATTGGCGGCTTTCATTTTTTTCTGCTTGCAAATTAGTTCAAGCTTGTGTCGCTCATACTATGGATTCTTTGTGCCTCCAGGTATTCGATGCACTCATCCTGTAGTTTCCAGTAAACTTGTTCGTCAGCGTGAGTTATGCGATTTTCAACAATTAATTCCTGTAGCATTGCTAAAGTTATCATAGAAAATGCAAACTCTTTTTCGCTCTTGATTTTGGTTTTGATTTTTAGACTACTCATTTTTCTGTTTTTTTTTGGGTTTATTTTGTATCATAATGTTATTTCTTCCATTGGTACACTTTTACGATAACCCTCAATTTTTACCATTACCGTTGGATTTGGACCTTCGGTCCAACCTACTAATTTTCCTGGGCCTCCACCATACTGAGGACTTACATCTACACTTACTCCGATTGCACCATTACCCAGCTTAGTTAATAATTGTATTTTTTCTTTACTAGAACACCAAACATCAAACTTAATCCTGTCCGAAACATTTAGCTGTGGTGCATATATTGAATACGTTGCTCTTGCTTGGTCATCTCCTAATTTAAATGACCTTGCCATTTCTTTCTTTGCTGTTGATAGGTTCATTTTTTCTGTTTTTTATGGTTTATTTATCTATTTCAAATCTCGTGCCAAACTATAATTAACTTCAAAATAGCTAATGTCTGTGTTAGGCAATATAAAGAACTCAACAGCGTCAATTGGAAACCCTCGTTTTTTTGCCATTGTTTGCATAACTGCTGATTTTCGCAAGTAAGACCAATTTTCCTTGACGCTTCTCAGGGGCAAATAAAATTTCATTGTTATCATTTTTCTGTTTTTTTATGTCTGTACGATAATAAGCTAAATTTGTTACATATGAAATTTTTACGCAAAACAAAGTATTACGAAGGTGTAGTGTACGAGTGGAATCTGCCTAGCGGCTTCACTTGTCCTTTTGCACAGGATTGTTTAGTAAAAGTCGACCGATATACAGGGAAATTTAATGACCTTCACAAAACCTACAAGTGCTACAGCGCTGTAGCTGAAAGATTCCCAGCCGTTAGAAATCATAGGTGGGGCAATTTCGAAGGTTTGCGAAAAGGTAAAATTCCAAAAATTCCTGTACAAGCCAAAGCTATTCGCATACACGCAAGCGGAGACTTTTATAACCAAGCATACTTTGACACTTGGTTAGAGATTTGCCGCGAAAATCCAACTGTTGAATTTTGGGCGTACACGAAAAGTTTAAATTATTGGGTAAATCGTATTGACACAATACCAAATAATCTAACCTTGACTGCCAGCAGAGGAGGCAAGCACGATAATTTAATTGACCAATACAGCCTGAAAAATGTAGATGTAATTAGCGACCCTAGCGAAGCAGACGGCAGACCAATAGACACTTGTGACGACCAAGCGCGATTACCTGGAGTCAATTTTTGCCTAGTTGATAATTTTGCAAATTAGGCTAATCACACTCAGCAGCACTCATCAAGGCGTCCAGAACTAACGCTTTCATTTCGGCAATCATAGCCTTATTCTCTTCAGGAACTAAGCTATGGTAGAACATATATTTGAATACACCGTTTTCAACACATTTTTCGTGAAATTCCTGTTGCAAATCTTTTAACGAATCAACCTTGTGCATATCGCAACTTGCGCCACAATAGACATCCACATCAACGTGCATATCCGTGTCTATCAACTCGTTAATAATTGACCACTCACTACCCTCAATGTTGTACTTCAGCACCGTTATTTTAGGCTGGTGCAACTCTTTTAGCGTGTTCAGTAAACTGCTCATTCTGATTGTTTGGACATTCCAATAATCGTCCAAATCAACATTATTTTTTGAGTCAAATAAGCTGCTGCCGTGACCATTGCTAGACTTGCTATTATATAGTTTTGAAATTGCTGTATGACAACTAACCGCTACAGGGAGCACTATGACGTTTGTTTTGCTAAATTTTTCAATCAGCCCATCTGTGTACGTTGGGTTTGGCTCAATCGCATACATAGCGCTTCGCAAGCCTAATGACCGACAAACTTCAGTCATCATATCTATTTCTTTTGCTTCTCTATGCGAGCCGCAATCTAAAAAAAGTACGTCAATCATTTAGCAACGTGGTTTGCGACAAATTCATAATTGATAAAATTACGCGCCCAAGCCTGTTGTACTTCAGCGATGAATTTGCGCACTTCAGGATTTTGTTCAAAAAAGTCAATCGCCTTGTACAACTCTTGTTCGCTTTGAAACACCTGGATTGGCGCTTCAGGGTATGTTTCTTCGTTGTAATTTCCAATTTCGCCCTTTGTTAATACAACTGAACCCAGCAGCATAGCCTCCAGCCCACTCTTACCTACACCCCCCATATAGCCATAATCGTTGTCAGGAGGTAATTGATCTACAAATAAGTGTGACTTTGCTTTTTCAGATAAACACTCTTGGTAAGTTGCGTCTGTGATTAGGCTGTACGTTGCATTTTTGTTTGTTGCAATGTATTTATTGATCGTTTCGGAAATTTGAATTGTTCCCTTTTGATTGGTTTTGGACTTTACGCCTGGACTATGGCAAATTGTAAATTTTTGATTTTTTACAACGCCAATGTTGTCATCAATCTCAATTGGCTGGTAATATATCTCTGTTGGAAATCCAACCCTGTAACGCATCAAATCTTGCATTGCATAAACTTTTGCACCTACCTTTTCAAATTCTTCGTTTAACCTCTGATAATTGCGTACATAATAAGTGTCGGTAAGTATTACCTTAATTGGCATTGCACTTTTTTTGCTGAAATCATAATTCAAGCTTACAAATAGCATATCCCAAGCGCTTGCTCCAACTACAATTATTTCGTCAGGCGCACTTACACCAGCTACAGGTGTATCATAGCCTTGATTTTCTAAATAGACAACTTGATCTTCAGGAATTTCTATTCTTTTCCAAAATTCTTTTTCATCTTTCCGCGTAAACATAGCAGACACTTCGTGACCATTATCATACAGCGCGTTTAATAGATTTCCAGCAGCGCCAAACGAAGGGTCTTCCGCCAGTATTAAAAATACCTTTTTCATTATCCGTGTTTTTTTCTGATTCGTATTACTTTATTGACTATTTCGTTAAATGTGCCAACTTCAATATCATTGTCTTCTGCAAGTGCTGGCAAAATTAATTGGTCGCGCCCGCAGACCCTTAACCTATGCGCTATTTTGTCTGTAAATTCCCTATAATTTTTATACTGTCCACACAATGCTGCTCCTGAGAAAGCCAATATTCCATTTTCGTAAACAGGACTTGGCTCATTAGCTCCAATGTGCATATACTCTCGATTTACATAATCGGTTAGCTGATTTACGTGACCTTTTTTTTGGGCAACACAAGCTTGAAATTCCCCCCATATATTGTGGCGATTGATGTGCTTTCGTGTGTGCAATACAACTTTAGAGTGCGTCAAGTAATCGTCTAACTCAGCCAAATCGCCAACAACTTCGCAATTTGCATCTATGTACAAGTAATTTTGGTTTCTGCGCCTATGAAAATTTTGCCAACCAACCCACTTTGCTTTTTTCGCGTTGAAATTGTCGCAGCCGTAACGCTGGGTTGGATAGGCGTTCCAATTTGTGCCTTTCACACAACTTCTGTCGTCTGTATAACAGACGCACCAGGAATTCGTTTTTATGTTTTTTACTGCATCATATGGTACGCTCGTTAGCTTATCATAATTTCCATAATTCGCTGTGTAGATAATCATAGTTGGTTGACTATAATGTAAGATGTTTCTGCAACAATAATCGCGCTGGCAAACACAATTACTATGGTTTTCCAAGCATTTTTGAACCAAGCTTTTATAGCTTGTTTTTTATTCATTTTAGTAGCAATTGTGTCAATTTCTTCAAAAATATTTTTTGTCTCTTTTGATTTTTTCAGCGCCTGTTCTAACAAAAATATTTTTTCGCGCAGCTCATCTGCCTGAATGTTTCTAACCTCAACTTCCTCCAAACAACCCTTATAGCTAACGACTACTTGCGCAATTTTTGTCATTGTCGCTTGATTTGTTATGTACCGATAATGCCGTGCAATTGGCAGATTGATAGCTACACCTGGCTCAATTGATTTTATAGAGTAATTCTGTGACCGCCCTAGACAGGCTATCGCCATACAGCTTACTAACAACGTTAATCTTTTCATTTTTATTCTTGGTTATGGTGCTTAATGCGCTATCTATTTTTAATATTTTCTTGTCACGTTTTGCAATCTCCAACTCAAGATTCTGCACCTCCCTCCACTTTGCGAAATAGCTTTCTTTTGCAACCTCAAGCTGTATTTTTTGCTTGTCAATTTGCATACTTGTGTAATCAATATAGCTGTAAGATATGAAGCTGATACAAGTGATAAGTAATAAAATGATAAGGTGCTTACTCATAAAGTTTCCAGCCGTTTTTGCGTCACACTTTCAATGTTGTAATCGCTATATATTTTCTGCTGCAAATTAGCCGCTAAGTTATGCGCTAATTCTTTGTCGTTTGCCAGCCTTTCAATCGCAGTATGCCAATTCCCATCTTTGACTTTTAGGCAATCAAATTCGTGCTGCAATTCGTGATACGGCTCTGCGTCCTCGCAAATAAAAGCGCATCCCATATGACCAGCTTCTAGCGCTTTTAAATTGCTTTTACACCGATTAAATTCTGTCTTTTCAAGTGGCGCTAACGCTACATCTATATGCTTGTAATGCCACATATACATTTCAGGAGGCAAATACTCAGCGACAAAATGATTACCAGCGCCAGCAATCATTTCTCGCATCTTGTTGGAATCGTCACATTTTTTTTGATAGCCACACCAACCAATAGCAATATTGCTTTTAGCATTTCTAATTTTTTGCAAGCTTTCTTGCATCGTTTCAAGATCGTGCAAATGGTTATTGGCGCTGGCAACGTAAGCAAATCTATCAGCTTGCTCAATTGGGCTTCTACTTTGGCTGCTTACAATGCAATTAGGTATGTAATGAGCGTTATTGTTTAGTTGCTTACATAGTTTTTGCAGCTTCTTACTTGCACACCACACCACATCTGCGTTTTTGATGCAAAATTGTACTTCTTCCGCATAATTATTAACCTGGCTTTCCGTGTAATTGCTATGATTTTTTGGAAATTTCCAAAAATCGTCTATGTCAAGTATGATTTTTAGTTGCTGGCTTCTGCAATAATCAAGCATAGCTTGTTGTTTACCAGCATTATAAGTGTAAATACTGTTAAACACTATGTGAGTAGCCAACTTTGGCGTTTCTTGAAAACCTAGAGGCAAAACAATACTATTTGCTACAGCACTTGCTGGCGTTGCAATCCGATGCAAGTTAACTCCATCGCTCATTGCGCTTGCCCAAATGATTTGAAAGCTATTTTGTGACATTAATACCAAACATATACAATACAAAGCTGAGAACATATGCTATCATTCCAGCTAATGCGAAACCTAAAATGAGACACAGCGCACCTAATGCGTACACTACGGCTGTAATCAATTTTTTCATTTTGGCACAGCCTGAGTCACAGGGTGCTTACCAAACTTATCCACGCCATAAAATTTATGATACCTACCTTCGCGCTTTGCTATAACCTTATCAGCGTTTGCAAGCTTCTGCCATTTATCTAGGTTCGTAGCCGCGCTTTTGCCAAAGATATTTTTTCGCTCCAACGGACTTCCGCTTGCTGGCGCAATGTCCCAAAAATCCACAAATCGGCAAAACGCGGCTGGAACTTCCATCCAGCTATGTGCTGTCGTAAACAAGTCAACACCAGCCTGTCTTTTTCTTTTCAGAAAATAACGCAAATCATCTTCAGGGTCAGGTGTAGCGTAAGTGTTCGGGTCGTCCAACACTAACATATAGTTAGTTAGCTGTTTTTTTTCGGCTAATTCACGTAGGATTTTAAATGTGTGACCTTTTTCCCAGCCAACTACCACAGCGCCTTTGAAATCCGTATGATTTTTCAAATTTTCTGCGTCTTTCACGCGCACAAATTGCGACCAAGCGTCTTCAGCACCTTCAGGGTCAACTATAATTGCCCTGTCTCCATTTTTTACGCGCATCTTAATTAGATTAATAAGCCTTTCGGTTTTACCACTTCCTGGCTCTCCAATTACACAAAACATCTTCGGTTGTCTCATTTTGTCTTACTTACCATTTAACTTTATTGCTCCAATAAGCTGCACTCATTTTGCCTTTCGCTATATTATTCGCGTGTCTAGCCTTGAAACTATTTCTACGCCTTGCCTCTTCCGCGTTTTTTGGATTTTTTACTCCGCTTACACCTTGCTGCCCGAATCGTATCAACTTTATTTTATCCCCTTCTTTAGCAAGCACAATATGACTTTTTCGCGGATGACCAGGTGTGCGTTTAGGCTGATTATAGCCACGTAATTTGTATTTTTTTAATCGACTATCCATCTTTTTTCGGTCTGCCTCGCTTACTATTTCTATTGCTGTAAAATCCGCTTGACCACAACCATTTCTGCATAGTCTTTTGCGTCCTAAAATTACCCTTTGAAATTCTATAAACAACCCCTGTAGTTGGGTGTGTTTTAACCCACTCGTTTTTAGGATAGCCTCGCTCGATTGTGTAAGGAACTTGGTCAATTGCATCTTGACCCTTGCCGTTGCCTAAATCCTGTGGCGCTGGCGCTATTACTTCACTTATCGCGATATCGACATCTACAATTGCGCTAGATTTTTTTTCCGAATTTTTTTGCGCGGCTTCTTTCAGCATTTTTTGCTGCTGATTATTTGGCTCTACCAAATCACTAACTACTTCAGGCTGTCCATTTTTGGTAAAAACCTCAGTTAAATCTTCATCATATCCATCGCTGTAAAAATCGTCAATTGTTGGCTCGTCAATTACTTCCTCTTGTTGCTGTTGTCTATTTGTGTTACCAAATCTGTTAAAAGGAAATACGTTTGGCAGCGTAAAAGTGCCTGACATAATTCTCATAAAGGTTTTCCAAACTCCTACAACCAAATTTTCAATATACAGCATAATAATAACAGCTACTAACCCTTGTTGATCGCTCCAATTTGGCAGCACTCTTCGCAAAAATGCAAGCCAAGCAATTTTTAGTTTGTCTCTTCGGCTAGGCTCTAGCTTAAATCTTTCAGGGCTGTCCTCTGCGTGTAGGTATTCCAATATTCGAGGCAATACCTCGTCTGTCAATTCTACGCCAGCCCATGCAAAGATATCTAGCCACTCCTCGCTTAATTCTACACCTTCGCCCTCATCCTCTAAGTCATTTTCCTCTTCAAAAACAAAACTTTCAGAATTTTCTTCTTGCGAATATCCTTCGCTTTCGAGAATTGCCTCATCATTAAAGTCGTTTGCCTCCAACTTTTGCCTAGCCCCTGTACTTGCTGACTCGCGCTTATCAGCCACATAGCCCAGCATATCATAATGCTCATCGCTTACAGGATTAACAGTCGCATTATCTTTTGCATTATTTTCAGGCAATTTTTGTTCATTTTGAACTTGAACATCGTCTTTTTGTGGTGCTTCAGGTTTGCCAAATTCCATAAATTCTACTTGTATTTTTGAATTATTGCTACTGCTTTTTGCTTGTCATTAAGGCACGGTTGACGATGTGCGGTTGCTATGTATTTTTTTGCTATTCGTTCAGCGTTTTCGTAAGCATCTATTTTTGCCCTATCCCCAGCGATTATAACATATTCCATTCTAGCGTCAATTGGTTGACCCTTATACGCTATTTCACAGCCTATCTCTATATCCTCAACACTATCGGTAACGCCTAAATGCCACACTTCGTGCAGCTTACCCTGTCGATTTAATTCGTTCAGAAATCGCTCTAATTGTTGCGGTGTGCCACGCAATGATTTTCGATAAGTAATCATTATAAACGCTGCCTATTAGCCTCATCTGCCCAATTTTGGCAAATCTGCTCGTCAGGATGTCCGTAAAAAACTTGCACACCTTCGTCTGCTGGCGCTTCAATCACAGTCATACGATTGTTTTGCTTAATAACCACATATTTTTCAAAAAAATACTGATCGTGGCGATGGCTTTTGATAAGCTTTGGCTTTTTTGCTTCGTATGAATCTTTTAACTCAATATCATTTTTTGCAATTTCTAGCAATTCTTCGAAGGTATGCTGTGCAAGCACCTCGTCAATTATCGGTTTTTCGCCTTCCCTATGGCGCAACGCGACCCATTGTATTAAAATACTACCCTCTCTAAGCGTTGGAAATGGTACAACTTCGATTACATCCTCACGTACATAATCGGGGTCGTCTAAGTTATGCTCATTGCGCAACTCTTCTGCCTTATTTCTATACTCGTTTGTAATTTTTGGAACTACCTCCTTCATCAATTTTGGTAGCATTGGCTTTAGCATTTTCATCGGGTCAGCCCCTCCCATTTTAAAAAAATCAAACATAACGGATTTTGTAAAATTTTGTTCGATAATCAGTTAAATCCTCGCACAACTCTATGCGGTCGTAACTTCTTGGCAATTGCTTAATTGCGTACAACACTCTTCGCGTGTAATTACCAATTTCGCTTTTTTTTGCGACATAAATTTTGTCGCGCAATTCCACTACTGTAAACCACCTACCAGGTTGCGACTTAAGCACCGTTTCGATTTTTCGATGCAAGTACGGTGCGTGTGTTATATCCAATTACAATTAAGCAATTGAGGTAATAACTACTTCTATTCTATCGCCACTTACCATAACATTAATGGTTGCTGTTTTGGTCTTGTTCAAGGGTACTTTATGCTGCTGGACGCTGCTATATTTTTTCGTAATCTCAGTAGCTGCCTTATCAATTTTAGCAAGATGTGTCTTTGCTAAAGGTACTTTTGTGGTATTGTGTATAACCATTTTTTAAAAATTAGTGAACGATCACAAAACTAGGCTTTTTTTGTCAAATTCTCTAAATACTCTATTACCTTGTCCTTTTCTGTGACTTCAATTATTAGTGGGTTGTAGAATTGTCGTTTTTTTAGAGGTTCAATTTGACCACTCTCAACCAAGTAATGATAAGCCCCACGATAAGGTGCTACCAATGGCGGCTTACCTGGTTCATAATATTTCAATACCAACTCGTAAGCTTCTCTGTTGCTCATTTTTTTACTGATTTTTTATTTGCAAGTTTTTCCATTGCTGCCGCCACCTCTCTTGGAGGCACATATGCAACACTACTTTCTGATTGTTTTTCGTTTTTTTCATTCAGGTTTGACAGCCAATGGTCAACAGCTAACTGGATATTTGTAATTTTTTGACCGTTGGCTTTGCGCCAATTCTGCGAACCATAATAATTATAGAATTTATCCGCCTCAGATTTCAAGCGGTCATCTTTTAACCCTTTATCTACTTCGCTATTTCGAAAAAAACTAAAAATGCTCTCGCGTGTGACACCACTCTCTTCATCTTTATCTTCTTCTTTATCTTCTTCTTTATCTTTATGCTCAAGCGGTGCTTTAGCGGTGCTTCGGCGATGCTTAGAGG
>Ga0181380_1000323_pt1 | contig 21897 bp, 14 predicted proteins | sample 3SPOviralmetaG_FD_130116 | JGI IMG/M metagenome (GOLD analysis project Ga0181380, IMG submission 130116) | Marine viral communities from the oligotrophic San Pedro Time Series (SPOT) site, San Pedro Channel, CA, USA - 3 SPOT_SRF_2009-08-19 | ecosystem: Environmental > Aquatic > Marine > Strait... | reverse complement strand
ACAGAATCTGTTTTACGTGGCGATATAGCGCAGCAAGCTATGAGTGAAGACTGTTTAGCTTGTGATGGCTAAAGGCTAAAAGTTATGATTTTTTTATACATACAATAACTAATGTGTATAAAAAATTGAATAATCTATACATATCAAAAAAGGGCTCTCGTAATGAGGGCCCTTTCTGGTTACAGGAACTATTAGGTATGGTACGCCTATTTATCTTGTTCCTTTTTTTTAAGATTTTTTTTCTTTATTTTTTTGACAAAAATTTCTAGCAGCTTCAACACTACCAAAACCCCATTTTTTTAGTGCCATTGCTTTTTTAGTTGGTTCTCCTTTCGCGTCTTTCATTGCTCCAGCCATGCCTGCAAATCTACAAGCAAACGAAACTCTTCTTTTGCCAGTTCCAGAAGTCTGTCTTGAACCTAAAGTTTTACCAGTTTCTTTAGTATAATCTTTACGCATTTTTCTATTCTGCTTTTCGTAAGCTTTTTCCTCTATGTTTAATGGTGATTTCATATGTTGCAATATTCTTTATTAGCATCAAAGCACGGGCAACTTTTAGCCGCGAACTCATTGTGGCCATGTATTGTAGCGCTTTTATGCATCTTTTTTAATGTTTTAAGTAATAATAACAAACTTTCTTTTTGTTCAGGTGTTCTAGTATCTTTAGCAATCCATTTGCCATTAGAACCACGTTCTGATTCAACGCCTCCAATATAACAAATTCCTATAGAACCTTCATTTCCGCCTTTAACATGAGCTCCTTGTTTATATATACTACGGCCATATTCTATAGTACCGTCTAGCAAAACTACATAATGGTAACCTATACCATTCCATCCTCTTTTTAAATGCCACCGATTTATTTCTGCAGCATCTAAGTCTCTACCTTCTTGTGTAGCTGAACAATGAACGATAATTTTATTTATCGTCCTCATCTTTTTTATTTATATTTATCCATTTAGTAATGGTATATCCTATAGTTACTGCTAAAAGCAATATTTTCATACCCATTTCTAAAGTAGTAAAAGTTGTAACCCCTAACGTAGAAGCGTTGATTACGTATAATTTTATTTGTTCAGTCATTATTTCTTACATTTACATAATTTGTGAGGACATGTCTCAACGTTAAACATAAGTTTAGCTACCACGCTATTCCACCAACACTCAAACAAACACCACCATGCTTGTATTTTTAATCCTAATTTTACTAGTAATTTTCCCATAGTTTATATTTTTTCGCAATCATTAACTGTTTCACCTGTTCCACTTGGAGAATCTTTTACTCCTACTTTTTTGTAACCAGGCCAACATTTAGAATTTAAAGAATTAGCGCCTTTAAAATGAAGCGCGGTTTCTCCATACTTCATTTTGTACGGTGAGTTACATTTTACTTTTCTTAAAGCTGAATCTTCGTATGCCATTATTTTTTGTTTTTGTTTTGTAATTCAATTATTTTTTTTACTCTATTTTCTTCGTATCTTAAAGCTTTTATTTCTTTTTTAGTTAAACCTAAATCTAAAAGCATTTGTTTTTGTTGCGGTCCACTTGTTTCTTTTTTCATTTTTGATACTTTATCTCTAAGTATTGTTTGCGGAGTTTGTACTTCTTTGTCTTCAACACCATAGAAAGGTAAACCTACATCCCAAGTTGACCAACCTAATGCCATAGCTATTTTTTGCCACTTAGCAGAACTATCACTAAATATAGCTCTAATGTTGTTTAGCTTTTTAACAGCTCTATCTACAGGTATGTTTGTCAACCCTGATATTACTTGCGCACTAGCTAAATAGGCTGGATTGTTTAAGTCAAAGCCTTTTTCTTTCATTTCTTTTCTACTCCATGAAAAAGCTTTTAAACCACCTTTTATCTTTCTTATCTTAGCACTAAGCGGCGGTGAAAAGCCAAGCAAGTCATCTACAGCTTTTTGAAACTCTGGTGAATTTTTATCAGCTTCTTCAGCTATTTTTACTATAGCATTTTTAAGCGCAATAATAGCTTGTCCTTGTATACCTGCTCCTTTTATTAAAGAATCAACCATACCGTTTACTATTCTACCAGTCTTATCTTTCTTTTGTTTTTCTTTTTCTTCTTCATCGTCACTAAAAGCTAAAGCAAATAAAGCTTGTTGTAAAGCGTTAAACACGACGTTTTGCATAGCACCGTAATAAGCTATTTTAGCTACATTAGATTTCCAATCACCTCTACCGTTTATAAGATCTTGACTAGATTTTTTTATTATACGAGCATATTGCATTGGTGTATTAGCAAACGCTAATATAACACGACCAGCTGCTGAAGCTTGTTGTTGGCTTATTCTACTAGGATTACTTGATTGTTGACTTTCTTCCGCTAAAGCTCTAAAATCATCAAAAGCTTTTTTCTCAGCCGACTTTTGGTCCATGCCACTTTTAACTAAAGCATCAACAGTATTTCTATAAAAAGTAGAACCTCCAGAAGCAATAGCAAAACTATCTGCAAACCTAGTCATTACAAAACCTTTGCTTAATAAATAAGCTAAAGCAGCTTTTGGTTTGTTTTTAGATTCAGCCACAGCATCTGCTATTTCAGACTCACTAACATTTATTTTTAAACCATTACGTCTTTCGACTAAATAAGGTGAATTCATTAATGTCATGAAATCTTTCCAGTATTGTTTTTGATTAGCAAAAGCTTTACCTGCTGCTAGTAAATTATTAGGTCCACTAAGTTGTATAAAATTAACTGCCGATATAGTTTGTAGTATTGCAGATCTTGTATTTAAGAACATGACAGCACCAACTGAATTGTTTAGCCAATCTAATACTTCGTTAACAACTCTAGAACCTCCTATCGGTCTATTAGAACCTGATTTCATTCTACGTAAACTATCTTTCAAAGCTTCTACATACTTAGGTCCATATGCAGCCTCTAATTTAGCCATGTTTTCATCATTGAAAATAATATCTGCATTTTCTTGAAACTCTTGCATATACTCTTTTCTATTAACCTTATTTATTTCTGTAGTTATATCGCTTGTTATAGTTCCACTAACCCAGTTTTTTGTAGGTTTAGGATATGGTTTTCCTTTTTGTATTTTTATAAGCTCGTCTACAAAAGTATTTAACTCAGCATTGTTATCTATAAAATCATTTAACTGTTTAAGATCTGTTTTAGATAAACCTGGTACAGTCATACCTTGTCTTGTCCATACAGCTACACGAGATGCTTGTGAAAAAGTAAATTTACCTATTCCAGTTAATTTAGATAAACTTTTAGGTAATGTTTTTAAGTTATTTTTTAATGCTTTAAAATCATTTGCAGCTTGTATCTTAGCGTTTACTACAGCTATCTCAGCTCTATTGTAAGGATCAAGTAAATTAGTTTTATAAAAAGCCATTTGAGCATCACCAACCTTGCCTTTACCTAAAGTTTTATATAACAACCCTGTGAAGTCTTCTGCTGAAGCTGGTATAAGAAAATCAAACTTACCTTTGCTAGCGCCTATTGTTTGTGCTTTTGCAGGTGAATATACTTTGTATGATTTTATACCAGTACTATTTTCTATTATGTCATTAAATACTTGGTTAAATACTTTTTTCTTACTAGCTTTAGCTATTTGAACTTTAGAGTCAACATCAACTTGACTTAACACTTCTTGTACTGCTTCTACGTTTTTATAAGCATCATCTGCAAAATAAAAATCATTATAACCCTCAGCTGCTTTACCTGCAACCCAGTTTCCTTTAGCTCCTGGTGATCCATTAGCTAAACCAGTTATGTTACTCAATGGTAAGTTTAATCCAATACCATCTAAAAACGTTTTTATAGCTTGAGCCGAAGCTTGTGGTCTTGCTGTTAATACAAATATATCTTTGCTGCCAAATTTATCTTGACGTTTTAAAGCAAGATCAGCTAGTGGACCTTTTTTAGTACCATCTGCAACTCCTTCAAAATTACTAAAATCAAACGTAGCTCCGTTAGCTTCTAGTTCGTTTGCTGTTTCTGCAAACTGAGCAGCTGATATTTCTGTAGAACTACCATCCGCATTGTTTACTATAACTTTCTCTTTAGTTCTAGCTAGTGTATCATCAAAATCAAAAACACTAATACCTTTCTTAGGCGTATCAATTGCTCTAGCATTTCTAGCTGCTTTGTCATACGTACCTAGTATAGTTAACTGCTCAGCTATAGTCATTTCTGTATTTAACTTATCTCCAAAAGTGCTTGTGTTTTTCTTTGAAGATTTCGCTTCTAACTTAGCTATTGGTTTGTAAGCGTCTATTCTTTCTTGAGCTTGTTTAGTTGTTATTTTTCCAATTATAACCTCATTAATTATCGCGCTTGTGGCGTGCTGTATATTAGGGTTAGCCTGTAAATCTTTACTTACTATTATATCATATCTAACAGCGTCGCTAATACCGTTTCTACCGTGTGTAAACGGGTTAACTTCTGTATGTACATCTTTTCCAGGATACTTTCTTATGTCAGCAAGTTTGTTAGCATCGCTAAAATCACCTGTTTCTAAACCCTTATCTATAGCTTGCTGTAATAAAGGATGTAGTTTATCTTTAGATTTCCACTTAACAACTGACCCATCAGGCATAGTTATATCATAAGTCTTATCAACAGCTGTTTGAGTTTTATTATTTATTATTTCTTGATAGTAATTGCTATTAGAAAATTTAGTCCAAGCATTCCAAATTAAATCGCTTTTACCTAAAGCTTTTAAAGTATTTATATTCCATTGAGAAGCTTGAAACCAATGTTCTTCATATCTACCATCTTTGTCTTTTCCCCTACCATCACTGTTAAGTGTAGCCATGTTTCTACCTAGACCTGCGTTGGCGTTTTGATTTCCTATCATCTCTCTTATACCAGCTATATTTAAAGAGTTTGACTTAATAGCTTTTCTTAAGCCATCATAAATAATTTTCTTTCCTTTAGAAATTGAATACTGTTTAGACTGATTTTTTGTAGCTTTAGCTACACCTTTTTGTGGTCCAATAGCGTCTTGAACGGCTTTTCTGTCTTCTTTAGATACATTTTTTTCGTTAGTAGAATTTTTTACTTGCTCTTTAATAACGCTTAATTCACCAACTTCGCCTTTTGATAAACTATCTAAGGTTGAAGATAAATCTTTACTTCTCGTTCTGAGTCTATTTGTTATAAGCTTAAATCCTCTTCCTATTGCTCCACCTCCTTTTTCTGTAGTAGCAGAGTTTCCTGCGCCTGAAAAAGTGCTAGGCTTTAAAATAATATTAGTCAAATCTCCAAAGCCAGAAATTAAACCTTTAGGGTTTGTTAAAAAATCTATAAATCTAGATACACCTTCCACGTCTTGAGTTATAGGTTCTGCACCTTGCTCTATTACTATATCGTCTTGCTCTTGCTTATTAGTAGGTGTTTTATTAACTTTTTTACTAGCCTTAACAGTATCAAGCGATGTATCTTCTAAGTTTCTTGTGTCTAGTTTACTATCAAGGTTTTCCATTATTTCAGATGCCTTACCATCTGTTAACGAATCTAACTTTGTCATAAAGTCAGAGTCGTTTTTTAACTCTTGAAGTTGTTCAACAACTAGATCTTGACCTAGCACTTCTAATAACGATGTTCTTCTCTTTTCTTGACCTGTAAAGTAATCTATTAAAGATTGATTATCTGCTTTAGGTATTTCATATACTGGTTTGTTAAACGTAGTTACTTTACCTGTTGTTGGATTTACTCTTTTAGTAGGAGTTGTACCTGTTTTCTTTATATTAAGAACATTACCAAATCTTCTTTTTAAAGCTGCAGCTGGAATAACTTTAGTTAAACCATCATTGACTAACTCATTAACAAACTTTGGCCAACCTTTAGAAAAAGTACCAACATCTTTACCTAAAATTTTTGCTGTGATTTTTCCTTCTGATTTTATACTAGAAACTATAGCATCTATTCCTTTACTAGCGTTTAGTAGTATATCTCTTTTAGCACCTTCGTTTATAGAAGCTATTGACTCTGGCTTTATGTTTTTAGAAATAGAAGGCATGTTAGAAGGATATACTTTCTTTCTACCTTTTTCTTCATTAGTCACTTCATCAAACTCAGTTTGCTCGGTAGTATCAGCTACTTGCTGTGCTTGCGGAGCGTCTGTGCTTACTGTGTCAAATTTAGTAGCATCTAATCCAGCAGCTTTAAATATCTCAGCTTTACGTTTTCCAACTATATCACCTAGGTAAGTACTAACTTCTCCTTTAGTAGGGTTATAGTTGTCAAACAAAGGTTTTTGTCTACCTTTAAATAAACCTTTACCTATAGCTTGATCTTTAACTACATTTAAAATATCTTGTGAGGTTACATCTCCAATGTCTTTATTAAATCCTAGCTTTTGTAATATAATACCTGAGTTGTCTTTTATTAAAGCATCTACAGCTTTAAGATCTCCACGCTTAGCTTCTCTTACTAGCTTTTGGTTTTTAGCTTGTGAAGCTTTAGAAGACTTAACTACGCCAAGATCTACTTCAGTCTCTAATCCCATGTCAACCTCAGCTTTATCTAAAGTTTGCTGTGACAAACCTTTGCCACTTAAAACGTCTTTGTTAAAGTCTTTTAAAAAGTCTATAACTTGATCACCGTCTTTAAAGCTTTGTTTCCAACCTATAGTTTCTAAGAAATTCCATGTTTGAGCAAATTTACCTGGATCGCTTATCTTAATACTTCCTGTATTTAAAGCATCACTAGTAACAGCCATTACTTCTTCGTAAAACGTAGCCTCACTTATCTTACCATCATTTAAATCAGCTTCATATTCTTGTAATAAAGATTTAGTATTAGCGTCTAATTCTACGTAAGGATCGTTATCTAATTTGTTTTTTAAATCCATACCCATTTTAGCAAGCTTAGCAGGATCCATTTTACTAGAAAAAGCATGTACTAATTCGTGGTTGTCAGCAGGTATAGTACCATCAGCTTGACTAGAAGCGTTATTTATAATTATTTGCTGAGTGCCATCAGGTAAGGTTGCTATTATACCATAACCTTGATCTTTAGCGTCTTTAATAGAGCCGTCTTCATTTGTTTCTATTTCTAGATTTATTCCCTCTGCTTTTAAAGTTTCAAACGCACCTACAATATCTTCTGTTGTGTCAAATCTATCAATGCCTACGTCACCTAATTGTTCAGCAACAACATCAGCACCTTCTTGCATTCTAGATGTTAACTCAACAGTTTCACTTGAAGATAATCCTTTTTTACTTTGTTTAGCGTCAGCTTGTATGTAAGGTTCTAGAACATTGTTTTTTTCTATTTCAAGTTCTATTATTTCGTTTTTTATTCTAGATATCTCAGCGTCTTTGTTATTGAAATTTGGGTCAGCATTTACCTCATCAATAGCTTTTCTTTTTGTATTTACTTGTAGTTCTATATCAGACAAGGTGTCTATTTCAGACCTGTCCATGTCAGTAAATCTATTTAGTGTTGTATTGATTTCATTGCTAGAGTTTTTGACTAATTTTACTATTTGGTTATTTAGTCTAGCTCTATTAGCCTCAGACATTTCTGGGTTTTCTGTTAACGTGTTTTCTAGATCTAATATTTTTTGTCTATTATTAGCTATTTTAGTATTAGTGTCTGGTCCTTGAACCATACTTGATATACCAGCAGCTAACGCAGGTGCTTTATATACAAGCCCAGACATAATAGAACCGCTGAAAATAGAATCTGGAACTCCATCAAGAAGGTTGACGTCTTTACCTAATACGTATCTATCAAATAAATTACCACCAAACTCAACAAAACCTTCAGAACCACCTTCTTTAGCTACATCTAAACCATAGTAACCAACAGCTTTACCTGCTCTTATTGCTCCTGATCCAGTCATTAAATTAGATATTTGCGTAGTAAAACCTTGTTTTACACTTGGACCCATAGCTTTAAAAGCAGCTCTAGATCTACCTATTATACCTAAAGATATTTTTTCAGAACCATATTCTAAAAGACCATTACCCATAGCTACACCATACATCTGAAAAGGTGAAAAAGCAGGTAACCCAGCTTTTATTCTTTCTTTATTTTCTTTTTCCATTTCGCCATAACTTCCACCAACAGCTTGGGCTGTTAGTATTGGCAACGCAGCACCACCTGTTCCAAACATAATAGCAGTATTAAGTGTTTGACTACCAAGCATAGTACTAAAATATCTACCCCAATCATTACCGTCTTTTAAGTCACTTAAAGACTGAGCGTGAGGTATTCCTTGCATAGTTTGCTCAACATAATTAGCAACTTGATCTTTTGCTTTTTCTCTTGTTTGTTGATACGGTTGAGTCTTTACAAACTTAGCAGCTAAAGAAGCTATAGGAGAAACTACACTAAAAACTTTTTCAGCATAAGGATTTTCTTCTATACCAAAAGCATTAGGCGCGTCTGCAACCATATGCGCAAAATCCGCTAAAGCTACTCCTGCGTTAGCTATACCTACTTTTACATTTTCACTATAAATAGCAACGTTATTAAAGTTTCTTTCTAAATAATCAAGTCTTGTACCTATGTCTTTGTACTCTGGTTTAAGTAGCATCTCGTTAAGATTATCTACTTTTTTTTCGTAAAGCTTTATTACATCTTTCCTTTTATTATGTAACTTAGTTATTAAAGCTTTTCCTTTTTCTGCTTCTTCCGGCGTTTGATACTTAGCTTTAGATAACAATTCAATTTGAGTACTTAAACCATCTATAGTATTTTTTGCAACATCAGCAAAGTTAGTGGCGTCTTTTGATTTATTATCTAAATTAAGCTTTCTTACTTTTTGTATTCCTTCAATAATTTTTTGCTTGTCGCTTCTATCAAAGACATCTTTAACTTTAATAGAAGCTCCTGCTGGTGAAAACATCATAGCCGCTTTTTTCCAATCAAAACCAGTTTCTTGATTTTCTATCCAGCTCTCTATTTTATCTTCTTTTTTCTTTTGTGTTAGGTTAGATGAATACGTGTCTTTCATATTCTGCTCAATCCAAGCTTGCTCAGAAATATTTTTTGGTTTTGTGCTTAATTTATCCCAAGCTTTTTTAGATTTTATTTGAGCCTCCACCCATTCAGGGTTAGGTTTATCACCAATCCTTGTTTTTGTTTTTTGTTGATAGGCGTCACTACCAGAACCTGCTCTTTCATACTCTATTTTATATTCTGGAACAGTAGTTTTAGCAAACCAATCATTAGTTTGTTTTAAAATTTTAGAATCATCTTTGTCATTTAAAGATGTTGATTTTATAAACTCTTTTTCTAACTTTAATTGATCAGCCGTTAAAGTGTATTGTTTATTATCTGAAACCTCAAGTTGACCATCTACACCAACATAAAGTTCTTCACCTTTTTTTAGTAATTTTTTTGTTTTATAGTAATCGCTAGTATCAAAACTAGAATGACCAAATTTAGAAGCTATAGATAAATTAGAAGGACCTTGTTTATCTTCATACGTTTTCCATTTATCATCTTCAGAACCTTCAGGTTTATAGTAATACACTCCATCATTGTCGTATTTAAAATCATAACCTTTATCATTTATGACTTCGTTTGGTTTCGCAACTGCGGTTATTTTGTCGTATTCAGCTTGTTGCTCTGGTGTTAGTTTGCTATTGTTTGCAGGCTGTGAAGACCCATCTTCCGACTCGGATCCTGTACTGTCTTTCGACTCCAAGCTTGGATCCTTTGTCTGGGAGTCGTCTGTCTTTACCTCAACTTCATCAGTTTTTTCTTCAATTGGTTTTTCTTGAGGATTATTTTTTTTCCACTCTTGTGATTTAGCAAAGATTTCTTCTTGAGATAATCCTTCGTCTTGTAAAGAGGTTATGTATTGTAGTAATGTCATTTAATTTAATTTATTATCGTCCATAAATTTTTGAGCTTTAGCTTTTTTTGCTTCCGCTAAATCAAATACTGCTGCATCTTCTTCTACTGTTGGTAACTTATTAGTTGTAAACTGAGACAAATAGTTATTCATAAAATAATCTTTATACTTTGACTCAAACAATTCTTTGTTTTTAGGCATCAAAGGTAAATCTTTTTCGTAAGACCAAGCTAAACTACCAGCGTTAGCATTCTGTTCCATCTGTGCATCTTCTTCTACGCTAGTACCTCTAGCTATAAACATATTCCAAGCAGCTACAGCTTCTTGTTCTTGCGATAGTAAACCCGCTACTTCTGCATTTATGAATGGATCAACTTTTCTTTTTATTTTATCTAAGTCAAACTTTAGTATGTTTCTACCTTTGCCCATACCTACGTCTATTATTTCGTAATCATAAGATCCGTCAGGGTTTTTTAAAACAAACTCATCAGATATAGTAGCACCAGGTGTAAGTTCTTCATTTTCACCAATCATGTCTGGTGTAAATACACCTACTTCAGTTAAAAGTCTTAGCATGTCTTTGTTTATATCTGGAGTTTCAGCTATTAAATCTGTTCCAGAATCTACTAATGCTGTTAACGTAGAGCTATTTATAACTAGTTTTTTATCAAACAAAGGTCCATCAAATATTAATTCTTGAGAACCATTTTCTAATAAAAACAACTCTATATTATATCCTTCTGTTCTAGAAAAACCAGGCTTAGCATTCATCATATAGTTAGCTACCATGTACACGTAGTTGTTATTAACATCGTAATAAGGTTCATCAGTTGTAGATAATTGATCCACAACTAATTCTATAAACTCTAGTGATTGTTTTGGAAAATCTTTAAGCTGTTGCATTTGTTTCATCTCATACTCACAACCTGTTTCACGACACTTGTTTGAGTCTACAGCCATCTTAAACTTAGCATAAGCAGTTGCTGTACCAGTATAAGCTCTTTCTAATATGCGAAAATTATTATCAGTAGAACTAGCTACATAACTTTCGTCATAAGCCATTGAATTACTTTCGTTAACTTGTTTTATTACAAGATTATAATGTGCGTTTTTGTTTTCCATTTTTTTTACGGTTTATCAAATCCTCCGGCTCCAGCTATACCAGCTATAGACCCAAGTGCTCCAGTAATAGCTCCAGTTGCATCTGCTCTAGCTTGCGACTCTTGACCTCTTAATGCTGCTATTTGATTTGAAACTCTATCAAGTTGTTGTTGTTCTCTTCTTTCTGTTTCATTATAAACAAATGATTTACCAGCAGCATCTAAACCTTGCATCCTTTGTTCTTCACTTACTAATTGGTTTTGTAGTTGTTTTTCACCTTCAACTCTTTTATTGTCATTAGCTTTTTCTTGTTGTTCTATACCAGCTGCAATATTCTTTTTGCTTTGTAAAGCAGCTTGAGCTAAAGCAGTTGCTCCACCAGCACCACCACCGGTTTGTCTTATAGTATCTAAAGTGTTAGCTAAAGCTATATCGGTTTGTTCCATTTGAATTTCCGTAGCAGCTGTTGATACAGATAATGTAGCAAAAGGATTACTCATCATGCTACTTAAGCTAGTTGAATCCTCGTAAGGATTTATAATTTCTTGTCTGTTAGCTTCTAATTGATTTAGTTTTCTTTCTAGTTTTCTAGCTTTTCTAGCTTTTCTTCTAGCTTCTTTTCTAGCTGAAGCCGCTCCAAAGATGCCACTGACTACAGAAGCTGCTCCACCTATTATTCCTGCTATTGGCATAATTTTATTTTTTTAGTATTAGTAACCATTGTTTTTTGTATAATCAGAACCAACGGCAAATAACTGTTTTTCACCTCCTGGATCTGTAGCTGTATTATTATTGTAGCTAACATTTGTTGAATAATCGCCGTCAGTTGAAAATATACCTGTAACATAATAACCTTTAACACCAGTCATTTCATTACCCCATATTATTTCTCCATGACTTGCTTCGCTGTTATTTACCAAGTTAGCGACGTATCTATTTTCTTTTCTATCAAACCCAGCATGAAACCTAGGTAAAGGAGGGTTTGCATTTCCAAAAGCAGTAGTATAATTAACTCTATTAACAACTAAGTAAAATGCTAAAGCAGCATTCAAAGCAACACCTAGATTTTGATTTACTGTTAAGGTTTTTGTAGTTGCATTAAAACTAACAACCACTGTGTTAGCTGCAACACCTATACCGGTAACACTTGCTCCTACAGCTATAACACCTACAACATTTGCTAAGACTACGGTTGTATTTGTTGATGCAGCTCCAGCTTTAGCGCTCGCTTCTGCTATAACGTACTCGCCTCCAACGTAGCTACGAGATGAATTAGCAGTATCGTTATAAATATCCCAACCTGGTATTAAAGCGTTGTAATCTTTAGCTGTGTTATCAGATATCAAAGTATTTAACTGCCAACCGTTCATACCTTCGTAACTTATTGTTTTAAAGTTTTTGCTAGTTGAAGGGCTAGGGTTAAATATAAAAGTAACTGTTGAAGGATAATTTCTTTCATAGAAAAAAGATCTATTAACATCAACAGAGTAATGCTCGTATAAACTGTCATATGATCTAACTCCCCAAACAGGTTTTAGACTTCCGTAAAAATTATCTTTACCTGTTGAGTAAAACTTATTCCTTAAACTAAACATTTGAGTTGGTTTATAGTCATAAAAACTAGTCCAACCTTTTACAGTTTCATCCCAAGACACTGTGTTATAACCTGAACCATCACTGTTTTGAGTAGACACCACGTATTGGTCACTATGTATATCATAACCACCTCTTACTTTTCCTTCGTCAATGCCGATGTCTATGTTATTTAGTTCATCTCTAAAATAATCTATCATACCATATTTAGAAATTTCTTCTAAACCTGAGTTAGATAATTTCATTATAGCGTTGTTATTTTTATCAGAGAAATATTTATTGTAACCATATGTAGCAAAACTTTCTGGGTTTTTACTTATACCAAATTTGCCAGCATAAGGTTGTATAACACCTATTGTTAAATTACTAGAAGTTACACTAGAGTTTCCTTCAGCAGAGTATATAGCGTCTTTATCTATTAAAGCTCTACTTACTTTGTATTCTTGAAATACAATTAAGTTAGTGTCTTCAGCATATAGTTTTTGTATACTAGCGTTAGCTGGATCTGCGCTTTTTGTAATATCGTCGGCAGAAGAAAATACGTTAGTATTATTTATACCTGTTCTAGAGTTAAATATACCTGAGTATATCAAACTATTAAATCTTATTGTTGAAGCAGGATCTTCTTCTACTAAATAAGCTCTAACTCCATAGTCTACGTTAGTATTGTTGTAACCACCTCTTATTCTAGATTCTTCAATAGCCCAATTAGTATCAGAAGTAACATCAGCAGTAACTACATTGTAACCACCTTTGTCTGTTGGTATTCCAAAAGAACCGTTCCACACTATAGTATCCTCTATTTGTGTAGCTGTTTTTTTCAAAACGAAAGTGTTAAAGTATTTTACTTCTATTACCGCTCCTGCCATGATTAATTATTACTTATTTTTACTGTAAATTACAAGCAATACTAGTGTATTAACACTGGTTGGCTTGTATATACTCTTTTGTTTTTTATTTGTTTAAGCATAGGATAACTAAGTATCCTAAACCATAGTCCGTTTTCAAAATAAGAATTAACTTGTTTATTAGGTTTACTTAGTCTACCTACGTCTATTCTTATTGGCTTCATGTGCTCTGCTTCACCTATTAGATTTACTTGTATTTTTTTTTGATAAGATATATCTATTAAATAAATCTTGCTTGCTTCTGTAATTAACTCAACAAACTTATCATGATTTATTATTGGTCCGGTTACAGCCACGTCTATATCTTTTGTTTCCCATCCTTGTATTAAACCACCTACTAAATATAAATTATAATGACCCCAATCTAATTTTAATAACTTTTTTATTGATTTTACAGCAACTGGATCATCAATGCCTTTCACTATGTTATCTCAAATGTTAAACCAGTTGTATCTTGAGCTAATAAGTTTAAATAATCAGCACTGCTGTTATAGTTTCTTGCATCTAAAATTTGTTTAGCGCTAGCAAGCGTGTTTGCAAATGCAGGTATACAACTATTTATAGGTGATCCTGAAAGACTAGTTTGTCTGCCAGTATAATTTAAAGTAATAGTATTACCTCCAAAGCAACTAGAAACCCAACCACTAAAGCTTTGATTTGCGCCTATGTCGTATACATAAAAACCATCAAAAGATCCGCCTTGTATTTCTATAGCTACATATCTATTTCGTCTATTTTCGCCAGATACGCAATCACCTTGACTGTCTACTGCCTCACACCAATCAACTAGTCCAGATCCAACAGAATAAGGCACAACTCTTAAGTCAAGAATAAAAGATATGTTAGTTCCAACGGGTGATGGACCACCAGCATCAGCTACACCTATTACTATGTTGTATATACTAGCAGGCATATTACCTCCACTAGTGTTAGTTAGTGTTCCTCTTCTTAAGCCTGAAGCTACAGTGTTAGTCATAGTAAATAACCCTTGACTAACAAGGTCTATATTTGGAGAGGTTTGGTTGGTTACGCTTATTAAACTCCAAGCTATACCACTAGTTTTTAATGACGCATTAGAAGAACCATTAGTTGCGTTAGCCACTGCGACTAAAGAAGTGTATCTGTTACTAATTATAGTGCTACCTTGTAAACTGTTTGGTGAGGTTGTTATACCTGGCGACGCGTCAGCAGGTCTAACGTTTGATGGACCAGCGTTTACTATTTGAGGTCCGCCAGTGGTGTTAGTAGATCCATCTGTTGTAACCCATGATATTGAAAACGTAAAATTACGATCTCCAGAGTTTTGACTATAGTAAACAGCATCTATGTATTCTTGTTTTAGTATTATATTAAAAAACCCAAGAGGTATTGTATTGTCTTGTGCGTTACCTACTAATTCAAAGTATGGACTAGCTTCAACTGTTTGAACATTAACGCCATTACCATTCGAAACACTATCTAGTGTTACAGAAACTATACTTGAGTTTGGTAAATTACTTCCAAAAGCGTCAACTAAAGTAAAATTAGCATCAAATATTCTGTTGTTTAAAACATAAGCTTCTGACCAATTTGAAGTACTTAGGTTAGCGCTTAACCCAGCGCCACCACCTGTAGCGTTTAATATTAAGTTGTTTAAATCTGCAACTTCGCCTACACTGGTTGATTCCCAGAATATATCTAACAAGCTTTCAACTGGTTCTGTTTCGTACACAGATAAATATTGTAATCCAGGAACTTTAGGTTCACCTAAAAAAGGAGTTGAAAAACCTGGAACAAGATATATAAAATCATCTTCGTCTAAAGTTAATGTTTGACTAACCGTCAAGTTAGTCCCTGCGTAGCCAACCACTGTTACACCATCTGGTATACCTGTTCCACTGACAATCATTTCAGATGCAGGTGTTCCAATAACATTCTTAAGTGGAAATACAGTTCCACTTGTGTTTGCGTTTATTTGAGCGCTAGCTACACTGTAATTAGTGGTTGCTATCTGACCTATTTGTTTAGCTGTACTTATCCTAGCTACTAAAGGATTTGAGTTAACTAAATATAGTTGCGGAAAGTAGTTTGGCCTTGGTGGATCTATTGGTGAATAATCAAACAATTCTCTAAGAGTTGATATAGTTGATACAGTGTCAGAGCTTCTACCTGGGTAATACTGATTTGTTAAAGCACCAGCGTTATCATACACTTGTTCGTTGCCAGTGCTGCTCAAGTAGCCAGCTGCAGTTGAAGTATTTTCTACTCTACCAAATAACTGAACAGAGCTTCTGAATTGTTTTTGATCAGGTCCGACTTCTGTTAAGTCTCTTGGAACTTTGTTTATATTATCATTTATTAAAACAGCATGAGATGTTATACCTATTTCTAAAGATGTATCTTCTGGATAAGCAGCCATGATACCTGGCAAGTATACATTGTAATATTCTTGCTCTGTCTGTTTAACTACAATTTTATAGCTATACCATCCAAGAGGATTATAATCTGAACTAGATACTTCACCGTTATATATACCAGGAGAACCATCTAGTACGTTTTTACCATTAGGCCCTATAGTTGAATTAAATAAAACCTTAATAGAGTTACCTGGCCAAGATGATTGCTCTAAACCAACTGGTAGATAAGGCGCGTATATAGTGTCTCCTAAAAAAGTAAGACCACTAGCGGAATCAGCTATTAAACTATTGCTTCTAGATAATATAACAGTTGAAGATCTACCATATCTATCAGATAGCACAACACCTACTTGGTAATTCCTGTTTTGTTTTACAGAGTGATTAGGGTATTCTATTTTGCTTACTGCTTGAGTATCTGTTCCTACGGCTGTAAAAACTAAATTAGTAGGATTAACTAAAGTAACGGCTTTGTCCAGTGTAATCGTAGTTGATAAGTTGCCTCCAGTTACTGAAGTATTACTAGGTATTGTAACACCATTTGTAACACTTGTAACAATGCTACCTATTTGCACAGTGCCAGTAGTTGTTCCAATTGTAATAGTAGCGCCTATACCAACGCTACCAGTTGGTGAACTAGATATTGCTGTTCCATCTTTTAAATTAAAATCTGACTTAGCGCTTACTGTTACATTGTAATCTAACGTAGTTGGTGGTGTATGTTTGTTTTGAAAATTACCATAAACAACTCTATTGCTGGCAATCTCTTGAGCAAAAGCTCTTACTGGTATTTTATCATAAACCCTGGTTGTATCACTACTTGGTAGTACTTTATACGGTTTTTTAGATAAATAATCATATTCAAAAATACTAGAATCTGCACCTGATGTTAATTCAGTTATTTCTATAGTCTCGATAACTTTAAGCGCTAAAGCATCAGACTCTTTATATATTATATCTAGTTCTTTTATTTTTAAACTATCTTGTATGGTACTTTTAGGAAAAGGTAAAGGTATTATTAATTTTATAGCATCTACTTTGTTTTCAACAAAAGAAACTATAGTACTTCTATAAGCATCAGCTTGATCGTCTTTACTTGTAAAGTTCTTCGCGTCATTTCTTACGTACATAAAATACCCATCTTGTTTAGGTATAAAAGCAACTTGAGTGAAAGGAGCTATTAATGAATATTCATTATCTTCAAATTTAAATCTATAACTAAATCTTACAAACTTATCTTCTAAATAATTTTCATCTCCAGCAAAGTCTTTATCGTAATAAGTGTTATAATTAAAAACAATTTCTGTTCCAGCTGTTAAAGTTGGCCAGTTAAAAGCCGCTCCGTTTGAGTCTTTTAAAGTAACAGTCCATTCATCTACACTACCAGCTCCATACACAATTGTGTTAACCACAACAGGATTAGGTGGATTACTTGAATCTTCTATAGGTGTAATAGCTGCTCCAGGTTGTGCTATATAACCAACAGTTGCTGCTCCGTATGGACTAGCAGAAACAGGAACTTCACCAACTAAACTAACAAGAGTTATTGATGCACCACCACCACCACCTGAGGTTCCTCCTGTAAAAGCAGTTGCACCATTAGGAAACGTCTTGCTGTTAACATCTTTCATAGTTGTTTCATAAGGAACAGGATCTGCAGATGTTAAATTTTTTTGCCAAAGTCGTATTGGTTGATAAGGATTGTATTTAGCTACACTTATTTGATCTTCATTAACGTAGTATGTTGGATTTGTTGAAAACGTAGGATTAGCAAGATTTACGTTTATTTTTCTAGGTTGGTTTCTGTTATCAGTCCAGAATAATAAATCTTCTAATAAGTTAGCGTGATATATTTCATGTGTAGTCGAAAAATTAAGAAAAGATCCTTTGACTAAAACTTTTAAAGACTCTGTATCTGGAAGTGAAGGGTTATAAACTACTATGTAGTTTTCGCTACCTGGTGTGTATTCTAATTGACTTGGGTTTGGATCCGTGTATGACGTTAAAAACAAATAAACCTCGCTAGTAGAGTCACTTACAAGTTTGCCTATACAAACCATATTGCTACTTCCTGTTATAACATTAAAGTCTTTTAATTTTTTATTACCCAATACGTTTTCTAAAGAACCAACATTAGCGCCTTCAGACCTACTAACTTGAACGTTTTTAGCATCTCTGTATTCGCCATTAGGTAATAACCTAGCGTCAAGGTCTTTATTTAATTTGCTCTTTATAAAAGAGTTTTGAACGTTTGCCATTAAATTTTAGTGTTTTAACCATTTAGATTTACCTCTCATAACCTGAACTATTTCAGTTAACTTTATGTTAGATAGTCTTATCTTAGCGTTTCTTAAAGCTGCTCTTTTGTCTTTCTTAAATCTTGCTATTATACCTTCAGATGTGTTTGCTCTGTTGGCTAGTAGATTATATGATATGCTTAAATACATTGCTTCTTCTGCCATCTTAGGTACTCTAGTATCTAAATCATAAGCAAGACCGTCTGAGATGTATTCTATCACTATTAATCTATCTACTAAATTGCTTGAGAAAGTAAACAAACCATCTCTTTCATTTATACCAAACCAGCCATTGCTTTGAGAGTATTGAGGATCTAAACCATACAGTCTACCCCAATCCCAAGGTCCAGAACCAAAATCATTACCGTACATACCGTATGCTAGGTTGTCAAATTGATCTAAAGCTTCTCCGTTTAATAATCTATTTTCATTAGTTTCTTTCCATCTTTCTACAGTTAAAGATGTTCCTTCAAGGCTTTGTCCAAAGTTATCTTGAGTAGGTATACCTTTTTCGTCTTGTAGTAATTTAGAATAAGGGTTTGTAGTTAAGTTGTTGTTAGGATATAAAGGTCTTTTAACACCGTGGTTATCTATCCATGATATACTTACATAGTTAACATAATCTTGAGGTATAACTAAAGACAAACTTGGTGGTATTGTTAATTCTTGTGACTTAATACTTTTTAAAGTATCATAGCTAAACTCTTGTAAGATCTTTTAGCAAAAAATAATATATCAGATTTTTTAGCTGTTTGTATAATTTTACCATCACCTACGTAACCAACCATGTAGTTATCTATTATATCAGATAACTTTACATACTGATATGTTCCGTAGTTTTCTTCAACCGCATCACCAATAGCTTCCTCAGCAGGTGTGTTACCATATTGACCACCATCTAACACTTTGAGTTGAACAACTATAAACAAGTTGTTAGCTGGATTTGCAGTAAAAGTTATCTTATTGTTGATAACAGTGTAAGCTAAAAGATATTCACTCCAGCTACCTGGTATACCTGTAGTACTAGTATATATTTTAAAATTATTTAAAGCGTAGTATTGATTGTTAGGATTCCACGCATCAACACTTCCAAAAACTAAATCAGTATCAAAAGTTGTTGTAATAGTAAGAGCATTACCAGTACCTCTAAAGCCTTGTGCGCCTTGATAATATTGTTGATTAGTTTCTGTTATTAACGCCATTTTTTAAGATTTTTGATTAGCCGATGCTTCTTGAGCTTCAATAGATGCGGTTTGTATTATTTGTGGATCGTTTATTATTATTCCACAGTATTTTAATATCTGTATTATTAAGTTAGTTTGCTCAGATGTATCTAATTCAAAGTTAATAGAATTAGTAGAGTCGTAAAGATACTGACCTAGTGTTCCAACGGTAAAACTCCAGTTTGGAGCTACTGGTTTAAATAAACAATTTATATTTAAACTATTTGGCTGTGGACTAACTTTTATAAGCAATGTACTATTTGGCCCTGAAGAAGTTGTACATATAGGGTTTTGAACTGTAGGAGCTGTAAGCTTTGATCTTATTATTTTATTATAATCGCTGTTACTAGCTAACTGAGTAATTGAATCGTATTGAGGATTTGTAGTGTTGTAAGTAGATATTATTTCTCCAAGCTTGTATATTGTTCCGTCTATAGCAAGTTGCCAACCTAAAACCCCAGCAGTATTATCATAAGCAAAAGGAGCAATTTTCTCAAAAGGATATATCTTGTAAGCAGTGTCTTTAAACATGTTAAAAAACTCTGTATCGTTTTGAGTGTTGTTTTGGTTTTGACGGTTCAATTGATTTCCGTCAGGAAAATACGAATCAAATATTTCTTCTTGTACTAAAGTAGCTAAGCTATTAAACTCCGCTGGAGTTACATAACCTCTTTGCTCTTTGTTTAATATGTACAAGACTGTTGTATATACTGTATTTATATTTACCATTTGTTTTATTTTAATATACTAAAAAGGCGGCCGAAACCGCCTGTTATTAGTATCACTTGTTTTTATAGTTTTTTATCTATAGATTTATAGATTTCCACACCTTCGTCTGTTTTTAAGAAAGCCGCAAACGCTGAGTAAGGGTTTTCATCAAAAGGTACGTTCATTAATTTTCTATTATTTGATCCCCAAGTAAATGTTCTTTGATCTTGAGATAAAATTATAATACCAGCTTCTTGAGCTTTAATAGCAAAGTTTCTTAATTGAACATTATCATCTTTTGCTAAAGCTATAAAAGTTGCAGGATTATTTTTAGCAAACAACAACAAGTCTCTTTTTAATTCTTTAGAACTCATTGTGTTCACAGCTGATCCTTTTTCAACTCTTAGTATTGCTTCTGCTTGATCAATATCAATTGTTCTTGCAGCATTCATAGCGTCTATTTCTAAGTGTATAATATCAAGATCATCTTCTGCTTCATCTACAGCACTAAACTCTTCATATATCCTACCATTAAGTGGGTGATATAAAGAAAGAAGTTTTTGTAAATTTTGTTTTTCTTTTGGAACTTTTAAACTTCCGTCGCTAAATATAATATGACCCATTGTGCACTCTCCTTTTTGTTCGTCTACAAAAACAGAGTCTTGGTTTGTTGCATATTTTAGCTCTCTTTGTTTACCTAAGTCTTTGTCAAAATATAGTAAAGCATGTTTTCTTGTATGCTTTCCAGGTATAGTTAATGTTAATGGAGTTTTATTATTTCTAAGATAATAAACTCTATCTCTTATTTCCCAACTAGGTTTAGCTGGTTTTTTTGGTGCAGTTTTTACCGCTACCTCTTGAGGTGCAACCTCAACAGCTTCTGCTTTAGCTTGTTTAGCCATAATATAATAAAATTAAATAGTTATAAAAGTAATAATTACCCCCGTTGATATAACGAGGGTAAGAATTACATTTGTTGGATTATTATAATCCTTGGAATAAAACGAAGTTATTAGCAGCTTGAGTTACTAAACATCTTTCAGATAAGAAATTGATTTGCATCGCATCTAAATCTGAAGTGAAAGCACCACCAGCAGAACCAGTTAACCAAGACTTCATACGTCTGTCATCTCCTTGAGATGCTCTGTAACGCACGTGTAAGAATGGTCGTCTAATGTTTGTACCTAAAATTTGGTCATAAACAGTAGAAGTTCCAGCAGGTACTAATACACCCTCAATTGAATTAACACCAACGATAGCGCCACGAGTAGAAGCGTCGTTTAAGTATTTCCAATCAGTTTTATAGAAATCATAAGATCCTCTTCTAAATCCTGAGAATCCAAGATTTAAAGCCATTTCTTCTGAATTTTCAAATAAACCAAAAGCAGTTCCTCCAGCGAATCCGCCAGAAATGCTAGCTAGCATATCATCAAAATCAAGAGAAGTTTGTCTCTGTAAAAACAACATATTCTCTTCAATAGCTCCTTGAGTATCTAAGTTTTTAAGTATTGCATCAAAATCATCAAGTCCAGCAGCAGCAGTAAATCCTACTTCTACATTTCCTCTGTTTCTAATAGCAGCAAATAAACCTTCAGATCCTGGTAAAGCTCCGTTTCCGTAAGCTCCAGCAGCAGCGCTAGCGTTTAATTCACTTTCTACCATACTCATTTCTAAGTAATCTTCAAAACGTAATCTTGTTTCAGACTCAGCTTTTAAGTACCATAAGAAACCAGAAGCACCATCTTCAGTTGAAACTTCTACCCATCCAATTTGAGCCATATCAGATCCATTGATTTGGAACTGGTCTCTTAAAATAAGTGGAGAGTTAGAAAACTGTGTGAAAGAAGGAGTGATAGATTGTCTTGCAGCTGAATT
>Ga0181380_1000322_pt1 | contig 21916 bp, 22 predicted proteins | sample 3SPOviralmetaG_FD_130116 | JGI IMG/M metagenome (GOLD analysis project Ga0181380, IMG submission 130116) | Marine viral communities from the oligotrophic San Pedro Time Series (SPOT) site, San Pedro Channel, CA, USA - 3 SPOT_SRF_2009-08-19 | ecosystem: Environmental > Aquatic > Marine > Strait... | reverse complement strand
TTTTGTCTCCGCATGGATGTTATTAAGCCTTTTTGTAATCCTTTTTTCGAACAAATGTTCTAGTACAGTATCCCTATATGGATTTACATACTGATTTAGCAGATTTACTCGCAGTACCTAGCTTTTATAAGGACGCTAATTGTAGAGGCACTAATCAAGATGACTTTTTCCCGGACCGAGGAAGTTCAACAGTAATAGCTAAAAAGATTTGTAGCGAGTGCAAGGTTCAAGAGAAATGTTTAGAATATGCTGTAGACAGAAAAGAGCGTTTTGGTATATGGGGAGGTAAATCAGAACGAGAACGCAGAGCTATTCGTAGAGAAAGGCGTAATGATGAAAAAAAATCTAAATGACTTTATATTCATTGATTTCGAGACAACAGGTAAAGATTTAGTAGGACGATACTATTTTGATAGTAATGTATCCAAACAAGACGCAGTACAAATAGCTTTAGTCTGGTTTGAGGAAGGAGAGTTCATAACGGCTCATAGTTATATCAAACCACCACAGGCATATTTTAAAGAAAAATGGTCATTTGCCTCTCCCCCACAAGAGAAATGTCGTAATGCACCAACTTTTGGAGATTTATTTCCGATATTAGTAGGCCTTATAGGTAAAAAGACACTTGTTGCACATAATTCTAAGTTTGATAAAAGAGTTATGCAGGATACTTTAGATTTATACAATAAACCAATGTTTGTAAATGACTGGTTATGTACTAGAGAATTAGCAAAAGAATATTTTTCTAGTCCTACAAAATGTTTTGATACCTGTAAATCCGGTTGTGGAGGTCATACACTATCACACATACATCACGAATTTGGTTTTGGAGATTATGATGAACATGATGCTATTGCAGATACTATGGCAGTAGCAAATATATTTCAAATATTATATAAGGACAAACCTAAACAAGAAAAACCAGACTGGATATTTGTATAAAACCGAAATAATGAGATAATTAAATTACATAAATGGCCTCCTTTGTTGTTTATGCGTAAAGAGTAAAGTCCGTCCTGCGAGGCGGACTCTCTTTTTAAATACCACTTCAATGTGATATAGTTATAGAACTATGATTGAAAATTACATCTTTGCAAATACAAACAGATTTAAGATTACAGAAGAAACAGAAGAGCACTACCGAGTAGAGTTTTATAAACAAAATCAAATTGTAGATGAATTTTATATACCAAAAAAAGACAATCCAGACAAGATTAGAGATTCTTTATTGTTTTGGTATTCTAATAGATTTTTAATCAAGACCCCATCAAATACCACTCTGAAAGAGAACAAGAGCTAGAGTTAAATTGTCGGCATCCACACCGACCTCCTCCCATCATCGGCTCTTCTTAGGAAGAGCTGTATCTATATCAAGATTCTGTTAAAGTAGTTTTATGACATACACACCATTACCTGAAGGTTTAACAATTCGTAAATCACCAATAGATAACTTAGGATTGTTTTCAGATGTAAATATTGAAAAAGGTCTTAATGCTGGAATAACTCATATAACAGACCCAATAACAAAAAAACTTTACAGAACACCACTTGGTGGATTTATTAATCATAGTGAAGAACCCAATGCAAAAATTGTAGAAGTTCAACGAGTAAGGTATTTATATTTTTTAAGAGAAATTCAACCTGGAGAAGAAATTACCGTTAAGTACACAATGTACAATCCCGTGTCTAGTAAAGAAGAAGAGTAATGCCTAGAGTTGAGTGGGAGCCAGAGAACGAAACTTACTCAGAATTTAAAAAACGAAGAAGTAAATCTCATGGTGTATCTGGTATGGGTCAAAAGAAACGTGAAGGTACAGGAAAGATTAACAAATCGGAACTAAGGGAAAAGGCACTGAAAAGAGCTAACTACAAGTGTGAATGGCCAGAATGTGATACGACACAGTGGTTAGAGATGGCACACATTATTGGAATTGGTATGGGTGGAATGAATAGAGATATTTCAAACAACGAAGGTAATGTAGCTATCTTCTGTAAATTCCATCATGATATTTTTGATGGTAAAACTATTACTGGAGCAAAAAGAGAGTACACTAAATTTGTAAGAGCTTACTTGAGGAGATTTGTGTAATGCCTATATATGAACATAAGTGTATTAAAGACATTTGTGAATTTTTATTTGAAGTAACTTATAAAATAACTGAAGAGCCAAGCATTAATTGTCCTAAATGTGCTAGTCCAACTAAAAGACAGGTATCTAGCAATGTAATGTTTGAGACACCAATGGATGCAGAGTTTGTAGAAGACCCTTCAACATTAAGTGCCAAGTCATTAGCACAACGACAAAAAGCAAGTAAGCAAAAATATAGATGGTAGGAGAAAATGGAATACAAATATATTACAGAAGAAGATAAATTATCAATTATAGAAAATCAACTCAAACAATTAGAGGGTAATCATTTTAGCCTTACTTTAGTTGAACCCTCTCAATTACAAGAACAAGACCAACATTTAGTTTGGAAACAACAAATTACAGCAATTGAGAAATCTATAGAAAAAATGCGAAGATTTCAATCAAAAGAAGAGAATGGCTAAAAAATATGCACCGAAACTTCCAGGATTACATGTTGCACAACAAGATGTTGCAGATAGTGAAGCTAGGTGGAAGATACTTTGTGCTGGCCGTCGGTTTGGGAAGACTAGGCTGGGTGTTCAACTATGCATCGAAACTGCCTTGGCCGGTGGTAGAGCTTGGTGGGTTGCTCCTACTTTTGCTATTGCTCGTGTTGGCTGGAGAGCTTTAGAAAGTGCAGCGTTATCATTCCCAAAAGAAATTGAACCGAAAATATCAATCGCGAATATGGAAGTTCAGTTCCCAAATGGTGGATTCATTGCTTGCAAGTCTGCCGACAATCCTCAAAGATTAAGAGGTGAAGGTCTAGACTTCATTGTTATTGATGAGGCTGCATTCGTAAAACCAGAAGTTTGGCAAGAAGTATTAAGACCTACACTCACCGAAAGAAAAGGTGGAGCATTATTTATTAGCACTCCTCTTGGCATCGGTAATTGGTTTTATGATTTATGGCAACAAGCTGAAAATAAAGACGATTGGGAAAGATTTCATTTCTCGACTATAGATAATCCGTCAATTGACCCTGAAGAAGTAGAATCAGCAAAAAACGAAGTTGGTTCTATTGTCTTTGCACAAGAATACATGGCTGAATTTATTGAAGCAGGACAAGGTTTATTTAAACAAGAATGGTTTAGTTATTTTGATGAAATGCCTGATGGTAATTATGTAGGTGGTGGAGCTAATCTAAATCCTAGAGACATGAGACATTTTGGTTCTATAGACGTTGCAGTTACTACAGAAGATAGAAGTGACTATACAGTAATAGTTAGCTGTGCAGAAGCAAACGGTAAAATTTACATTGAAGATGTTTTTAGAAAAAAAATAGAATCACCTGATATTATTCCTGAAGCGAAAAGAATAGCAAGTCGAAACAACTGGAATTATATCTGTATCGAAAACCAAGGACTATCAAAACCTTTTATTGCAGAAGCAGGTAGGTCTGGTTTAAAAGTTAGAGAAATGCGAGCAGAAAAAGATAAAATAACCAAAAGTTTACCGCTATCAGCTAGGATGGAGTCAGGTGACATCCTTTTTAGGAAAGATGCGCCCTGGTTAGCAGAATTAGAAAGAGAACTGCTAACTTTTCCTGTTGGGAAAAATGACGACATGGTAGACGCACTGGGTATGGCTGCCTCAACTCTTCAACAAAGAAGAACTTGGGAAGCTTTTTAATACTGGGATAAACAATTGGAAGAAAAGAGCAGATTACAAAAAGCTTTAGATAATATAGTGCCTTCTAGGCGTAGAGAATCTAAATCACAATCAAATTACAATCAATTATTTGGAAACGACGCATCCATATACGGATACAATACATCATCAGGTTTTTACGAATCAGACAAACTAAAAGAGATAGGAGATGGTTCTGGTAACTCTGCTGTTACAGCTTGCTTAAATGTTCTTGCAACTTCATTTGCTGAACCAATATTACAAATTGTTAAAAGAGACCAAATATTTGGTGACAGAGAAGTCAATCATACACATCCATTAGCAGAACTACTAAGAAGACCTAACCCATTTATGTCACATAACTTAATGTCTCACTATATAGTTTTGGCATTAAATACTGCAGGAGATGCATTCCTATTTAAAAACAAAAATGCAAGAGGTCAAGTTGTTGAACTTGTACCTTTAATGCCTCATTTAGTTCAAGTAAGAGGTACCGAACAAAAACTTATTACACATTATGAATACTACACACATGGAAAAGGTGATTTTGTAAAAATAGATGTTGAAGACATGGTACATATCCGACAAGGAATTGACCCTAATGACCATAGAAGAGGTCATGCTCCACTTAAATCAGTACTAAGAGAAATACTAGGAGATGAATCGGCTGGTCAATTTACAACTGCTCTTTTAAACAACATGGCTGTTCCTGGCGTAGTATTAACTCCAAGGTCTGATGGTTATGGCGGTCCAACAAAAGAAGAAGCAGAATCAATATCTGCAATGTATAAAGAAAAATTTGGTGGTGCTAACAGAGGAGCACCTATGGTTTTATCTGGTGCAATGAATGTTGAAGTTGTTTCTTTTTCTCCTGACCAAATGAAACTAGCTGAACTTAGAAGAATACCTGAAGAAAGAGTATCTGCAGTTTTAGGTGTCCCAGCTATTCTCGCTGGACTCGGAGCTGGATTGGATGCAGCAACTTTTAACAATACAAAAGAATTAAGAGAATTTTTTACAGAACAAAAACTTGTTCCAATGTGGAGAACAGTTGCTAATGAGCTTACTCATCAATTATTAATACCAGATTTTAAAGATAAAAATTTAATGTGTGACTATGACATACAGTCAGTAAGAGCACTACAAACAGATGTTGATAATCTTTACAAGAGAGTAAACATGGGTGTATCTGGTGGTTGGATAACAATTGGTGAAGCTAGAAAAGTTGTAGGATTAAATGTTGATGATAAGCATGATGTATATTTAAGACCACTAAACATGATACAAGTTGATGAAGATGGTCAAGCTATATTAAATGAAATGCCTGAATCTAATAGGCAACAGTCTCAACAAGAACAATTAAGAGCAGCTGATACCAACGAAGAAGTTGTATTTAAAGATACTTTTGGATTAGATGAAGGTGTACCTGAATCTACAAGACAACCAAAAATTGTTATGGAAGATGAACCAAGAAATGAAGAAAAGTATATTGCTAAAATGCCTAACGGTTCTTTTTGTGTAATAAGTCATGATGATAATAAAGTAATAAAATGTTTTGATACTAGAAAAGAAGCAGAAAACTTTCTAAAACGCAAACCTAAAAAAAATTATGATAATATTGAAGAGCTAAGTGTAAGTTTGGAAGAAGCAGAAGTACTTATGGAATCACAATTTGAAATAGAACCTGAAAACAGTAAAGCTGCTAATCCCAAGGATGTCTTTGACAACCCAGGTGCAGCAATGAACAGGTCAAAAGAATTATCATGTGCAGTTGGTGTACACACTCATGAAGTAAATGGTAAAAAAGTATTCATGCCTTGCAAAACACATGAGGCATATGAAGAAGCTGTAAAACCCAAGAAAGCTGAAAAGCCAAAAAAAGATAGGACTAACTTTCCAAGTCCAGGTGATGACCAGAAAGTAAGCATTTCTAATTCTAAATATAAACAATTTCCTTACGGTTACGCTAAAGACTTAAAAGAGAACTGGCCAGAAATTTGGAGACGTGGTGGTAACGGAGGTAACCCTCCAACTTCATTTACTGGTAATGATGCTTTTTCTAGATGGACTAAATATCAATCAGGAGACAGAAGCGAATCAGTTCTTAACTGGGTTCGCAGAAGAGAAAGATTTATGGGTAGACATCAAGGTAACACAAGACTTGCTGGAACGGTAGCAAATATTAAATGGGGTGGCGTTTCTAATATTGGTGTATCTGGTATGAGAAAAGTTATTAATGACCAAAAGAAAATTGTTAGAGCTAGAAGAAAAGCTGCTGAAGAAATGGCAGATGAAATTTATGAAAAAGAACTTACTGAAACAAAAGCTGTTTCTGCAAGAGTAAGAAAAGCCTTAGTTAATAAAGTAAAAGAACACAACGCTAAAAAACCTAAGTACAAAGCTAATTTAAGAACTTTAACATCTGTATTTAACAGAGGTGTTGGTGCCTACAGAACTTCACCAGGTTCAGTTAGAGGTAATGTTACATCAGCTGACCAGTGGGGATTAGGCAGAGTTAATGGGTTTATACACGCTTTAAGAACTGGTAGATTTAAGAGAAAGCCTTATGACCAAGATTTATTACCTAGCAACCATCCTTTAAGTTCTAAAAAATCAGGAGATGTAGAAGAAAAAGCTTCTAGTGTTAGTGTAGGACAGTCAGTAAGTTGGTCTATAAATAAAGACCCTCAACCACCTTCAACAGTTCATGGAATTGTAGTTTCTATTAATAGCGAAAAGAAAGAAGCAACAATGCAAGTATGGGCAATCATGGAAGACGGTAGTCACAAAAAAACAGATAGAAAAGTGACAATGCCAATCTCAAAATTAAAAGTTATAAAACCAATTAAATAACACACATTTTCAAAACATCTGTAATAATTCTTAATATAGCGTACCTTATTACTGTTAACAGGAGATAAAGGTAAATGTCTGAAAAAGAAGTTAAGAATATTGACCTCGAACTCAAATCTGAGAATGAGGGTAAAGTTTCCGCTGTTTTTTCTGTATTTAATTCACTTGACTCTGACGGAGATATAGTTCTTCCAGGGTCTATCAAATCAGGTTTTAAATCTGGTTCTGTACCTATGGTGTGGGCTCATAAATGGGACATGCCAATCGGTAAAGGTTCAATAAATAGTGATGGAGATAAAGCCACGTTTGAAGGTGAATTCTTTATGGATACAGATTCTGGAAAAGAAGCTTACAAGATAGTTAAGAATATGGCTGACATGCAACAATGGTCATTCGGCTATAGAGTAAATGATGCTGAACAAGGAAAATTTGGCGAAGGCGATGAAGAAAAAGATGCTAGGTTTTTAAAAGACCTAACTGTTTTTGAAGTCTCACCAGTACTTGTTGGAGCAAACCAAGATACTTATACAATGGCTATTAAGTCCAATAAAGAATTATTAAAAGAAATTGTTGGCGATGAAAAAAGTGTCATGACAACTGATTCAATGAATCAGCCTGACCCTGAAGAAGAGCCAAAAGAAGAAGAAAAGTCTATAACTGTTGATGAGTTATTAGAAAGCCCTGCAATGTATTTGAAAGAGCTTTACAAACTTAAAGAAGCAATTATAGAAACTCAAGAAGAGATTTCAGAAGATGCCCCTAAAGCATTTTCGGAACAAGTCAAAGATGTGCTTGCCGCATTAAACGACTTGATGGTACGAGCTACCGCCATAGCGATGTTGCGTGCTAAAGATGGAAGGAAGTTAGGCGAAAAAGCCACTGAAGCGCTACGTGCAGTTCAAGAAGACTTACAAGATGCTTGGGTCGAATTAGACACATTCATCGATAATGTAAGCGAAAACACTGTAGTGACTGAGGAAAGCGTTGACGTAGAAGAAGAACTACCAGCTGAAGATATTGAAGACTTACCAGTAGAAGAACCTGCTGAAGAAGTCGAAGTTGAGTCCAACCCAGAGACTGAACTAGTCGAAGCTGAAGATAACACTGAATCTGTTGACGAAGAGGCCGAAGCCTTATGGTTAGAGGCGCAGCAAAATATTGCTGAGTCACTGGATGCTGAGTTAGAAGTAGAAGATAATATATAGGAGATATATAAACCATGAGTAAAGTAGCAAAGCTCAAAGAGCAAATTGCAAAATCTCGTGAAGAATTGAAATCTGCTTTTGATTCACAAGAAGACGGTAAGTACACAGCTGAAGCCAAAGAGAAAATCAAAGGCTTCAACGACGAACTTTCTGGACTTGTTGATGATTTAAAAGTAGAAGAATCAAGGCTTCAAAACGAGAAAGCTTTAGAGGTTGATAATGAGCCTGTAAATTCTATACCTAATGCAATGCCTGAGCGAAAAGGTCCACAATCTATTGGGGAACAATTTGCTGATTCTGATGCTTTCAAAGCATATACAGAAAAAGGTGTTAAAGGTGTAGATTCACAAGTAGAATTTAAAACAACCTTGAATACAACAGGTTATCCACCAGAGAGCTTAAGGGCTCCTGGAATATTGGAAACCGCTTTAAGAGACCCAGATAGCGTAATCGGATTGTTTGACCAAATTCAAACAAGCCAAAATGCTTATGTGTATCTTGAAGAATCCACATTCACCAACAATGCTGGTGAAATCGCAGAAGCGGGAGACATTAGCTCAGCTAACGAATCCGCACTTGCATTTACAGAAAAGACAGAGTCAATCAGAAAGATTGCTACTTTCTTACCTGTAACTGACGAGTTGCTTGCTGATGTTGCTGGAATCCAAGGTTATGTCAACTCAAGACTATCAACAATGATGAAATTGAGATTAGACAATCAACTTATGGACGGTAACGGTTCAGCTCCTAACTTAACTGGTGTATTAAACAAATCAGGAATTAATTCCTTTGCATTTGGTTCATACTCTGGAGAATTAGGAAGATTAGGACAAATTTATCAAGCAATAACAGAAATCAGAAAGGACGCATTTGTTGAAGCAGACGCTATCATCATGCATCCTGAAGACTGGTATCAAATCATAACATCTGTAACAGATGTCGCAACCACAACAAGTGGTGCTGCAGCTAAGAATCCTTTATTCGTAGTCGCAGGCGGATTTGGTGCGGACGCTGCTCCAAGACTTTGGGGTCTAAAAGTTGTCCCATCTACAGTCGTCGCAGCTGGTACAATGTTAGTCGGTAAATTTGGTGGCGGAGACGCTGCACAAGTTATTATGAGAGAAGGTGTAGACCTTGCTGTTTCTGACAGCCATAGTGACTTCTTTGCAAAAAATCAATTGGCAATTAGATTGACAATGAGATTAGGATTTGCAATTTACAAACCAACAGCATTCTGTAAAATAACACAGATGTAACAAAATAGTTTTAAAGGGCGGATTCGTATTCGCCCTTTAAACTAGAGGAGAACTATGGACAATCAAGATATAAAAAATCAACTAGAAATGTTTGGAATGATAGTTAAAGATGAAGAATTTTTCAAACAAGACAAAGAAAGGTTAAAACAATTTGTAACCAAAACAAAAGTTTCTGATGAGGAAGAGGTAGAAGTAGATGCCAAGGGGTAGGCCTAAATCCTATCGCATGGGTGGCCGTATTAGGCGACCTAAAAAAAGTAGTAGAAGTAGAGCTAGGAGAAGATAAATTATGGGCTATGGCAAATATAAACCAAAGAAGGGACCTAAAAAACCCAAGAAGCGTGGAAAGTAGGTTAAGATAGATTATTATGTATACAATACCAGAACAAAATATTTACAAATTACCTGACGGTAAAATTTGGAAAGGTGTTCCAGCTGATTTACCATCTAGTCAATCTGACTTGATTGCTAAAGCAGGACACGAATACCCTACTGAATGGTTAAAAGAGCAAGGCGCATTAGATGCTCCTAAGAAAAAAGCTCCTGCTAAAAAAGCAGACGTAGCTAAAACTAAAGCTCAAAAACCAGTCGAAGATAAAGCTGTCAAAGTAGAAAAAGAAGACAAGTAAACAGGAGGTCTAAACAATGGCTTTCTGTACAGCTGCTGATGTAGAAACCTTTGCATTAATAGACTTTCACAGCGACTTAGAATCACATCTAACTAATGAACTAATTCCTGTAGTTGAAGATGCTATTAGGGAATATGTTGGTTATACAGTAGATTACGGAACATACACCGAAACTTTTTCAGGAAATCAAACAAGAGAATACTTCTTAGATGAACGACCTGTTTTTGGAGTCACATCTGTAGTAGAAGATGGAACTACCCTAGAATACGGAAATCAAAAAGATTTTTTATGGTATTCAAATGGACGTATTAGAAGAATAGGTTCTAGATGGTCATTTGCGTACCCAGATAATATAACTGTAAATTATACTGCTGGATATAATACTGGTGGTGGAACAGGGCCTGCATTACCTAATAACTTTAGAGTTGTTACTGCAAGAGCCTCTGCTAGATTACTTGAATCAGCTTTAGTTTTATCGGCACAACAAGAACCTTCTGAAATAGTTGCACAAAAACCTTCAGCAGACCAAGTTTCAAACTTTATTGCAACCGATTCTGAGTCAGTCGGTGATTATCAAATTAACTATGTAGGTAACTTAGCTATGAACTCAGTAACTATACTATCTGGTGCAGACTTAGCAATGTTAGGACAATACAGGAAATCTTTCTTTATCTAATTATACTGTAGGTTATGCCTACAAGAAAAGCACCAAGTCCAGAAGAAGCAAAGAAACTGTTTCAACATTACCCTTATAGAAAGTTATCTGATTGGGCTGATGAATGGGGAGTAACTATTGAAAGAGTTCGTCAAATTAAAATAGAATGTGGTGTTGGTTCTAAATTTGATGTTAATATGACTATTTCTACTAAGATAGCTAATAAAATTAAACTAGGAGAATACACACTTACAGATTTAGATTTATATAAAGATTTACCTATTGGTAGAGAAGCTTTTGCTACTTGGATGAGAAAATCTCTTGAAATAAAAGAATTGATAGAACAAGCACAAGAAGAAGCTAAATTGAATAAATTAAATCCTACAAGTAAGGTATGTAAAAAATGTAATAAATCAAAAGATATTGATTCATACTCTAAAAGTCAAAGATATGTTGATGGTAGACTTCCTTGGTGTATTGATTGTCTAAATGTAAAACTACATAAAAAAAGAGATAATAAAAAAAGATGTATGCTTTGCAGAAAAGAAAAATCTGTTAAGTCTTATACAAGTAATAAGAAATATAAAGACGGATTAGTGCCCTTTTGTAAAACTTGTAAATCTAAACAAAGAAGAGCTAATAGAGCATTGCTCGATAAAGTCACTGATACCATAAATTAAAATATCTACTGTTAAAGTAACCTTATGGTCGGAAAATTAAGCACCCGTTTATATACAGATAAAGTTAACATTCAAAGAATATCTTCTGCAGCTGTTGATGAAAGAGGACTAGAAAGCACAGATTGGTCAACTGTCACAACTAATGTAAAATGTCATATACAAAATTTAGGTAGCACAGAAAATAGACAGGGTAGAAATACGATACTTACAAACTTTGTAATTCAAATTCCAGCGAACATAGATGTCAAAGCAAGTGATAGATTACAAGACGTAGTCGACTCTTCGTTATATTATGAAATAGATGGTGTAAGAAAATCTTTAACATCAACAAATAGAGTATTAGGAGTAGTAGTCACAGCCCACGCCTTTGAATAATGGCGTATAAACCTGGTTCTCAAATAAGGCAGTTTTTTAAAACTGGTGGTTTTTCATTAACAGACAAAAGCAAAAACTATGGACCTGGGAAAATACCTCTTTTTAAAAGTTTAGCAAATCTTAGCCCTAGAGAAAGACTTTATGCAATAGGTTACAACTTTAATACACTAGGTCAGTTTGGTCTAAACTTTGGACAACTAGTCAGCATACCTTACTTAATAGGTGAATACTCAAATACAGCTAGGTCAGTTGTAAAAAACTTAAAAAGTCCATCGCAGGTATTGGGTGGCGATATTTTAAAACGTCAAAAATTACTTGGTGGCGCTAGAGCTATTGGTGGAATGAAGGGTACTCTACAAAGAGCAGTAAGAACAGGGACACCTTTAGATAGAGCTTCTAATATTCTCATTGGTAGAGAAAGTGCTAGTTTTCTTCAAAATGTTCGTAACGTAGGTACATCAGGTGTTGCTATGAATGTAGTTCAATCTGTTAATGCTAAAAAAATGGATAAGACAATACAAGCTCAAGCACAAATACCAACAAAAAATAATGTATTTTTAAAATGGAGAAGTTTAACATTTGTTGAAGCTTTTAAAAATGCACCAGACCCTTTTAGAGATAATCCAATAAGAAAAGCAGAAAAAATTAGACACAAAACAGTTAAGACTAAAGGGCAAGAATTCGACATAACTAAAGAAAAGTTTCACGAGTCTTTATTGACTGGTATGGATACTCAAAGAGCACAAAAATTTATGAACATTATAGATATGGATAATTTTGCTGGTGGTATGGGTCATCAAAAGGAATTAGTAGCAAATGTTTTAAATGATGAATCTATAGAATTTTTTGGTCCAGATAGTAAACAAGCAAGATTAACTAGAAAGTCAAGAATTGAAATGTACGAACAAAGTTATTACGACTCTATCGGGGGAATTATGGGCTCTAACTCTACACAGACTAGAGATTATTTACCTAGAGAAACTAATTTTGACTTTTATCATCCAAAACCTCAAGAGGGCGAGGTTATATCAGGTACTGGTGGTAATCCTGGCAATGTTAAAAGAGTAAAATATATGGACGGTGACCAACAAAAAATTGCATTAGTACAAGATGTAGTTCTTAATCCAGATAGTGGAATGGTAACCACTCACAATTCAAGAGCAAAACAAGTTGAATTAAGTGGAACTTTTTTAAGAAGTTTTAGTAATGATTTTGACGGACCTTCAGTACAAGGTTATAAAAATCTTAGCGCTTTTGATATGGGTCCTGAAGTAATTCCTAGTTTAAAAAGCCTTGCTCGAGCATTTAATCATCCTTTTGCAGGACAATCTCCTCAATCTATGAATGGACAACAATTAGTAGATGTTTTAGCTCAAATTGTTACTCAAATAAACATTGGAGATATTGGTACAGGATTTCCTTTAAATACTGCTAGACAAGCTAATGAAATAGTTAGCTTTCAAAAAACTTTAAGAAAATACAATTACAATTCTTTAGCAAAAAAATTAAGAAAAGAAGCAGGATTTACAATGTCAGGAAAAGACCCACAAGATTTTAACTTGAATCAACATGGTTTTTTAAGGGGTAGAAACCAAGTTATAAATACTCTTGCACCCTCTTTAAATAATGGAGTATTGTTTGGTTTTACTAGAGCTGGAAATGTTTTAGGTAATGAACAGTTAGATTTAACATTTCAACCTAATGGTCATTTAATGAATCATAAATATTACAATAGTTTGCTTAAAAGACAAAGAGCCAAAAAGCCACAAACCAGTTTAATGAAAATTCATACAGGAAATGAAGACAAAATGGAAAGTAGACATCATATTGGTAATGGTACTAATGCTCAAAGAAGAATAGTTGAAAAGAAAAAAATAGGTAAAACAAATTTATTTCACGATGTAGAAAGATTTATAGACCCTCCTGGTCATCACTATTCCTATGAGGACATAATTAAAGGTAGGCTGGCAGGCTTAGAAATTAATAGAGATGGTGGTGTATTAAAGACTGTAAGATTTAAAAAACATCCTCATGTAAAAGATGGTACATATTTAGGTAAAGACCAAGCTTGGTGGCAGAAAAAAATAAAAGCAATGGATAAAGAATTTAACACACATTTAGTTAATTTGTTAGGCATCGACCCAGTAAGAATAGCACCATTAATTAAAAATTCAGAAAACTTAGGAAGTTTAAGTAGACAAATAGAAAAAGAACTTGTTAAAAATGCTGTCGAAGTTAATAACGCACTAGAAACAACTGGAGCGGGAGTAAATGTTAAAAGAGGTGACCCTTCTTATAGAGGTAAATCTAATAACATTACAGGTCATCATAACTTTACACCTTCTAGAGCAAAAGTAAGAAAGTCTATACATATGCATGATATAGACAGAAATGGTAAAAATGAGAATGATGGTACCCCGTTTTTATTTAGATACTCAGTAAGTTTTGGTGGTTCTAGTCCTCAATCTAAACATGCTGATGCAATTAGAGATGCAAGACAAATTGAATATGGAGGATTAGCTACTGATGCAAATGGTAATCAACAAAAAAGGTCAGATGGAATGTTCTATTTGCCATCTAATTTGATGGGTATTGCTGGAACAAAAGCTGCTGCTTATTTAGGAATATGGGACAAAGGTTCTAACTTCAAAACATCTGTAGATAAAAATAATTTAACTGCGACTATTTCAGGTGGAGGAATAAGCCCTTTAGATTTATCTAGTGGTACATTCGACCAAAGACAATCTGTTAGAAAAGATTTAAGAGGATTAAGTCAAAAACGAAGAAATGCTTTCCAGGGTAAAAGCAGAATGAATTCATTACTTAGAGATGTAGAAAGAGTTGTTGCTAAAGGTGCAACTAACAACTCACAATTTACTGAAGGAGATGTTGCAAGAATAGCTCAAAGTAGAGCTTTAGCTCTATTTAGAAGGACAGGAGAATTTGGAACGGTAAGTGGTGGAGATATTTTTTCAGCAATGGATGATATGGACAAAGCCAATCTTGGTTTGACTGGTGATAAAATGGCTTCAAATTATGAAATGCGATTTACCGGTTTAGGAACTTATCAAGGCAGAAAGAGAGCTAACATTGGTGAATTTAGAACAGGTGAGTTTCATGATGATATAGGACATGGTGGAATACATTCATACCAACAAGGTGATAAAAACTTATCAAAAATGTATACATATAAATTTACAGACCTTGCTAACCCTGGCAGTTTAGAATATGGTGAAATGCCTGTAATCCCTTTGTTAAACACAGAACTTATCAGATTAAAAAATCTCTATACCAGCACTGGAACTGGAAAAGTTGATTGGGATGCATTATCAGAATTTACGAATATGCCTGCAGGAGTTATAAAACAAAGTTTAAGTCAAATGCATCAAATTAATGCTTTCCCACCTATATCTAGACCTTACAGATTTGATTTCGATATAAACCCTAGCGATTTAGCAGATGTAAGAAATATAATGGAAAGTCCACATGATGAACTAGTTGCAGTATTTGGTTTAGATAAATTAAATGGCCCATTGAGAATGCTTGATGGTTCTCCAATACCATTAAACAGTCCAGCACATCCTGGTAATCAATTTAAAAGAATATTTCATAGTGGTGAAATGACAAATGAAGTATATAGTTATGTTTACAACGCATACTTAACAGAACTAGATACTTTAATAACTCACTCAAATATAGCGACACAACAACTAATTAAAGAAAATATAAAACAATATGCTAGGACATCTGCTGAAAGATTTGAAAAAGTGTTAAATGCAACAATGTTGAAACATATGGGCGCTAGTGCAGTTGCTAGCGAATATGAATTTAGGCAAGTACTTATGAGAATTCAATATGCAATTAGATGGTCTAAATTAAACGCTACAAGACATGCAAAAAGTATTAGAAATAGATTTGGACGAGTTGGTTTGGTTGCTGATGATATGGTAGATGAAATATTCACTAAAGATGGTGGATTAGATTTGGAAATGTTTAACAATGCTAAAACTGAATTAACTCCTGATGAAGGTGGTTATAGAATATTAATAAGAAATGAAAACAATGAAGTAGTAAAAGTATTGGACGATAAGGCTGATTTTAGTCAAAAAGAACTAGATATGGTTGAATACTTTGACCCAATGCAACAAGCTAAAAGAAACTTTGCTGAAAATCCTAATATGGGAATGGTTGGTCAAGTTGGTGGAAATTCAAATAATATTTACTCACAAGCTCAAGTATCAGAAATATTAGAGGACTTGTCAGGTGGAGACGAAACCATGCTGGAATTGTATAAAGAACTATATGACGTAGGATTCATACAAGGGATACCATCACAAGGTGGAGGTAAAATACTAAGAAAATTTACAGCTGGTCAACCTTTAAGTATTGATTTAAATGAACTAGCAGTAATCAGTAGCAAGAAAAGAATACTTGCTCATGAAATATCTACTGAACTTATTTTTAAAACTATGCGTGCTACAGAAGCTAGACAAGACGCATTAAAAGGAGTATTAGTAAAAGCTAAGCTTTCTACGACTAAACCTGGCTGGATAGCTAATGAATTTTGGAAGAATACAAGAGGTGGTATAGACACACCCCAATTATATAGAGAAGTAGTTGGAATATTTAGAACTAGAGCACAAAGTGCAAGAGCGATGTCGGATAAAAAAGATTTAGCCGGTTTAGTAAAAGCTTTGTGGTACGGTTCAATTCCTGTCAGCGGTAATATTAAAGGAAAAAGAGTTGTTAGGGAGAATCCTTTAACTCCAGGAAAAGCTGCTATATTTGATAGCTATAATGAACTTCCTGCAGGTTTCACAAAATTACAAGAAGTATTTTCTATGTTAGGATTTAACTTTAATAACTACGTAAATACTGATTCTTATGCAAATGTACCACAGTTAACAGATGCAGATTTTCTAGAAATTGCTCAACTTATTATGCGAGTTCCAGATACAAGTTTAATGGGTAATGCACCTTATGTAGCACCATCTGTTGTGTATAGTAATCTAATCAAAAAACGTAAAAAACCTAAAAAGTAACTTATAATCTTATTATGCCAACTACAGGACAAAAAGTACCACCAGACGCAGAAATAGTATTTAGAAAGTTTTTGACTTCTAAAACTGGTATTACAGATTTAGTAAATAATAGAATAGCAACAAGATTACCAAGAGATGCAGACTTACCTTTTTTAGTTTTTATTAGAGCTGGAGGTATTTTAACTAGACCTAGTTCTCAAGCTCATATACAATCTTCCATTTTTCCTATGATTGCTTATGCCGGTCAATGGGGTGGAGATGATACCAAGGCAAACCCTGATTATGGTGGAGCAATGACAGTTGCAAATGCTGTAATACAAGAATGTTTTAATATGGAAAATGAATATATTATAACTGATAGTTCAGCTACTAAAGCTAAGATTTATGGAATCGATATATTACAAATGCCTACAAGAGTTGAAGAAGTAGCAACTGGTTTAGGTAGATATGATTTTTCTGTAGGTATGACTTATCGTGCAGTTTAATTTTTCTAAATACCACAAAAAAGATAAATCAAAATTACCATATAACATTATGAGTAAAAAGATGAATATTAAAGTAAGTCCTTTGTTTACAAAGGCTGATACAGTACGTGATACTGTAACAGGTATTACGTTCACAAGTAGCTCATGGGTTGAGGTTGATGTCAAAGATGGAGAAAGATTGTTAAAAAATAACATGAATATTTTCATTACTGATGACGTAGAAGTGGAAGACAATGAAGCTGATGCGAATATTGGTGACGACACTGTAGATTCCTCGGAAGAGGATATCTTCGAAGATAATATAGTAATAGAAGAAGAGTAGCAGGAGAGTTAAATGGCAACTTATACAAGCGGTGCGATTAATGAAGTATTAATCGGTACTGGTGTACTTTATGTAGCTGATAGAACAACATCTTCTCTCGTATTTCCAGGCGACAGTTCAGGAGCTTGGGCAGCAGTAGATACTGCTAAATGGAGAGATATCGGATATTCCGAAGATGGTTGGACACTCGAAATGGATAGAACATTCGAGGACATATTGGTAGCAGAAGAAGTAGACCCAATTAAGTCAATCAAGACTGCTCAGGAAGCAAGGTTAATGGGTGAGCTATCACAGGCATCACTTAAAAACTTGTCCGTAGCTATGGGACAAGCTGACACTTTCGTTAGCGAAGATGACAGCAATTTTGCTGCCGGATACGATGTAATAACAGCTCCAGATACTAACACTTTCGCAGAGTTAGCTGGATTACTTATTACAGAAGGTCCTGCAGGTGCAGATAGACACTTAGAGATGCCAAGAATGGTATCAGTAGGTGCTTTCTCAATGTCTCATGCAAAGGCACCACAAAAAGTGGTTATTGCAACTGAGTTTAAGTTACTTGTTCCAGACGCAACATTTCATGTTGGTAACGCTGGTGGAAAGTATAAACTTTTCAGAATCGTTGATAATACAAACGATACAAGTACATTTGATGTCAACTAATAGTTGATATAAGTATTAATTTACGGATAGGAGAGTGGTCGGTATGGTCGACAAAAAATTTAAAGACTTTGACGCAGCAGTATCAGAAGCTGATGGGGAAAAAGTAACGTTCAGAATAGCAGGTGAAGATTATGAGTTACCTGGTCAACTACCAGCAAGAGTAGTATTAACACAAATGAAGCTTATGGGTGACGAAGGAGCAATGGATGCTAATTCACTTCCTTTATGGCTTGAGTCACTAGTTGGAAAAGACAACTTAGATAAAATGTTAGAAGCTGGTGCAACATGGCCACAGTTAGATGGTTTGTTGCAATTCTTATTAGAAGCTTATGAAATATCTGATGAAGAGTCTGCTGATGTTGATGTGGAAGGTGAAGCAGACCCAAAAGCATAAACTTTACGCTAGATGAAATACTAGAAAGATGGCGTGATGTTGAAGCTGATTACCTTCGTTGGTATAATGTAAAGAATCCATTAAAACTCTCATGGAGAAAATTTATGGTCCTTTTAGGAGGATTGCCTTTTGACAAATCATTATTTCTAGCTCCTTATTATTCAGCATATTTAGAACAAGATGAACTAGATAATGCATCTGGAGATGACATAGACAGAAGCTATTCTTCTTCAAACTACAAAAAAGAATTAGACAGGAAAGCCGGTAGAACTGGTAAACCACGTAGTAGAATATCGGTAGACGCTTTTATTGCCCAGTCCGATGGGCTAGGGAATAAAACAAACCTTAAAAACATTTCTAAAGAAGAGTAATATATGGCATCAATTGACGCATTTAAAGTCCGTGCGGTTATAGAAGCAGGATATGATAAGAATTCCCTAAGAAGGGCTAATAACGAAATTTCAGCTTCATTCGCAGGAATGAATAATAAGATGGCTAAAGTTTCTGCCGTCGCCGCTTCAGCTCAAACAAACTTTATGATGGTAGGTGCTGCTATTGCGGCATCATTCGCAGCAGGTGTAGGAGCAGCTGCCAGCTTTGAAGAACAATTTGTTAGAGTTAAAAAAACATTAGATGTATCTGGTGATGCTAAACAAGTTGAAAGAGCCTTTGAAGGTATATCTAAAAGATTAAGAGATTTAACAAAGTTAAGTCCTGTAACTACAGATGTTATTACTGAAATAGCTGCTGTTGGTGGACAGTTAGGTATAGCTTCAAAAGATATCGTTCAATTTACAAATACAATACAGAAATTAACTATTGCTACTAACTTATCTGCAGAAAATGCAGCTATGGCAATGTCCAGACTTCAAGAAATTACTGGAACTCAAACTAGCGAATTAGACAATCTTGGTTCATCTTTAGTAGCTTTAGGTAACAACTTTGCAGCTCAAGAATCTGAAATAACTACTGCGGCTTTACAGATTGCAACTTCGACAGCACAAATATCAGGTTCTATGAACAATGCTGCAGTTGATGCATTAGCATTTTCAACAGCTCTTAAAGCTATAGGTCAGCCATCTCAAGCAGGTGCTACTGCGATAGTTAGGTTAATGAGTGAACTATCAGAAGCAGTGACTGAAGGTGGAAGTAAACTTGCTCTCTTTGCAAAAGTTGCAAGAATGTCAGAAGATTCTTTTGTTTCGCTTTTTGGAATAGATTCTACACAAGCTGTTGCTAAATTTATTGAAGGACTTGATTCTGTAAATTCACTTGGTATAACAAATATTTCTGTATTAAGCCAATTAGGTCTAGGACAAGTTAGAACTCAAAAAGCAATACTATCTTTAGCAAAAGCTCACGATACTTTATACGACGCAATAGATACTTCGAATAGAGCTTATATCGAAAACAATGCTCTTAATGAAGAAGCTGAAAGAAGATACGATACTTTATTCTCCGAACTACAAAAAGGTAGAAATTTACTTAAAGGTGAGTTTATAGACTTTGGTTTAGATAATTTAAATGGGGCTAAAAATATTGTTAGCGATATAAATAACTTTTTATTTGGTGTTGTTTCTAACTTAGTAGATACTGTTAAAAGATTTACTAGAATAATTACAATAGGAACAGTATTTTTTAGTGTAGTAAGAGGTATTAGCGTATCTATGAGAGCTGTTAATACTGAAGCAGGATTATTAGTTGGAACATTACAAAGAGCTAACTTAGCATCTGCTGCACTAGGTAGGAATCTTAAAATTACCGGTAATGTTATGGGTGCAAATTTAATAGGTGAAAAAGGCGAAGGATTATTAGGATTACAAACATTTAGTAGATTATCAGGTCAACAGGGATTACCGTTTAATACCTTAGCACCTACGATGATGGAAAGAATAATGCCTGGAAGATACGACAAGAGAATAATGTCTACAATGCAAATGCCTTCAGTGTTGTCTATGATATACGGCGGTGCTGTTCCTGACGATGTAGCTATAGATGAAACAGGCAGATTAAAAGTCCAATCAGGAATTGAAGATTTAAAAAGTAGTCGAACTTTTGTTGTAGACTCTGAAGGTCAAGCAACAGTTAAACCGGGTGCTAACCCACAACAAATAGAAGACCTTAAAAAAGGTGTTAGGTTTCAACAAGACCCATTTATGGCATTTTCAGAACAAAAAATGTCTGGAAGTATGCGTAGATTTAAACCTACTATGGCTAGTAGAGGTTATTTAAGTTTCCTAAAAAATTCTAGTAAATTATCAGTCAAAGCAGGTGACGGTGTACAGTTTTTAGCTAATAAATTAGGTAAGCAAATTAAAGCAGAAAGTAAACTTGGCACCACAATAATGAACACTAATCATAAGCTTCTTACAAGAACTAAACTACAAGAGAATTTAATTAGATTTAGTAAAGGTGTTCGAGCTAAAGGTAAAGGTTTCAGTCAAGTATTAGATACTGAATTAGAAGGATTAATGGGTGAAGATTTTAAACAATTTAATAAGCGTGGTAGACGTAAAATTAGAAAGGGTGCTTTACAAGGAAATATAAAAGTATTTAATGAGCGTGTTGAAGCTATAAAAGCAAATATAGAGAAGACTGGTGAAGCTACTATGGCAGATTTACAGTTCTTAGAAGCTGTAGAAAAAGGTACAGGAAGCCTTGGTAGATTTAAAAACGCTATAAAGGGTGTTGCTCTAGCTATTGGAAAGCTAGCTGGAATGATGATAGTGTTCCAAATGTTTTTCAAGACTGTTGAAAAAATTGGAGCACAAGCTAGAGGCATAGAAGAATTTAACAATAAATTAAAAGAAACTGCACAAGCATTAACTGAGGTTGCAGAAATAAGCAAACAAGTTGCTGATATAAATACAATTATAAGTGATTTACAAAATGAAGGTGCTGCACAAAGTGTTATAGATGTAGCAATTGATAAACAAAAACAATTACTTCTTCAGCAAAGAAACTTAAGAGAACAATTAGCAGGTGATATCGGACAAGGTTTCTTAACTGATATTGTAGAAGGTTCTTTTGGTAATAATAAGGGTGGAATATTAGAATTTTTGATACCAGCAATAGGTAAAGCAACTAGTAGGTCTCAAGATGATATAAGAAGAGACTTAGGAGCTGCATTTGGAGAAGTAGTAATTAGCGCTATAGACCCTGAAAATATAGCTAAGAATGCAGGTAAATTACCCACAATGGATTCTATTGTTGAATCTTTATTATTTAGTGGTAGTACATTTACAAATAACCAAACTGGACAAACTGTAAAAGTACCATCAAGTGCATTTAAAAATGTTTCTGGTGGAATACTCATGGCAATACAAGAACAAGTTGGTAGTGATGTATCAGGTGCAGATGTAATGAAAATGATTGGTTTAGATGAAATATTCACTCCTGGTAAAATTGGTGAATTAACTCAAGGTTTGTCTAAGGGAGTGGATAGTGTAGCTGGTGGCTTTGACAAAGTAATATTAAAATCTTTTAAGAGTGGTTCTTCAGCGAAAATGGGTAATCAATATGAAAAAGCAATAATAGATACAATGTTAGCTGTTAGTGATGTGGTCGGCGACGAATTTAGTGATGTAGATATAATGA
>Ga0181380_1000321_pt1 | contig 21922 bp, 20 predicted proteins | sample 3SPOviralmetaG_FD_130116 | JGI IMG/M metagenome (GOLD analysis project Ga0181380, IMG submission 130116) | Marine viral communities from the oligotrophic San Pedro Time Series (SPOT) site, San Pedro Channel, CA, USA - 3 SPOT_SRF_2009-08-19 | ecosystem: Environmental > Aquatic > Marine > Strait... | reverse complement strand
TTTTTTTTTTTTTTTTTTTTTTTTTTTTTTTTTTTTTTTTTTTTTTTTTTTTTCTTATATATAAATAGGGGGTACATACTTTTTGGTCACCCTAATATTCTCTAAAAGAGAGCAGTGTATGCCCCAAGTCTTCTCAGAAACTCTCCAGGAATAGAAGGTCAGCTTCGGATTCACTATCAAATTCCTGGCTTACGGCATATTCTGTTACAGCCTGTAGCTGATAATGTATTTTATAACATTTCCGCCTTAATCTTCGTAATTTCTTATTTAGATCTAATTGGTTTTGTCGCGCCAGCCCAATAGCGTTCATGATTACCATATACTCGTTGTCTGTAATCTTTTCTTTGAAATTATCAACCAGAGAAACTAAAGAATCTATTTTACTTGTCATTAATATATTGATATATATTAATAATGAATAATAATAACAAAATTCTACTGGTAGAATCTAATAATTCTGCCGGTAAGTTATATACTGATCGTCAAAACCGGAATGGCGTTGTAGGTAATAATAAAATAAATAAAAATAACGCAGCCTGGAACACTGATATTAAATATGGAATTAAAATGAATGTCGGAGATCAATTAACGATAAGTGCTACACAGATTAATTTACGAGGAGAACCTGACGCCAGTATGGAATTCTCCGGGGGCGACTTGTCCCTGGTGACTCAATCTGAAGCGCCATTAGTAGATAATATAGCAACTATTGAATATGGATATTATTTTACAAATCAAAGGCAATATAATATTAATCTTCCATTAATAAATCATAGAGTAGCCAGTGTAAGCACCTGGGACTCACCCGTATATGGTTGTTGGGCAGGGGAAAATGTTACGGCAAATGATTGGGACTCGTTTTTTAATAGTTATCCGGCTTGGGGATTAGAAGGTGTAGCTAAAATGAAAGATATATTGACTACTCCCACAGGTTTTACGCCTCCTCGGAGAGAATGTCCAACAATGAATTGGACTACTCAATTATTTACCGATGCGACTAAGGACGATACTTATCTCGTAAGCAGAGTAGATACCGGCTTCACTCCCCCGGGCGAGAGCAAAACTGTTATGGAAACTGTAGGCAATGGTGTATACCCCTCCAAGGGAAAGCGCCCACAAATAGGTTCAATGTATTGTGGAACAGGAACTGCCCCGGCTATTAGTAATGCTCCTTTTCAAATTGCTTTTCCTAGTGAAAAGAGGCTTTATAAAGTAAAGACTAATTATAAGGAATGGTGTAAAGCTTCTACTCTGATTAATACCGCGCCATTAGATGATTTAGATATAACGACAATTCATCATTATATTACAACTGATAAATTACCTTTGACCGCCCAAAAAGGATTTCAGACTCCTGATAGTGTTGCTGGTAGTTTAAACGAGCAGTTACATGAAAGGACTGGTAAAGCTAATAATTGGGACGATGAAAATATACAAGCGTATGTATATGAACATGATGCCAATTTTGCTATGGGCCAGAAATACGCCTTTGGACCGCCCCTGCCCGGCCCGTCCGACGCCCTTCAAACACAGTATGCGAACACCAGCATAACTACCGGCACAGCGAGAACAACTGGTGGTTATCAATGGGACGCTGGAACAAAATTAAAACGTAAAGCTGTAACTCAAGTAACGGATAAATTTATGAAAACTGTATCAACATCAACAGGAAGATTATTAGAAAAAATTTGGTTTGACCCAGACGCCTCAGTAGCGACGGGTCCTGTAAAAGCTGAATGGGCGGATTTTACTGCTGATATTCCGGGTAATACTACTGGAAAGGACGGATCGGCAGATAAAGGTGGTTGGCGGGGTATAGGAAAAGCTCATGACCCTACGGAGGACCCGAAAAATCCTTCGGTAAATGGTGAGCCAGATATTCAAGGTAGTTGGGCAGTAGATAAAGATGGTAATAATACCTACGTTGGAGAGAACGGACGAGATATATTTTATAATGATTTATTGGTCGGAGAAATGGGTAGATTTAATGCTTTAAATTTATGGAATAATTTAAGGGATCGCGCCTATAACATGGAGGCTATGATACAAGGAATGATGGTCAGCTCGGGGCGCCGCCTCCCCCTCCTGTATGTTCCTCCTGTAGCACCATCACCATTTTACGATTTCCCTCCGAGCTGGAATTATCCATTTGAGAAGACAGATTTAACAACTATGTATATTTCTTCTGGGAGATGTGTGCCATTTGATGTCCATGATTACGCAGCTCCGGCAAATGCGGAAAGCACTCCGCCCCAACCAAATGTAAATATAAATGTATTATTAGGTAAAGGTCAATTTGGTTCTCAAGTAGTGGGAACAGATAATTGGACAACAGCTTCAGTAACAACTATGAAGATAAATACTACATCTGGAGGAACCGCACCCCCTGCCACAGGAGATTTTACAAGACTGACTAATAACGTTTTATTAGATTACCCACAAGCAGTTGCTCAAAAAATACGTGGTTTATGCTATACAACAAATATTATAGCGACTCCCAGAAGTATAGCATTGGTAAAAAAGGCTTTATATTCGGCAAAAAAAGTTGGTAAATTTGCGTCAAGATCTCCATTAAACAATAGTGTTAATGATCCGGAATCGGTAGCAAAACAATTTGTAACCGAATTAGACCATGGAGCTACAGATGATGGAGGTAGTGTAAATGTAAATTCACCATTAGGAACTCCTTCTCCTGATGTTTCAGCATTGAAATTGAGTCTTCCATCTCCGTATAATGTTGTCTTGTCCGTCGGCAACCAGCCTATCGGTTTTGCTAATTATCAAACACAAATTGTAAATTGGGATACGTCACCTAAAGCCGAGCCAGTTGTGCCTCTTGAGAAATTCGCAGGTGTCAAAAGAACCTATGCCAATGCTTCTCAAAATACAAGGCCACGCAGGTCAGAATATTTTACGTATTATGATGAAGAATTAATGAACCCAAAAAATGGTAATGTATCTCTTCCGAATGGGACACAATTTAAATTTACAGATAGTTCAGGTAAATATTTTCAGCATCAAGATTTTTTAAGACCAGATGTAAAAGCTAAAGCATATTATAGCGAGGAACTGGGACGACGTATTGATTTATTAGATGGAGAAATAGATAGAGGTGTAGGTATAGTTATTGTTTATCCTAAAAAATGGGAGGCTGTTTCCAGTCCGGCCTTGGCGGCTACTAATTTCCCTGATATGAACAGAGATCAGTATTTAAATTATGATAGCCAATTTAAAACCCCAACTGCTCAATGGCCTGGAACTCCTAATCTAGGAAATACTCTGCCAGTATCTGGCGCAGCGCCGCCGCCACAAGATGACCTTTTTACTGAAGATGACCTGGAATGGGCTAAACAGCAGTGGGAAGATACACCATTCATAGCATTTGTGATGATGGGTGTAGATAATCCTGATAATTTACCTGTGGCTGATATTGATAAATTTTTACCTAATTCTCCTCCTGGCGATTTCTTTGGATTTAGTAATAGTTTTTCAGACGGCGAGTACGGAAAAATTATAAATACGCAACGTGTAAATCCTAAAGCTTATGGTTCAACTCAAATGACCACCGCTTTAAAAACGACTAATACAAGTTATGGTAATTATGTAAGTAAATTTAATAGTTTATATTACAATGTATATGATTATTACCCTTACGCGATAATCGGTGCTTCTGATCCAACTTTTAATTTTGGAGCAACAAGTGGTAGGTTTGAGATAAGCTCCCTACATACTCCAACTTATGTAGGAAATGGTGCTTGGTGTGATGTAGATGACCCGGCTGGTGCCGATGCTCAGGCGAACGAGGAAGTGGCTATATTAAACGGTAAGCAAAGTTGGACCAGTCAATTAACTTTAACAACTAAATTAGTAGGACCTATACCGTTTTACGGTGATTTAACACTCAGTGGCACGCCGTTTGATGATGTGAATAATCAAACCCCCGATACCGCACGATATCTAAATGGTGGTGTGCCTTTAGACCATACACTACTTAATAATTTTTCAGGTGGTTCTTGGCTCGGAAATACTACTTACCCGCCTGAATACGCAGACTCTATGATTGTTATACCGTGGGAGAATGTTGGTCAAGCTAATGAAGAACATCGTATAATAACAAGTCAGTCAGGTGTAGGTATAATTAATATTTATGTGCCAAATACAAAAGCAAATATACCTAAATATTTAGGGACGTTGGGCATTGAATCCTATTTAAATAGTCCAGGAGTTCTTTTATCGCCATGGACACCGAATACTTATACGAATACTTTATTTTATAAGATGGGTTTCGATCTTGAACAGCTTCTTCCTATTGCTCCTCAAACCCAGTCAAACTCATTTAATAGATCTAATTTTAATAAGTATATTGGTTACGAAGGTCAAACATTAATGAATAAATCGGACAATATGGTTTACCCATTTACTACAAATGGTTATATAACTGGAACAATTAATGTGTTAGGTCAAAATCGTAATTGGTTAGGCTTTGATACAATTACAGCTCTGCCTAACACTGGATTGACGCCCACTGACGTATCAAACGCAGCGGACCACGAACCCGGTCAGACCAACCAACCAGGGTTTATAGGTTTGGGTTTGGAATGGGGTAATAATAGAACTATTAATCTTAAGCAATTACCGCCTACAGATGTGTATGAAATGTTTAGTATGGGTGGTTTAAACTCTGCTATTCCTACCAAAATAACGTGCGAGAGTGATGTTTTAACGGCCAGACGACAACCTAAAAAATATGATTTTTCGTATTTATTAATTCATAGTAATATAATCCAACAATCTCCTAATTTTATAGGAACAAATAAAATATTACCAATACCAGCGATAGGTTATTTGTCTCGTAACTATTCAAGTAGTGATTTCTTTTATTCATTTGATAGTGATTTTAGTTATACTATTGATAAATCCTACGTGATGAATAATTTTGATATTGAAATCCGTTTACCGAACGGGCAATTTGCCCAGATTGAAGATAATTCAAGTTTAATATTTAAAATAACACGGGCGAAACCAGCAATAGGGCCTATTCCTGGTCCTCCTAAGCCTATGACAAAAGATGAATTGACGAAACAGGAAAAGGCTGAATTAGCTTATTATAAATCTTTATTTAGTTAAAGGGGAGTATATACAAAATAGTGTTTTTGTATAAACCTCCTAAAAATAATCGTCGTATAGGCTTTTAGGTTTAGCATTAGTAGATAACAAATCTGGAATTTTTTTAGACGGTTGTTTTACGGGTGTAGGTTCTGCCTTTTTTTTTGGTTCAGGTTCCGGAGGCGGGGCGGACTTCTTTGCTTTGGCATTTTCACGCTGGCGCCAGTTATTTTTAAGATTTTTATATTGTTCCATATAGTTCATAAAATTATAGAATCCATCAACATTAGCAGGGTGGGGCATAGGTGGTATTTCTTCATGAGTTTGGTGATGTCTTGTAACAGGTTGAGCGGAAGGTGGTATTTTTTCCTGGGATACAATTTTAGCGGCCTCGCGCTTTTCTGCTCTTTTCTCTCTCATACGTGCTAAGTTATCTAATTGTTTTTGGCTGGCTTTTCTTTTTTTTTAACAACTGGTTGGGCATCTACTTCAACTTCTTTAGGTTTTTCAATAAAAATAGATTCGGCTTCATCAATAACCGGATCTGCGGTATTGACAATTTCTTGAACTTCGGGAGCTGTTATTTGTTCTTTGGATTCAACATTCGGTAGGTTAATACTATCCATTTATAATAAACGTAGAAAATATTTTTTTCATTTATTACTTATAATTCTTCTTCTTCTTCTTCTTCAACTTTTTCGTCCTCAGTATCCGATTCGCTATCAAATGGGACCACACCACGCATCTTTTCTAATGGTCTAACACCGTCCCAAACTTTATGAGTAAATCCATTATAAGCATGGGGTGGATTTTCTGTATAATCAATATGTAAAAACTTATATGGTTCTTTCCAAACGTGCTTACATATAGCTTTAAAATTTTTATCAGACCCAAATGAGCTCCCGAGTTCCTCCGTAATCTTGGTCATTTCATTGTGGTTAGAATTCCTGCCGAGGATAGCTGCCGTCATATTAGTCCTAACAAGAGGGTGAACCTCTTTAAAGACCTGGGAGGAAAACATGAGCAATCCTATACCGTAGTGGCGATAACGCGAGGCCAATTTATACACAAGACTACCCCGAGGAATGCCGACGAAATCATCTAAAATGATAGCTATAACAGGTCTATCTTTTTTACGTTTATAAGACAATTGTTGGTTTATTATACTTTGAATAATATGATCTGAATATTCGCCATAACAGGTTCCTGGGAAACTTTCTTTCAAAAATCTACTTGTGTTATCATTCATGATAGTATTACTAATTATATGGACCTGGTCAAAACAGTCTTTATAAAAATTTTCTCCTAATAATAAATTTGTAATGATGGTGCTTTTACCAGACTTTACTGGAGCAATTTGTAAAATAAGGGCACCTGTGCTGATATCAGGTAGGTTTTCGTGAAGTTCTTTACCAATGTCCATTCTATCGGGATCAGGTATAACTTCTTTAATTTCTAAATCAGTGTTCATTAATATAAAGCAATATATATTTTATATTAACAAAAATTATTCAGTAACAGATACATTTCCATTTTTGAGTATAAATTGGCGTTCTACTTTACCCCAAACAAATGTTATAATTTGGTTTGCTGGTGAATCAGCAGCACTTCTATAAAGAGTTCTTTGAAGTAAAATAGGTTTTTGACCTACTTGAGTGCCTGCTCCGGTAAGAGGGTTAGTAACAAGATCGACACCACAATAGTGTTGATGACCTGAAAGATTCGCATCAGAAATAGTATTGGTCGCATAGCTTTGAGTGTCGCCAAATGCTTTAAAAGTCCTGGGAGCAGCTATGGAAGAGTGGTCAGTTATTTGGTCAAAAGAGTATTCACATGAGGCAACTTGTAGCTCTACGCCTTCAATTTGCGCCAGGTAGTTGGCTTTGGTGGCCTCATTTATTACAGGTCTGTTAAACAACTCGCGGTCATTAATTCTTAAATTATATTCAGAAGGTTTAGATTGAGCAGTTGAGCGATATATACCTAATAATTGACCATCAGTGGCATCTACGCCAGTAAGATAATCGGCCCACATAATATTTTTAACAGTTCTTGAAGAAAGGCCAATTTCACGATTGACAGATTGAACAGTAGGAGCAGCTCCGCCTCCTGGGGCAGCAGTAGCAGGAGAAGTAGTGGTTGTGAGCACAAGGTCATTGTACCCCATTTGGAGGCCAGATTCGCTCATAACAACAGCCGCCATTTGAGCCATACGGTCATCGGTGTAGGTTAGATAGTCAGCTAAAAATTTAACTTGAGTTGTAGCAATAGTTGCTTTAACTCCGGCAACGACAGGGTTGGCAAGAACATCACTTTGAAGCCAAGAAGTATATTCACCGCCATCACTCCATTGAATTTCTATAGATACTGGTTCTTGAATTAAATATAGTGGGAGCTGTACGGAGCGCATCATAGGGAATAGATCTGATAATTTAATAGCGAATACTGCTGTTTCGTCTTCGTTGTCTTCAATTAGGTTTGTTTTAGCTGGTTTGGTGTTGGTGCTGGGTAATCCCGCAGCATCGCGTCCCCATGAACCATTCATAGTTTGTAAGCCACCGTCTTCTACATTAGAAGGTTCTAACCCATCTACAGTCCCTTCTAGAACGCCGGATTTCCTAATGCGTTCTTCAGCAGATTTAAACTGGCGCATCATAGTATGATAACGGCCGAAGCTATTTGTTGTAGCAACAGCAGTAGCACCAATACGTAAAGTAGCACTTTCTATAAAAGAGGCGCCACCGGTTCTAATAGGAGGATAGAATTCTGTATTCGGTTTTGCGAGGTCACGAGGTCTAATAACTCCTACTTGAACGGCTGAGTTAATATCTAAGATCCCTCTTTTTTCTAAGGTAAAGCGACAGACCTGGTTTGTACACACAACGGGTTCTAAAATACTGGTATGAATACTCATGGTATCAATAGTTGCCATAGGCTTGGTTTTGAGAATATCAGGAAGACTCATTTATATATACTATAATAAAATAAATTTTTATTAGATTATTTTTTGTTTTAATATGAAAAAACAGTAAGACGCAAGTTAGCTCTCTGTTCTCTAAAATCTTAGAATTAATTTTAAGTTTTCTTTTTTAAGTAGATCTGTAATTTCTCATATATACGGATTTCGTTTTTTTAAACTCCTCATGTTCTTTACCAGGCATGTGAAAAGGTTTCCTTGAAAAGGTAACATTACTACTAATATTTTTTTGACAAATAATATAAGCGCAAGCTCCCAGCCAACCTGTAACGGTGGCAAAATGAATAGCTGATATTTTGAATCCATTGTCTTCAATAATTTGTAGTCTTTTAGGTGTTAAGTTCATAACGCCTATTAATATACCTATACCTTTTCGTGCTTGACTACAGGCTTTAATTAAAGTTTGTGTTATTTTACTCCAAGGAGGATTAGTAATAAACCAGTCATATTCCTTAGTATTTGTAAAAAAATCAATACCTTCGTCAATTTCGCAAAATAATTTAGGATTATTAGGAAATTGATTATAAAAATGACCACTTCCTTTACAGCCGTCCATTATAATATCGCCTATTCCAATAGGAGTCATGTCAATACATAATTTAGCAAGAGCCACAGGTGTCATTTTAAGATCATTTGGTTTATGCTTAATTTTGCTAATTTGATTCATATATATAACATTAGATTAACTTACAACTCTAATTCCTTCGGGGGAATAAAGTAGGGTGCTGGAAGCTAAAATATATGTAAATAAGGAGTTAGGGTGCTGGCCATCTAGCTCACTTCTAACGCGAACAGAGTAGGGGGTCCGCGAATAATCCACTCCGTGTCTGAAAATATCTTGGCGAATTCCGAGACCAAATACTGGTCTTTTATTGGCAAGAGTCATACCCCAGCGGTCTTCCCCTCCGCCTATATTTCTATCAGGATTATTGAGATCGGGGCCTGCTTGGGCGTTTAGACGAGTAGCTTTACTGTCTTCTGTTTGAGCTGAAGCTAAAGTATTATCAAGGTCATTAACATTTTTAATAGAGCTTAAATAGGTTTCAAGTGTAATAGAGTCAATAGCTGATTTTTCATCAGCAACGACACCATGTTGTTGTTCATCAATGCGATTTTCTCTGGGGAATAAAATTCCGGCTTTACTATAAGCTACCTCTTTAATTGGAGCAATTGCTGCGCCATTTTGTAATTTATAGGTAGCATTTGAAAGCTGTTGAGAGTTATTAACAAAAGTGGTTGGGACAAGATTATGTATAACCGATTGAACTTTACTGGCACCTAAATTGAGTGATACAGTTTGGTCACTACTGTTTATAACACTGTATAATGACGAGTAGGCATTGTATTGAAGAGCACCATTAGAGGCATTATTCATCATTTGTGCCCCTTCTTCGTCTGGCACGAGCAAATCGTAAGTTAAATGAACGTTTGAAAGAGTATAGGAGAAATCACCTATTTGAGCGCCACCCGCGGCCGAGCCCGATTGAAGAGATTCGGCTGCCGTAGGAGCAGTCGCGACTCCTAATAGCCATGGTTGTAATACACTTGAATCTGGAGCACATTCTAGATTCATAATCATACCTCTGGTGCCATTTTGACCCAAGGGGACTAATCCAGTTCCTGATAACAAGCCACAACGAATAGGTATAGAAAAAGAACGTTTTGTATTAAGCGAACAAGCTTCAACAATAGATCTTGAACTAGTAATATTTCCAAGAGCATTACCATTATTTAAATCAGCTCCGCCATGAGTGGCAGGAACCAAAGAACTTAGTAAGCGAGGATATTCTTTAATATGTTCTAAAGTTTGATTATCTAAAGTAGATAAAGTGACTTGTCTAATTGCGGAAGCGACACCAACTCTTGAGTCAATAGAACAATTAACTCTGGTTGCTCCATTGGCACCTCCTACTCCGGCGTTATTTAAAATAGCGCCGCCAGCACCGTCAGTGATGTTAAATTCACCACAAAGGCGAAGCGATTTACCTACAAGATATTTATCTGATTGGGCGATAAGAAATGAGATAATAGGGTAACCACCTCTAAAACTAAAAGAACTATCGGGCGGGGCATTGATTGGGTCAATTTGAACTTTTTCAGTAGCAATAATATTTGCGGACATATATTATACTTAAATAAAATAATTTAATTACAATAATATAATTTAAATATGTAAATCATATAATTCCTTATAAGATTTATCTAACAACTGTAACTCCGTCGGCACTAATAATCATTCTATTTAAATGAACAATGTTATTGTTGAGGAGAAAGTTATCAGTAGATGCGTCGTTATCGTAGGTAATTCTTAGCATAGTAGTGGTTTCCTGTAAATCATGAACTTGTCCGTATCTACTTAGTGCTCTGGCAAATATTAGACGTTGCGATGTATTCCAAAGATTTCTACAAGAGATTTTGGCGTTTTCAATAGCCTTTTCGTTTTCCATGATGTGTAGCACGGGATTTTTATCAACACCATATTTTCGGAGGTCTATAGGACGGTCTGGAATAATCGATCCGTTCATTGACCACTGATATGATAATTCACGGTCATAACTACCAACCAAAGAACTGGCTACAGTATTCGTTTGATTAGCCATTAGGAGTGGCACGGAAATAACAGAATAAGCTCTGGACTCATTTGCTGGTATAAGATTAGAAGTCATGCCCTGAGCATTTGTAATATTGCCTCTGTATACGGTTGAAGTACAATAGTCCATTTCAACTCCGGAGGAATTGACTTTATTAATCATACTTTCAACGTAGCCGGCAGGGGGTTCAACTTGTAAAATAGACAATTCTAAATCAGTAATTCTTACTTCATTACCTTCAAGTATTTCAGCTGAACCCTGGGCACGAGCAGTAGCAGTGTTTTGAAGTGATTGAGTGTCAATACGATCACTTGCGACAAAAAATACACTTGAGCCGCCATTAGCAGCGTCAAGTCCGGGGAAACCAGCAGCAGGAAGAGCAGCGGCGGTTTGAAGCGATTCACCATTTGCTCTATTAGCTTCGTAGGTAACTTCACATCTATTATTGGCATCTACATCTAAACTTTTAACAACACCTAGGCATCTTACTATATTTCCGACAACATTTGCGATATACATAATATCGCCCGGAACAATATACATATCTTTAGGCGCCGCTACTGTAGAACTGGGTTGGAAAGTGGGATCGGGCACGGGGCCGACTGGGTTGGCGGCTATGTCGGCTTGGAGACCGATAGCAATTTTAAAAATACCATCATTGCCTGTGCCAGGTGTAGTATCTACAACATCATTGTTGGCAGCACCGGTTCCCTTAGTATCATAAGTTAAATACATTTGCTTTTGTGTGGCTATTTCTCCTACTCCTGCGGGAGGATCGAGGCCGGGTAGTCCGGGATAAGCACTGCGCGCTGTGCCGGTGTCAGCCGCTAACATACAACTACGGGTAATATTATCAATATTCATAGTAACTCTTAAGCCGGACGTGGCAGTTAATGGAAAAACATTAGTAGCTTTTTCGCCAATAATACCGGAACAAGGTATAGGAGCGGATATTTTTAATTGAATTGGTGTAGGAGATTTAGCGACGACGCCAGCGGTCCAATCGTCGGGACTTTTGTGATAAAGTTGATTATTTAAATCAGCATTTTTAGACATTCCACTAAAAAGTTCTCTTTTAGATTCAACGGAATCATTAGCAGAAAATCCCCATTCCTGAGCACAAAGGACATTCATATCAGAAAGCATTTCAAGTTCAGTGCGACCTGTGCCATCGGAAATTCGCATATCTCTAATTAAACTCCAAAAACCGGCATTACCATCTGGGTGAAGAGAACCTCTTCCGGTAACTTGAACATTAGCATTTAATCTAATATTTTGAGGATCAGCAAACCCAACATAACTGGGTATATGAAATCTAATTTGAGTATTATTTCTTGTGGTATATTCGGTTTGAACTTCGGGTTTAACGGATACTATTTTTGAAGGTACAAAAACATTGTTGGGATTTGAATTAAACATCTATATATATATATACTATAATAAATTAAAAATCTTTAAAATTATTTATTATTTGAAATTATAAATAATTGTAAGACGCAAGTCGGCTCTGAGATTATATAAATAAGGGATTTTTATTAAAAAGCTGAATTTGAGGCAGGAAGGGTTGTAACACTATTTTTACCAGCCATAGCGTATCCGCCCTTTGTAATAGAATCAGATAAACCTGTAGCTGTGGAAACCATATGCGTCGGCCCTGAATTGCCGGGACCTTTAAAAAAGCTTGCTATCTCCATTCCCACGCCAGCAATAGCAGCAGCAGGCAAAATAAATTCTGATAATTCTGGAGCAGCGGCTTCAGCTGTTTCTGTTCCTTCTAATAAATCTGCTGCTTCTCCACCTGCCTTAGTAGCGGTTTGAGTGACAGCTTCCGTATCGTCAAGACCTCCGCTTATTTCTCCGGTATTTATAGATTCGTCTGAAACAGGTCCTGGTCCTTTGGCAATAACGCCACCGTCTGATTCAGCTAAATTGGGTAATGCTGAAGGAGCAGGGCCGGAAGGTTGAGCATTAGCAAAGGTTTCACTACTAACATTTTCACCTCCTCCTACTACTGCCGATGTAGGTTCCGCGGGCACGCCACCTTCTCCAAATAGATCACGCTCGGCTGATTTATTAGCAAGATTAGACATCTCTTGCCCACCCTCTTCCGGTGTTGAGGCCTTGTAGCCAAATCCCGGTTTTTCGGGTATATCGGCGATAGTGCCTTGGGCTTTTGATACAGCTCCCTCGGCCTGGCTCTTCGCGCTTGATGCTACTGCCTGGGCCTGTTCCTGAGCGTTAGCTACAGTTCCCTTCGCTCTTTGAACGACCGCTCCAACATCGTTAGAGGCATCTTGAGCAGCTGATTGAACTTTACCTACAGCTTCATCAAGACTGGCAGCTTTGTTTGCTACTACACTTTTTGCTTTATTAACTATCTGTCCCTTGAGAAAATTTAACGACTTTGCGGCCGTTGGAGCGACAATAGGGAAAGCTAAAGAACCAGCTGTCATAACATTCTCTAATTGTTCCTTTTTTTCATCATCTAGTTGTAATTTATCACTAATTTTACTTTTCCAATCACTAAAAAATTTATCTCCTTTTTGTTGGGCATATTGCTTAATACCTTCACTACCACTATTAAAAGCAGAAACAGCGTTATTGTAATCGGATAATCCTGACATATATAATAGTTAATTATTTTTTTTTAACATTAACTTTTTTAACCTTCTTTTTATTTTTCATTATAAAAATATCTTTTTCCTTTAGGTTAGGCTTTTCAGCCAGTTTAAACTTAGCTTCAACGGCTCTATTAAACTTAACAAGATTTTTAGGAGATTCTTTAGTTGGGTTAGGTATATCCATTAATATTAAATAATATTTTTATTATATGTATATATATATATATGTCTTTTATACATCTTAGTACTGTTCAGCCCACAATCGGGCAACGCGAAAATACCGAGCGTCAGCCAGCAATGTTTAGGAATGATTTTAAGAATGGAATTGAAATAAAAAAAGGAGATCAAATTGAATTAGTAAATTTGCGTCTTAACTTTGAAAATATAGTAATCACAAGTGGAATAAATGATACTCTTGTGTGGCAAATAGGACCAAGTCCTGCTTTTACTCAACATGTAGTAATTTTAGAAGAAGGTGAATATACTCAAGATGGTTTCGTTACTGAATTACAAAGGGCTTTAAATAAAAGTGTTGTATTGGAATCCATGAAGCCTCAAATAGGCGACACAGCTAATGGTGGTATGAATAATCCAAAAACTCCCACTCTACCCGGTGGATTTAATGTCCTTTTTGAAGCAAAGAATGCCACAGCAACTCCTCCTGTGCTTAATGATACTTATATAATATCAGTTAATCAGCAGTTGGGTCCGCAAAATGATGATACTTTAAATACGGAAGCCAATTTAGCATTCGCAGCTACTAAAGATTGGACTGAACTTGGAACGCGTGTAGCAAATGCTCCTTGGAATAATAATAATACTGTTAATATTGACGAAGGTAATATGGACGATTTAGACCCTTTAAAGGAACAGCCATCTACAATAACCTCTTTAACAATGGAAAAAATAGTCCAGGATCTAAATCAGCTTGGTGAAAGAGCTGATTTTACCACTTTTAAAGAAGAAGGTGGGGCAGTAGAATGGGACTACGATTTATTAAGCAGTATAAAGGTGTTAGGTTACGATGGTAGTATAAGTCAGCCCGACGATGGGGGACTAAGCAGTAATGGAATAATCCCTGGTGAAATAACGGGAATATTTGATAAACAAGGTAGAACAACATTAAGAATATGCCCAATTTTAGGATTTTCAACCGCGGACTTTACAACAGCAGCGGCTACGTTTGAAGTGGCATCTACACTCACTTTTGGCGTAGGCGAAATTCATGATGGAATCATCGCTTTGACCCCGTCCCCCGCCAAATATGATTTTTCATTTACTATATCTCCTGGTGCCTCCCCAATTAATCCAGAAGATGGGTCATTAAAGACAGACGGAACTCCAAGAACAGCAGTAGACGTAATATATGGTAAATTTTCTGATACAATTCAAGATATAGTAAATACTAATATGTTTAGTGGTGGTATTAGATTTGCTGCGGGGAAAGGAGATACAGGAACTGGTGGCGAACCAGATGCTGACCCTAATACAGAACCGGATAGTGTTAATTTAAAATCCGAACTTTGGGGGACCCCTGAGGATAATAGTTTCTTTTATTACAGTAGCCGAGAAGGTTTTTTTGAAGCATTTAAAGAAGTCGCTATACCTGGCGGAGGACCTACTGACTTTGAATATGTAAGAATTCCGTGGAACGCCACGGGCCTTCCGGGTAACCCTGGTGCGACAACTATAACTCCTTCACTAAAACCAACAGCCAACGTCGGTTATCAAGTCATTCCTACTAAAGTATTAGGGTGGCCATCTGCTCGTTTAGGTTTAAATCGTCGTGCCCGAGTTGTAAAAGATGGTTATGGAGCAGTAAATAGTGATGATCCTTACGATAATGGTGTTGTAGATACGAGAGGTAACCACGAATGGGCGGAATACTGGATAGGTATTGCTAAAGAAACTGATGGAGTAGCAGCATTAGCAGTCGCCGGAACAACAGAACCAATCCTTGAGATATGTTGTCCTCAGGATATTGATGGAAGGCCCGAATATCCTGACGGAGGTTTCCTTGGTAGTGAAATAAAAATGACAAGATATTTAAAAGATGTTACAGGCGCCGCCACCGACGCTACAAAAGATATAATACTTGAAATAAAATTAGATGATTTTAATCATGTAACAATGTCTGTAGCTCAAGATACTTCTCAAGACTTTGAGAGAGGTTCAACTGTATTACCTAAGTCATATGCCACAGGAATTCCCTCTCAATTACCTCCAAATACTGGTTTTACACTTGTAGGGGATTCACATAGCAAAAATGAAGGTGCTGGCGCTGCGTTACCTATTAAATTAAATAACCAGTTAAAAGAATGTCATTTCCCTTATATACCAATGGCTTTTCTTGGTAGAGGGGGACCTTATCAAGCTAAAAATACACAAGACCAGACTTTAATGAATCAAACTGGTTATGCTTCAATGTATTCATTTGATGGAGCAATAGGTACGGACATTGTTGGATTAAGAAATCAAAGAATTGTTAGAGAACCAGATGTATCTTTAGACAAAGTTTTCCACGATTACGGCGATATACTCGCTGGAGGCGAATATACACTGCCTGCTTTTTATAAATTTGGAAGGCTATTACTCAATAGTAACTTAGTGGGTCCAGATGCTGACCCTGCTACGGGTCTTCCATATGACGATTCCAAACAAGAGTTTTGGGAGAATTACGACTCACCACAATCAGCTATGACAATACGTGATTTTCAATTAGAACCTAATATTGCTAATTTAGACGAATATTTAGGAATGCGTAATTTAATATCTAATGTTGCCACCGCCGTTGATTCATCAAAGGTAACATCAAGTAACACTCCTAATTCTATTCCAATAAGTGAAGTATTTAATGTAGAATTATTAAGTGAGCCTGTAAAGTCGCATAATGGGGCTACAAATGACCTAGGTAAATCAATTCATACGGTATTAGCAAATAATGTAAGATTAGACTCTGATAATCGCTCATTAAGTTATACACCACCTGTCAGACTTCCTGTTGATCTAAATGTAATGGAAGATAAGACAGTATATTCTTTATCTGTAGCTGTAAAAGATTTAAATAATAAACTAATACCTGGATTAAAAGCACCTTCTGATATAACTTTATATAAGTCTCAAAGTGAATTAAGTAAATTAGAGAAACAAACTGAATTAATTAGAGATGCTATTATTGGTAAGAATAATGATAGAAATGATATAAAAGTAAGTAATATAGGTATTCATAATCCTATATTAGGAGTAATTCCTAAATAAAATAAAAATAGTAAGACGCAAGTCGGCTCTGAACTTTTAGATATAATGAAAAGTTTAAAAAATAGTATATTTTAAATTTTTTAAAGATGGTCTCCTACATCGCCTCCGTGTAATAAAGACATGGTCTTTTGGAACTCATCGTGGAGGGACGGGAACGATAAACCTACTTTATCTATTTCATGAAGGTCATTAATATTAGGTCTTCTTAAGACTTTAGCAGGTCTGGCTTTTATGTCTCCTACAAGTATTTTTTTCCCTGCCATTTGTGCTTTAAGCTTAACTCCAGCTTCTTGAACATCTCTGGACACTGTTCCTGGTTTTGTTTTAGCACTGAATGCCGCTTCTTTTGCGTATCGTTCGCCTGCTTGTTTGGCTGATTGTTTTGCTAACACCATTTTACCTTTATGAAAAGCCTTTGTAGCATTAGCTTGATGAAAAGCACCAGACCTTATCCTTTGAGGAGCATTATCATTATTACGACGATGAGGAGGGGTGGGACGGCGCTGTGGAGCAAGACGCTTTTTTTGGGGCTTCGCCGCATTTTTATTAACAGTAGCTATATAGGCTGAAGCCTTTTTATATTCGCTCATATATATATACCTTTATTTTAATATGGTGTACGGCCCCTTTTAATATTGTGACCACCTTGATGGAAATCCTTATCTCCTCTTTTAGTAGTAAAATTTTTATCTCCTTTATGTGATTTAGATTTGGTGCCCTTTTTACCTACAGTAAAATGTTTTACACGATGCCTCTTCACGGAACTCTCGTGATTTGGAAAATGTAAATAATTAGCGTTATTGGCGGCAACAACTGCTGGTGTTAATATACCGTTTCTTTGTGCTTTAATAAACTGATCCTTCATATAAGGTAGCGAACTCTGTATAGTATGGAAATCCATTATAATATATCGGTATATAATAATATGCCAAATCTCAAAAAAAAATATCCAATTCTTAATTATCATGATAAGGAATATCAAAAGCTATATATGAATGTTTATTATTTCCTTAATAGGGAAAAATTACTGGCACGAGCAGCAAGGAGGGTAAATTGTCCAGATTGTAACAAAGAAATGCCCTATAGTAGTTTAACTTACCACCGAAATCATACACATAATTGTAGCAAACCAGTAAAAAAGTTCTTTTCTGTTACAAAAGGTAATTTCAGATTGACGTTTGATTAAAAAAAAAATTTGATTATAAATTTTTAATAATATTCTTGTATTATCTAAAACAACTAATGGCAGGATTTACCAACGAGACATTCAAAAAATACGATGACTACATGACTCCCGCATCAGCCTGGAGGGCAATTGACGAGTATATCCCTAAGGATAAAATAGTGTGGGAAGGGTTCTACGGCGATGGAAAATCGGCGGAATACTTGAAATATGGGCTCGGCTGTCTTGATGTAATTCATGAAAATATAGACTTTTTCAAATATAATCCAGTATTTGACATGGTTATAACGAATCCACCTTTCAGTCGTAAGAAGGAAGTATTTACCAGGTTGAAAGAACTTGGCAAACCCTTCATAGTAATTTGCCCGTGTAGCACAATGAATACCCAGTATTTTCGTAAATTGTTTAGCCAAGATGAAAACCCTATTCAGATAATTATTCCTAGGAGGCGTATTCAATTTCATAAAATGGTCCATGATGTAATTGAGGAAAGTAAAAACTGTAATTTTGACTGTTTGTATTTCACGTGGAAACTAAACCTGCCTCGTGATATTATTTGGCTTCCCGACGAAGAATAAAAAAAATTTGATTACTAATTTTAAAATCTATGTTAGATTATAGAAAATGAGTAAAAATGAAATACCAGCCGAATTCCGCAATTTGCTACACAAATATAATGAAAAACTTAGTGAGTCCAGTATTAAGACAAGGTGGTCACAATATAAAACAATTTGTAAAAACTGTGATAGTGATGCTTATAAAAGTCGGGGAATTTGTCCTGATTTTTGGGATAATAATTTACAATCTATTAAGGATTTTATTGAAGGTCTTAAAACAACTGATAGTAAGCAAAACTACACTGTAGTAAGTGTGGTATTAATAAAAGCACTACTTGGAATATTACAGGAGGGCATTGAAGATAAAATTTTAGCACATGGGTTGTTAATAAATGAAAAAGTAAAAACAAAAGAGGAGGATATGAAAGGTATTGATACTGAAATAATAGAATTAGAAGAAACGATTGGACTGATAAATAAAAGCATTGCCAGTCTAAAAAATCATGAACTCTACTTTGGCGGTCAAGTGAGGCTTATAAAAGATAAACGGCAGAAGGAGAAAGATGCTGGTGAAATGACGCAATCACAGGCTGATAACTATATACCGCATGAAAAATTAATGGAAATAATCCACAATGAAAGTGAATTTAGATTAAATGAATTAATAAATAAGGAACCTGGTCAGTTGAATGTAAATGAGATATTAGAGCTACAAGATATAATTCTTGTAAGATTAATGATAGTAGCACCATCAAGGACTGATTTTGGCGATTGTAAAATAATACGTTCAGAGGAAGATCATATTCCTAAAGATAACAACTACCTGTATATGTTAGGTGACGAACCTTATATACAAATCAATAAATGGAAAACGAAGAAGGAAATTGGAAGTTTTAGACGTATCCCCCTTAGTAAAATAGACGGAATGAGCGATACAATAACTAAATATGTAAGAAATATACCCAGTAAGCAGTATTTATTTGAGAATTGGAACAGGAAGCGTGAGCTTCAGCCGATGACGAGTTCAGCCTTTAGCAAATATGTAACGAAATGCTTTAAGTATTACATAGTTGATAAGAATATCAATATAAACTTGTTGAGACATATACTTATTGGCACTAAAAAAAAAGAGCTTCATGAATTAAGTGACCTACAAGAGTTGTTAGGACATGGTGCGGATACGCAAAAATCGTATTTACTAAATGCGGTTTAACGCCATAGAATTTTGTCAGCGAAGTAGCTCGGTGTGCCTACCTTAACTCTTGTTTTACCGTGCCTACTCATATAATTTTTTTGTCGTTGCTTATCCTGATGCTTTGTGAAATCGGCATAATTAACATCACCAATGCTGGCTAATTTCTTATCGCCTCTGAAAACGTCCAGCTTCTTGCCTTTATTTTTACTGGGTTTTACAGTCACGCCGATTTTGGAGGCGTTGCGTTTTGCTCTACTTAAATTGTAGTTACTCATATACTATACACCGTGTTTTTTAAATATGTAATGTCTATGATTTCTGGCGGCCCTCAAGTCTTTTTTATGTTTAGTTTCTTCTTCTGTCGGGTGAATCTTCTTCCTGTGGGAAACATAGTGTCTTCCAGTAGCAAATTGAAGACTACATATTTCACACTTTGTTTGTTCTTTAATAACAATACAATGCTTATACTCCATGTGTCTCTTATAATTCTTCTTATGTTTAGAAGTAAAATCACATTCTTCACAATTGTATATTTTAGACATTTTTAACATTATTAATTTAATAATATTTACAATCAAATTTAAAAAAAAAGTAAGACGCAAGTCCGCTCTTGATTTTTAGATATAAGGGAAATTTTTAAAATAGGGTATTATTATTACTCGTCGTCGCTGTCGTCCTCGCTGCTGGTGTCAGGCCAGTATTCGCGGCAATCTATACAAAATAAGACGTCGCCTTCTGAAAACTCGCATATCTTCGCATTGTCGTGTTCTTCGGAATTTCTCCGGATTCCCTTATGACAGGACCAACACTCAAGCCACTGCTCATCGTCGTCGCTGTCGCTTGGCGCGTCGCCATCGGGGAAGTTCCACCCGGCAGCACACTTAAGTGAGCAGAAAGATTCGTCCGCTTCTGGTCCAATGGAGAATTTCCGTCCGCCAATACAGCATCGTGTATGGCACGATTTTTCTGATGATGCGAACCTAATATTAGAACCACAAGGGTGAATAGGGTGAGCATAGGCTGAGATAAGGATCATAAGCTCCTTGGGAAGCTGGTTAAAAATAGGGCTGATAGTCGTCATAATATTCGTGGGGGTTTTGTACGTCCTCTTGCCAGCCCGAAGGCTGGCGGAGGGGTGTTAGTTTTTTTATACAACAGGTTTATTAGATAGCATACATGGTCATTTTTTTGGTTTATACATTTATCGCTTACGACGGCGCTGGCGTTGAACCTTCTCCATGTGAACACGGACCTCTTGTTCGTAGAGTTCGGCTTGAGTAGGCTTAGGCTCAATTTCGGTGATGACAAGGGTAATATTGGGCTTGTGGTCAGTTTCCTCGGTCGGCTCAGTGACATGAGACATGAGGTCTGCGAATATCTGGTCGCTCTGCTCAATTAGGCGTTTCATCTCATATTCGCCTCGCCTAATCTCGCGCGTCTTATCCCGGAGGAACTTCTTCGCTTTGGCACGCAACTCGGCTTCTTTCTTATGCCGGGACCGCCGCAACTCTGCCAGTTTCTTGTTGCCAGCAGCAATCCCCTTCTGTTTCATACGAGCGGTGTAACGTGGGTCGAATTGGGGGTGGGAGACCCCATAACGTCTAATTCCAACATGGTGGTGTTTGCCTTCCTTTGGGGAATCACCACCTGGGTGGTTCCGCAAATCCCAGTCTTCTCCGTCCATCGCGCAGGCGGCGTCTATAATTTCATGGAACTCAGAATCGCCAACGCACTTCCCCATCTTATTCTCCAAATCGTTGTAGAATTGTTCCAAATCCTTCTCCATTCCGTGAAATGACAGGGAATCCTGGGACGCTAGGCACTCCTGCCGAGAGTTGATTTTAATTGTTCCTTGCCTCTCGCCGTCACGCGCGTTGCCGTTCATCTCGCGCGCGACCACGTCGGACAGCAGCCGCGCTTCTGTGGTAACACGGATTTGGGAACCTCGGTTGCGATGGGCTTCGCGCAACACCTGGTTACACCTATCGCGCCAGCTCTCGTCGCTCTCGTCGGGCTCGCGGATAATCTTATGTTTTAGCGTCATCGGCCGTTCTTCAGGTGCGTGGGTTTGAGACGAGTGTTCCATGTCTTTATCTTTCAATTGCCTACCGATAGTTGAATCCGGACTTATCAAATTTTTCTGTGCGCCCTCCTCATGCTGGGAAAATTCCCGGAATTCGCCGCAGTGGCGGTCCAGGAACTCACCGACCAGCGCGATGGGGTTGTGGGTTTGAGACGAGTGTTCCATGTCTTTATCTTTCAATTGCCTACCGATACTTTCATCAGGAGTAATCAAATTTTTCTGTGCGCCCTCCTCCGGCGGAGACGAAGGTTGCGAGCCCGCAGCAGCAGCGGAACCACCTTGGTTGTTCTGGTTGTTAGACGACTGTGACATGCCTTTATCTTTTTGTGTGCCTACCGATAGTTGAATCTG
>Ga0181380_1000320_pt1 | contig 21944 bp, 15 predicted proteins | sample 3SPOviralmetaG_FD_130116 | JGI IMG/M metagenome (GOLD analysis project Ga0181380, IMG submission 130116) | Marine viral communities from the oligotrophic San Pedro Time Series (SPOT) site, San Pedro Channel, CA, USA - 3 SPOT_SRF_2009-08-19 | ecosystem: Environmental > Aquatic > Marine > Strait... | reverse complement strand
GCACTTGAATATCGTGATGTGTCGTTTCTTTTGTGCCGTAAGTAATACCTTCCAACCACTCAAGAACTTCCTTGTAACACTCAAGGTCTTCATCTAGAATGAGACTAATAGTTAGTTCGCCATAGTTGATAGTGTCTGGTGGCAAAGGCAATCTTTGAACACGAGGCACTGCCATCTCTGCCGCAGTTCCTGTTGCACCAGGATGTGATACTGTATGCGCAAAAAACTTTAGATTGCCGAACGCGCGTTCTATGATAACACAGAACCCCGTAGGTTGCAAAAAGTTTTTGTTAGGTGTTAGGTCCATAATATATCCTCTTAGTCACTTTATTTATACGCATAAAAAAAGGGAGTCCGAAGACTCCCCAAAATGACTAGTAGACTAGTTCTTTTTATTATGCCTTGTCTAGGATGTTGTCTACACGGAAGATACGGTAGTACTGGTTTACACCCTTAGTTGCATCGATGTCGCTAGTTGGGTTGTCTGTGACGAATGGGTTTGCAACCATGCCATAACGAGTCTTGAACCCGATACGTGGCTGGAAGTCGTTCTCGCCAACTGCCTTGACCATCTGTAGTGGTACGTATGGGCAGTAGAACATACCAGCGTCATATGGGTTAGTACCCTTATAACCTACTGTTACGTAGTTGGTAGTTGCATATGGATCGATGAATACGCGTAGGCGACCGTTTAGAGTACCTGCGAACGTGTTACCGGTGTCGTCGATTGACAATGAAGTGTTCATTGCTGGAGTGTAATCTAGCATGCCAGAAGCTGCAAGTGCAGTTGCAACGTCAGAAGAACATACTACGATGTTACCCTTACCGCGACGAGTTTCTTTCGCGATAACGTTTGCTTCACGATCAAGTTGTACAACTAGACCCTTGAACTTCTCTGCAGACCAACGACCATCAGCGTCTGTTGATAGGTCAAATACACCTGGAAGTGTAACGTTAGATGTCTGTGCACCTAGCTTTGCCTGAGAGTTGATTGTACGAATGATTTCGCGGTTGATTTCAGCAAGAATCTCTGTAGACAGAATGTTTGCTAGTTCTGTCTCAGCGTCAAGACCGTGGATTGCTTTCAAGTCTTGCGCTAGTTCTAGAGAGTACTCTGCCTTCAATGCGCGTGACTTAGCAGTAACAGTCGCCTTGTCGATCGAGAAACCCATCTCTTGGAACGCTTGATCCGTTGGACCACCACGACCTAGAGTCTCAGCTTCTTGTGTTGACATTGGACGACCAGCAAGATCTAGTTCACGTGGAGTTACAGCATCGAATCCAGACATGCCTGAACCGTCTTCTGGTTGATCTAGAGTTCCACCTAGACCTGAGAAACGAGTTTCAACTTCGTCGAAGAATGTTTCTGGACCAGACATTCCGTTGTAACGTGACTTCATCGCGAAGATTAGACCAGTTGGTCCTGCCATTGGCTGGACACCACATAGGTCATATGCCATTAGGTTTGGCATTGCGCGACGTACTAGTGAGATCAATACTGGATCCCAGTTAGCTAGTGGGGAAGCACCCGCGTGAGTTGAGTTAGTTGGTGCGTCTTCGGTTAGGAAACCATTCATTGCACCACGCTCTTCCATCATAGCGCGTTCTTGGTTTTCTAGGATAGCAGCCGTTACTGCCTTCTTGTGATGATCGGTGATTGTGCCAGCAGATTCTTCGTTTAGAACTGGTGACCACTTCTCGATCAATTGATCGTATGAATTGTTCATTTTTCTAATTCCTTATTTCTTAGAGGTTTTACGAAGAGCATTCAAGTAAACTTCCATCGATGACGAAACTTCTACTTCTTCTTGTTCAGTGTCTTCTGTTAGTGTGGACATTGACTCTTCAAGTTGCTCTGGGATTTCTTTTGAGAAGTATGATTCCTTGACAGTGTTTACCTTAGTGACGAAAGTCTCTTCGTCTTCAAAGTCAACATTGCCTAGAAGTTCAGCTAACTTCTCTGCTTGTGTGTCTGCTAGGCCACGAGATGCTTCTGCGATAATAGTATTACGCTTGTAAGTCTCTAGTTCCTCAGCAAGTGAAATTGCATCACCAGTAGTTGCGTTTAGCTTTTCTTCTAATTCGCTTACTTGTTCTGCTAGTTCATCAACTAGGTCGACCTTAGTCTCTGGAACTTCAACATATGACTCAACGAATAGATCACGCATACCGTTCATGAAACCTTCAGCGATTTCGGTACGTAGACCAGCTTCGATTGCCACCTTGTTTTCTTCCATCCAAGTTTCAACCACGTAGTTTAGGTATGAATCAACCTTACCGACTAGATCGGTCTTGATTGTTTCGACTTCTTCAGCAAGCTCTTCTGCGTACTGTTCCTCTAAACGAGTAACTTCTTCAGATAACTTAGTCTTGACCGCAGTCTCAAAAATGATTGCAGTCTTCTCCTTGAACTCTTCAGATAGAGTCGCTTCACCTTCAACGATTGCAGATAGTTCTGCGCCTGTGTCTAGTTCTGCAACATCTTCTAGGTCAACGCCTTCGCATACTTTATCGTATGCTGCCATCAAATCAGCCTTCTTCATCTTTGAAGTTGCGCTGTAGATTGCGTTTACCATGCCAGCTTTTGTCTTTGGCTTTGGCGGGGCAACTTTTGAAGTTGCGTTAGCCGCCTTATCGACAGATGCAATTGACTCTGGTTCAGAGGTTGCATTTGCGTCTGGCTTTCCTTTTGCTTTAGGAGCTTGTGCTTCTTCGAGAGTTTCCTCCACGATTTCGTTAGTTTCAATCTCGGTATCGCGGATTTCACTTTCTACTTGATTTAAATCAGTCATAGTGACTCCTTTATAGTTTAGATTTGATTAACGAGAGGAAATTCTTGAATTCACGAATCTGCACTTCAGGTTGATGTGCGATAGGTGCTTGCTTAATTTCAGTCTCTATATCTTCAATGACTTGAGGCTCAAGAATTCCGTTATTCCAGACCCAGTCTACACCTTCCATAATCCCATTAACAAATGCTTCCGGTGCCGATGGATCTTGTACGATATCTACCGTATTAAGAATAAAATCATCTTTGACGTACATTACGCCGTTTCTGCTCTCAAGACTTCCCATTCCACGAGTTGACACACCTAGTTGAACACCACCTTCTAAGAGACCTTTCACAATCTTGCCCATTGGGGTATCCAATATTTGTGCCTTTCCAACCACATCATTGCCTTCAAAACGAAGATCAGTAATAAGGTGAGAAACTTTATCCAAGTTAACAGTTGGACCTTCAGGGTGATTGAGTTCCCCGACGGCACGCTTTTTGTTAACTTGATCTTTCACGTACGTGTCTACTGCCTTCTCCATAATTGGTTTAGGGTAAACACGACCGTTACGATTCTTTTTGTCTGCTTGTGCAAATACACCTTCAATGACGAAATTTTTATCACCATTCTCTTTGGCTTCAACGATGCATTGTAAATCGTTTTCTACGTATTCGCTTATCAGTTTCATTTTATTTTTCCTAAGTCCTTGAGGACTTGCTTCGCGGTTGACTCCGCTTCTTTTTGTGATTTGAAAGTATCGACCTTGTCACCATCTATCGTCAACTCGAACCCTTTTGAGGTCTTTGTGATAACGACAGGGTATCCACCCATCTTCTTTTTGAAGACTGGTTTAGATGATTCTCTTAATTGTCGAAAAGTTTTCATACCACCCTCTTTTGTAGTATTTATACAAAAAAATTTTTTAACTGACATTTAGCTATAACTTTATCTTTTTATAGCGTCTTTTTGTGCTTCCCCACATCTGTTCAGCATATATTTTATCATCACCTTTGTATGGTGTTGATCGAATCGAGTAATGTTTTGGTATCAAATAATGCGACGGCCAAATAATTAATTTATGTTGTTCTTTGTTCGGTACAAACTTAGACAACCAAGCATTACCTGTACTTTTCCAAGGAGCTGGTTGCAGTTGATTTGCAGGCAGTTTATGTAAAGTATCTATCAATAGTTTAACAAAAGTGTTTCCTGCATTACATGCCATAATTGGAGAGATATAGTTAGGTGCAAGGTGTTTGTCACGATCATTTTCATATACACTGTATGCATGATCTGGCGGACTCGTAAATAACTCATCCGTATTGTGTAAACACACTGCATCTGCTGGGGGTAAAAACCCTCCTCCTTCATATAGCAGTTCGTATCGAATCAGATCAGCAACGCCTGCCCAAGTACCTCTTCTATAATATTCGTCAATTAGATGTTGATTATGCCACTTGCGCGACTTTAACATCTCATCTGTGAATACCATATACTCCCAATCTGGATGTTTCTCCTTCCAAGTATTCATCCAATCTAAAGGTGGTTCATAAGGTCCTATCCAAATATGAACCATTCTTTTAGTGAGGTTCATATTACTCTACTTCGATAAAATCGTCTATCTCATCGAGATTTATGTCCTCGATTTCTTCTAATTCAGAAGTAACCTCAGAGTCGTCTTCACCGAACTCTTCTGCTTCTGAACCGTATTCTACATCCTCAACGCCGTCTTCTTCATATTCTTCAGCGTCATATGGTTCTTCACCGTTGAAGATTTGACCTGCGACTGCGACTTTCTCTGCGTCAAGTGTGTCTTGTACTTTAGCGCCTAGTGTGTCTTGGAACAATTGGTCTGCCGCATTGAAGTCCCCTCGTTGTAACGCATTGATAAGATCAAGCGCAGGGTTAGACTCTGCTTCGACTTCTGTTTCTAGTTCTAGTTCTAGGTCTAGGTTTTCTGCTTCACTCATAATTTTTCTCACTGTTCATTGTCATTTTCATTTTCACCACCGCCAGACGCTTCTGTCTCGACGTTGATTTGTTTGATCATTTCTTCGATGTCTTTCTCATCGAACATCATTACATTCTTCATAATCCATGTACGAGAGAAGTACTCGCCCACATATTGTGAAATCTGATCCATTGTTTGTAGACGTTCACGTAATAGTTCTGCGTCTTTCAGTTCTGAGAAGTGGTTGTCGCGATTATAGTCGACCTGTATCTCATTCTTCCAAGACTCCCAGTCTTGTTCGGTACAGATACCTTTTAGTAGGCATTGCTTCTTTAGAATGCCAAGGAATAGGTTTGCAAACTTCTGACGAAGACGATCGATAAACTTCTGGAACTTCACTTCGTCTCGTGTAATCTCAGTTGAACGTCCTAGGGAGAACTGCGCTTCTTGCTCTAGCCTGTTGATCGGTACGTTCAGTGAACGATATAACTTCTTTTGAAAATAAATGATGTCATCGATCTGACCAAGGTTTTCACCGCCTGGTAGAGTACTGATCTCTGTTCCTCGACCGCCTTCGCGACGTGGTAACCAGAAGTCTTCTAGCATAGACATATGTTTGCGATCGTCTTTTATTTCGCCAGTGTTTGCATCATAGACAACCTTGTTGCGATAACGCGCCATGATGTCTTTGATATGTTGCTCTGATTTACCTTTTGGTAAGTTACCGACATCGATATAGAAGATGCGGCGTTCAGGTGCACGTGCCATACGATAGATGACCAAAGAGTCTTCCATCATACGTAATTGATTCATTGGTTTGATTGCTTTTTGCAAGTAAGAAAGGACTCTCTTCTTGCTAGGGTCAAGCAGACCCGAAGTGACATACGAAATAGATTCCGGTGTCAATTTGATACCATTACTTGTACCAGCCTTTTCTTGATATAGGTAAAACTCATTTACTTTATCTACAAGTTTTGCGCCAGTTTTAGGATCTTTTTTGTGTGTAACTTCTTTGACTTTGCGGATCTTAGTTGCGTCAACAGGACGAATCTCTAAGATACCCGACTTTAGATTAGATTCATTGACGACCAAATGGTGATACATTCTGCCATCTACATACCACGACCTAAAAATATCATGACCGTGTTCTTCAAAGTTTAGCATTCCAAGAATGCCTTCAAACTCTTCTGTCAATACTTTTTTGATTTTGTCGCTGGTTTCAACTTTGTCTAGGTTTAGAGAAACTGCAGATTCTAGTTCTCCAGAGACAACAGACTCATTGATGATATCTTCAATAGCAGCGTCACACTCTGGGTGTTCTGCCATCGCACGATATTTTCGGATGAGTTCTGAAGTGTCTTTGGCTGCAGTACCTTCCATATCGACATACTGGCCAAAGTAAGAACCTGAGGCAGTCACATATCCCGCACCATCCTCATCTACGCGAGGCACAATAGAAGGCGCTTTGGGATTCTCTTCTTGTTGTCTTGATACTCGTTTCAGTTCAAAACCGAATGCCGATAGAATACTGTTGTTTGGTTCTGCCATATAATCCTCTAAAACAAAAATGGGGGTGGTGTTACCCACCCCATCACATTACTTATTATACCATTAACTTGTGGTATTTGACTCCCAATATTGAACTTGGAATTCTACTGTGAACTCTTCGATAGCGTCGTTAGTCTCATAACTTAGGTCAATTGCAGAGATGTTAGTCGGGAAACAACCACGGAAGTTGTATGTCTTAACTACATCACCATCTTTATCTAGCTGATCTACAATTAGGTCTGCCTGATATGCAACTGGGTTAGTGATACCTACGTTCGCGCTGTGCGAGTTGATACCGTTCATCCAACGTTCCATTGCGTTACGAACTTCGAAACCTACATCATTGATGACTGTTACAGTCCATGGTTCGAAAGTACGATCTCCTGCGATCTTCAACTGACGTCCACGGAAAGGGACTTCGATAACATTCATTACAGATGCAGGCAACTGTGCGCCTTTACACATGAATGAAGTTAGTTCGGCATCACCACCAGCGTATGCTGGAAAGTTGACTGTTGCACGGAACAGATTAGGACGAGCGCCACCACCACGGATTTTTGCTTTGAAATCATCTACTCTTAGTGACATGATTATACTCCCGATGTTCCGACGACTTCTTCAAAGTCAACACCAGATCGAACCGCTACGAAGTTTAGAGTTACGTAGTTGATAGATCGTGCTGGTTTGATGAAGCAAGATGCGACGAATTCGTTACGGTCAATAACTTCTGTCGTGTTGTTTGTTGTGTCACAAACAAGACGGAAGTCAGTGATACCGCGACGACCCTGAATTTCACGTAGGAATGGTTCTACGATGTTAACGAACTCTGCACGAGTAAAGTCATCGTTGAACTCAAACATAACGTTTTGTGCTGCTTCTGCGATCGCACGTTCAATGACTAGGAATAGACGACGAACGTTGATGCGGTCAAATGCAGATGGACGTGATAGGTGAGTCTTGTCACCGTAAAGCATAATACCTTGGCCTGGGAAGCTAACGATTGGGTTAACACCTGCCTTGTATAGTGCATCACGCTGAGACTTAGATGGGTTGATTGCAATATCAGTAACGCCAATGTATTGACCGCGACGTGAACCTGCTGGCGAGAACCAAGGCGCGGATGCCGCGTCGGTTGCAGCCATGATACCTGCAGTTGAAGATGCTGCTGGAATTGTTATGTACTTATCGTTATACTTGTCATAAATCTTCAACCAGTTACCATCGACAACTAGGTACGATGAATTCTGATTTAGTGCTGTAACATGATCAAGTACATCTTGTGCCGTTGAAGGAGCAGTGCCTGATGAAACGACCGCAACACAGTCTTTACGTTGTTCTGCGATACTAACCAATTCTACTTGAACAGCAGTGTCTGTCATCTTTTGGCCTGGCGGAATCAAGAAGTCGATCTGAATCGTATCTTTGTCAGCAAATAGACCGTATGCCGCAACAAAGTTTGGTGAAGTTCCGTTAGATCCGCTGATTAGAGTGTAGTCTGTTTTTGCAGGTAGACCGTCAATCTCAATCCATGAAGATGATGTATTGATAACATCTACGATGTAGTTAGTAGAACCGTTAGCCAGTTTTGCTGTCGGACTTGTCGATACGTACTCATACGTTTCGAGTACAGATTCTTCGTCAGTGCCCTTCTTGAAAATAACAACGACATGTCTCTCAGAACCTTCTGGTGCTGAAGAGAAAAGGTCTTGATATTCCCACGAATCAGTACTTGCATCTACCATCACAGGAACTTCCTGTGTCACAGGCGCACCGTCTGAATCAAGTACAGGCGCACCGTCTGAGTCAAGTACAGGAACAGTTTCAAAAACAAGTTCACCGTCTGAGTCTCTATCTTGGACTAGAGTGTCTGAAGTATCTGCCCAATGATCGGCATCACAAACGTGAACTGAAACTGAGTTACCTAGTTCGCCTGGATATTTTGCAGAAAATACACCGTCAGTTGCCGTAGTAGATCCATTGCCTACACGAACAACAAACGCGCTTGAAGAATATTTTAGGAATTGCGCGACTGATAAAAAGTCTGCCGCATCACTTCCTGATAAAGGAGTCCCGAAAGTGGACGCGAGTTCTGATTCGTTACCGACAAGAACTGGCGTGTTTACAGGGCCCCAACCGAAGTCACCTACAAAGGCACCCGTTGAAGATGTGACCGCAGGGACAATCCCTGACAAGTCGATCTCACGGATACGTACTGCTGGTGACTCTGAAAATTTAAGAGCCATAATAGTTTCCTTTTGTTAAGGTATAATAAGAAGTCATAATACGAGATAATTCTATCAATGTATCTATTTATAATAACGCGATTTTTACCAAAAATCGTCTTCTGCAGTGCGATCTGGCAGCTGCCACCCAAATCCAGGATGCAGTACTTCTGCTTCTGGAACGAAGTCCCGACCGTCATCTATTATACCAAATGGTAGTATATCGTCTTCTATTTCTTTCATTCGTTGTTCAAACAACATAGACTTCAGGTCTACGTCATATAGGTCACCGAAAGACTGTGTGCTCAAGTAGTAACCAAACATCACTAGGTTCATCATCAAGTCGTCGTGGTTACCATCACTCGCTTCGTACGACTGTCCTTTAGAAACAAACGTTGAGATTTCCATAATCGTGTTTTCGTCTACGACTTCTAGTTTACCTGTTTCTAAAATGTCTTTGATCCCAGAGCACCCTATGCGTTTGGTCTTTCTGTTCATCGTGACACCGATAGCGTCTGATTTGACCGCAGACTCTAGGTGTATGTTTTCATATTCTAGGTCTTGATATAGACCTTGACACACAAGTATCCCTGCATCATTATTTTCGATAATTACATATGCTTCGTTATAAAGAGTGCCATACTTATAAATAATGTTCGGGTAGAGTATTGGAGAAATAGAATTGTTTCGATATACACAAACTTGTTTGAATGGCCTTTGTGAAACGTCGATTACCGTAAATGTCGAGTAGTCCTGTCCTCTACCCTTACTAACATCCACAGTCATGATGTACATGTGATCTTCTACAGGTTCTTCGTATATCAGCAGACTACCACCCTCGTGGTGTGATAGAGGTGCGCGTGACCTCAAGTCTAACAACACCTGTCCTTCGATCAGTGTATTACCTGTCCCGAAGAATGTATTTCCGAATTCTTGATCAAACTGTAGACTAGATGTGTTTGCAATCGTTTGTTCTTTCCACTTCTCATCACGTCCTGGAACGTCCCACCAATCCACACGAAATGGTTTGTATTCGTTCACGCCTTGTACGGCACCTTCCCAGATCTTATGATAAGTATTACCGATACCATTCGCGGTACTTGTTATTATAACTTTTGTGTCCTTACCCGATGAGATTACCGGATAGGTCGACGTGTAGAACTCAGCAGCGTTTTCGACAAACGCAAACTCATCTAGGAATAGAAGGTTGACTGACATACCACGAATAGACGAACCGGATGTTGCCGCAGCGATGATACGAGAGTTGTTGGACAGTTCTATAGAACCTTTGTTGAGCGCCTTACATCCTGGCTGAAGAAAGAACGGCAGATTCTCTAACATAAGCGTGACACGCGCCAGCATCTCTCTTGCAGTCATACCTTTGTTCGCGAGGATCGCGATGGTCTTCTCTGGGTGAAAGAGTGCGTACCACAACAAGTAACCAACCGAACTGATAGACTTACCGGACTGACGACATGCCAATACGATATTGAATCGGTTGTTGTTGAAGTGTTCGAACATCTTTTCCTGATACGGATAGAGTTTGAACGGCACGAGACCCTTGTCTAGGTGAATGACCTTGACATACTTCTTACAGAAATATGATGGGTCCTTCATGCATTTCTTATACTCACGCAGCTTCTTGGCGTCCCATTCTTCTGCGACACCATCTCTTTTTACATTAGGATTTCCGAGGTAAGATTCTTTTGTATAACTACTCATCTTCGTCTTGGTCTATAACTTTCTCATCACCCAACAGCATACGCTGCAATTCTGTAGTAGACCCGACAAATAGATTATTATTAGTAGTTTTTGCTTCGGCAGGTTTGTCTTCTTTCTGAAGTTCTTTTTGTTTCTTGTTGAGGTCCATCAACTTGTCATTGACATCTGCGATGCCCTTGATCATGCCAGACAGAACCTCAAACGCACGAGGGTGTTCACTCTCCCGCGCGACTTCAATCATGAGTTCTAGGGACTCGCGACCTTTCTCAATTAAGTCATAGTAAGTATCGCGAGAGTACTCATAGTCCTGTTCATGGACAAAGTTCTTTTTCTGGTCTTCGTCAAAAAGTCCAGGTGGTTTACGATTGTCTCTCATCACTTATCACCAAGTTAAAACCATAATCACTGTCTGGGGTCACATCAATCGGATCTGGAGTCACCGTTATTAATTCCGCAAACTCGTTGTCATTAGTATTTAGATCGACATTAACCTCGCGAATAACTGGTCCAGACTGTACAGGACCGTAGAAGTTCATCTTCATATCAAACGATAGAGTGTATATAATAGTTCGTCTCTGTTCAATCGCGCCTTCGAAGTCGTCTGATAAATTGACACCAACAAGTGATACAGGGACGTCTTCTTTGATATCAGGTTCGTCTGTAAATGGTTTGACTGTCAACGTATATTGCGGCGCAAAGTATGGTATGACTTGTTCTACGACTTGCAGCGCATCATCTTGTGACTTTGCATAAATGTGAAGTTCAAAACTAATTGTATAAGGTACGCCCACATATCTGCGAAATTGAGAGTCGTCGTTAGATGTAACATAACTATTAATCTTAGGAAGTTGTCGAGTAGGGTCATATATGATGGAGACGATCTCGAAAGACATCCTAGGAAGTTTAAGTGCGACCCTACGTTCTGCTTCTTCGCCGTTTTTCATCTCCTCTAGACGCTCTATGAACGATCTGGCGGGTGCATATGACAGAGGCACCTTTACTTGAGATAATACCTTTCCGCTTGATGCGGTGCGCAGTATATTGATGTTATCAAACATAGAACCAAACAGCGCAACGCAAGTTCGTACTCGTTTGTGATAGAAGTGTCCGCCCATCATGGTGTTAGATCTCCAAACGGATTAGACTCTGTGAAGTCTAGGAAGTCTTCTGCAAAGTCATCAAAGGTGCGTTTCTGCGCCAAACGATCAATCTCGTTGATCCCCTCTTCTTCAGAAATAGGTGTGAGTGACGCATACTCACCAATAACAGGTCTGTCTGTTGCCCACTCGTGATACTTACCATCTGTACCGCCAGTATGTGCAATCTTGAGAATACGCGTGTCGTGATTCCAAGAAGTGACTTCGCCCTCAAGACGGAAGTCATCGAACTCTTGATAAACATCTTCGCCGACAAGGTAATAGATCTCACGACCCATGCCTTCGTCTGGCATCTTGAGTTCGTATTGGAATGCGCCTTCGACTTCAACATTATCAATTCCAGGAATACCAGTGTCGAAGTCTTCGTCTGAGAACTCGAACAACTCGCATTGCATACGGAACAGAGGTAGTTGAGAAAGTTGATAGAAAGGAGACTCGGTCTCTACTTTCATAACTTGGAATAATGATTCGGATAACGGCAAGTATATAACATCACCTTCACGTGGACGGAACTGTGCATCTGAAAGACGATCACCAATCAAGTGTTTCCATCGACGACGTGCGATAACAAACGTTGCCTGATCTCGTAATTCGATACCGAACTTAGTGAACAGATCGCCCTCGCCTTCGAAACCTTCTGTGTTCTCGATGTACACTTCTACTTTGTAGGCGTCAGAGAACTGAGACTGGATGCTGTCAAGGAAGATATCCTCTGACGCCACAATCTCGCGAGGTAGATAGTAGACATCCTGACCATACATCTTGATCGACTCAATGATCAGATCTTCATACAAGTCTTGTTCTGGACGATACTTCTGTGAAAAATATGGGTTAGTAGCCATAACTTACCCCATGAAGAAAATTGGACCTTCGTCCTCTTCTTCTCTAAATTTAGTCATAATGCGTTCGATGTCTTGCAATGCATCTTCATAGATCTGCCTTGCATTGACTGTGGTCCCGCCTGGTAATACCATACCGTCAAACTTGATCAGATTGAGACCCCACTGTCTTTTGATAAGCGCAGTAGCGTATTCTTTTACAAACTTGTGGTTCCAGAGAGAGTTGTATTCGTTTACTGAGTCGTCTGGGTTTCGAATACCATAAACCTCAAAAACGACATAATCACCTTCTGTCATATTGTGTTTCGAAATATGCAGATTGACACGGTTGTATTGTCTGTCGAATGTAATCTGTGGTGTGCCCACTAGTTTCATATCAAGTAATGACAGATGTTGTTGCATAGATTCGTAGTGCGCAAGGTCTGCCATATAACCACCACCACTTGTAAAGTCGGTGACAGTAAACTTGACTAGTTGCCATGCATCACTAAACCAACCTGACTGGGTTGCAGTCCAAGACATAGGCAACATTCGAACTACCGCAGACAAGTCTAAATCATCAGCAAAGTCAATATACTTATTTTCAATATCTTGTTCGGTTAGTTGGTGCTTGAGATAGTAACGGCGAGAACCGTCTGGGTGATGTTCACGAAACCACTGTAACGCTTCATCTATGCGATCGTCTAATTGCTCTTCGTCAATGTTTATCTCAACGACAGGGTGACCTAACGCCCTCAAGCAATAATCTATCAATTCATCTCGGTCAGTAGAATACATGTTAGTGTCCAATAAAGATTATTTCTATTTATACGTCTATTTATACAAATATAAAAAAAGGGGACCGAAGTCCCCTTTCTTATTCACTAATCTCAGATTAGTTGACTAGAGTACCAGCAACGTTATAAACGTTGATACGGTAGTAAGTACCTTCCTGACCATCTAGCTTGTCAGCGTCATCTGAAGCAACAGACTCGGCAACACGTAGTGAAGACTCAGCTTCTGTTTCGTCAACTGAAATTTCACCAGTTGTTGAGTTGTACGTGATACATAGACCACCTGTCAAACATGCCTTAGCACGTGCATCTGTGAAGTACAAGTTCGTTGTACCTTCAGATACGTTGTCAGTGTTCCATGCTTCGATTCCTGTTACAGAACCTTCTAGTGCAGAGATGCGTGTGGTGTTAGAAGTAACAACACCTGTAATACTATCGTCTGCCGACTGGAATGCTGCAACGATCTCTGTTAGAGAATCTAGAGCAGCTGGATCAGTGTTAGAAGTGATAAAATCGATTTGCGTTTGAAGTGCATTATCGCCAGATTGACGATCACCAATCTCTGTGTTTAGAGCTGCAGTGATTGCGTTATCGCCTGCGATACGAGCATCTGCTTCATCACTGATATCGCCAGTCAGAGCAAGATCTGCAGAGGCGCGAACTGCCGCTTCTGCGTCAATGTTATTCTGTAGGACAGCGTCTGCCGCGATACGCGCAGATTCTTCTGCATTGATTGCGTCTTGTAGATCACTGTCTTTGCCGTCTGTAGAACCACTTAGTGCAGTGATTTGAGACTGCAAATTAGTGTCTGCAGCAATACGTGCCGCAGTTTCAGCAGATAGATCACTACTTGAAGAAGTTGATGCCGCATCAACGTATGCCTTAGTTGCCGCATCTTGTGCCGCAGTTGGATCTGCCATGTTAGTAACTTTGTTACTATCCATGTCAACTTCAGCAGTCATCTGAATATCAGTTGAACCTGAAGAAGTGCTGATACCGGAAGTACGTGCGTTCGTTGCAGCAATTGCCGAAGCGTTTACGCCTTCAGCAGCAGTTGCGCGAGCAACTTCTGCGTCATGGTCTACTTGACTTGCCTTAGTAGCAATTGAAGCAGTAACAGTTGATGCGAAGTTCGCGTCGTCACCAAGTGCCGCAGCTAGTTCGTTCAATGTGTCTAGTGCCGCAGGAGCAGCATCTACAGTTGCAGCAACAACTTGATCAGCATATGCCTTGGCATCTGCTTCAGCAGCGTCTGCTTTCGCGGTTGCGTCAGCGGATGCAGTTGAGATTGCTTCTGACTTAGCAGTAGCGATTGCAGTAGTTAGAGATGAAGTATCTCCAGACTGAGTTGCAGATAATGCGTCTAGTTCTGCGTGTACTTCGTTGATCGCTGGAACAACCTGAGTTGCACTTGTGTGTAGTGAAACAGTTGGTGGTTCAGTAGTCTTTAAACTCAGACCAGAAAGTCGCAAAGCATTTTCTGATCCGAAATTATTAACACTGAAGGCAATGTCCATGCTTGTTTTTGTAGCGGTAAATGTTTTACTATAGTCTGTTCCTGGCGTAGACAGGCTTACGACAGCGACACACTTCGAGCTATCCAAATTGTTGCCGCTATTTAAAGAAGCTTCTCCGTCAAAGATATAGACCTTACCCGCACCACTAGTTGATTGAGTAGTTGCTGAGAATGTATAATCTTCCCCAACTGTTAGTCCTGTAATTGTCTGGTGTGCAATATATGACTGACTGCCTCTAGTGAAGACTGAACCGTTTACCGAATTGTTAGCATTAGGGCCCCAATCATTGACATAATATGCACTATAACTAGTGCTAAAGAGTTCTGCGTGTACCGGTGGTGCGCCCTTAACATATGTGTCAAGTGTAGCAACAACAGTCTTGTCTTCTTTCAACGCAAGAGCAGCAGTAGTTGCGGCATCGTCTGCCTTAGTAGCAATTGAAGCAGTAACAGTTGATGCAAAGTTTGCGTCGTCACCTAGTGCAGCTGCCAACTCGTTAAGAGTATCCAATGCCGCTGGTGCAGCATCTACAGTCGCCGCAACGACTTGATCAGCATATGCTTTAGCGTCTGCTTCAGCAGCGTCTGCTTTCGCGGTTGCGTCAGCGGATGCAGTTGAGATTGCTTCTGACTTAGCAGTTGCAACAGCAACGGTCAGTGCATCGACTTCAGTGTGTACTTCGTTAACAGCACCAACTACTGTCGAAGCATCTGTTCCTAATGAAGGAGCAGCAGTTGTAATTGAAACACCTTTCAAGTAAATTCTTGCACCACTGGAAGAAACATTCGATTCTTGAAGATGAGAAGGAACATCGCCAACAACAATTTTAATTGATGAACTTGTTGGTGTGAAGGTATGTGAATGAACCAATTGACCCACATTATTCCCATCGCCTTGATCTGTGGTCACATAAGTTTGAATGATTGGAGCAAACTCAGTAACCGTTTGTCCATCATCTTCTAGTCGAATATACGTAGTTCCAAATCCTGTGTTCAAAACTGTCAAGTCAATGGTAATTTCTTCGCCTGGAGTAACTGTTTGTACAAACTCAGCAAACTCGCCTTCTGTGTGTGAATGTTCACCAACATAAGTGCTTTCATTATGACCGCCTTGTTCCCAAGCGCCCTTTCTTTCGATTCCGAAATATCCATCGTATTGATTTCCCCACTGAGTGCCCACATAATGCGCGGCCTCTAGTAGAGTCCAATTAGACTCAACAGACCAAGAATCACCAACGAGTTCTGAAGTAGTTCCCTTAACAAAAGTGTCAAGTGCAGCAACATCAGCAGGAGTCGCAACACCACTTGTTAAAGTAGCATTGATCGTAGCAATGTCGGATGAGTTAGACGCAACACTTGCCACTAGGTTTGTATCTGCATCTTGGAATGCAGTTACGATTTCTTGTAATGTATCCAGAGTTTCTGGAGACGTACCTAGAATCGCGGTAACTTGCGCTTGCAGGTCTGCGATGTCAGCAGCAGTTAACTCTGCTACTGCTTCTTGGATGGCACCTGCGACAACTTTGCCGTCAGCACCAATAACAATAACGTCGTCGATGGAAAGTCCACCACCGTGGATATCGGCTCCGTTCTGTATTCTAAATTTTTTATTTGTAGACATTTTGTTTACCTTTTAGAATTTTGATTGAGGGGGAGAGCTGATCCCTCCCCCGACTATTGTAAAGTTGTTATTATGCGTCAACGTAAGTTACTGAGACAGAAACTACAGCACCTGCTGATTCAGCAGTGTATAATAGTTCAACACTTGAACCATTAACTTGTACATCTGTATCACCTAGTACTGAAGATCCAGTAAATACGATACCGTATTCTACGATTGATGCGTTAGTTCCGTCGTGGACAACTAGACATTCGCGAGTCTCAAACTCACCACCATTCTCTACAGTAACGATGTACTTAGCAGAACGATATGTTTCTTTGTTGAATGCCGAAACGACTGTTGCAGATGTTCCTGCAATGATGTCGTTACCCTGCTCGAACACCTTGATGTTGTCTGCAAGAGTTTCTAGACCAACCGACTTAGGATCTAGTACACCAACTGAGTTAGTAGACTGAGCAATTACTACTGCCTGTGTGCCAACTGGGATCGCACTGTTAAATGTGATCTGCTGGTTAACCGCATCGATAGAGTAGTGAGTACCTGGATCCTGAATAACACCACCAACGAATACAATCGCGTTTTGATCTTGCGTATAGAAGTTCAATGCGAATGTAGTCTGCGCACCGTCACCAGCCATTGTCTGACGCTGTGCGTTGTTGAATGCCAACTGAGTTGGATCTTGTAGAGACATTCCGTCTAGAGTGTTATTTACACGTAGGACGTAACCATTCTTACCGTCGTATTCTGAATCAGTAACATCTGCAAGTTCTAGTAGAGTCTTAGCAGTGTCGATTGAGATTACACCAGTTGATGCGTTGTAAGATGCCTTACCTGCACCTTCAACATCTGTTAGAGATACTGAAGCACGAGCACGTTCTGTTGTGAAGTATTGGTTATCACCTTCTGCAACGTCATCTGTAGTGAACTGAGAGATATGTTGTGCCGCAAGACCTGCGTCCAACTGACCCTTGTTTACTGCGTCTGTCGCTACTGTTCCGTTCGCAACACCCTCAACCTTGTTGCCAGACATGTCCAAGTTACCAGACATTGAATCGCCTGACTTCTTGACACGAGCATCAATTTGAGTTTGTAGGTTTGCGTCCGCAGTAGCAAACTCACCACGAATCGCCGCACCCTGTGCCGCACGATCAATGATCTCTTGTGCAAGTCCAGAAGCGTTAGTAGCGATATCTGTTTGGTTAGTTTGGATTAGTGATAGTAGATCACCGTCTCCAGACTGTAGTGCAGCAACGATCTCTGTTAGAGAATCAAGTGCCGCAGAGTCTGTGTTAGATACGACAAAGTCGATCTGAGACTGTAGTGATGCTTCAACACCCTGTGCACGTGTAGACTCATCTACGATTGACTGTGCGTTAGTTGTGATTAGTACACCGTTGGCAACTTCTGCCGCTGTTGCACGAGCAACTTCAGCAGCTAGTGAAGCACGGATGTCCGAATCTTCTGAAGCACGGAATGCAACTTCTGCGTCAATCTGTGACTGTAGGTTACCCTTGTTTCCGTTGTGAGAGTTATCAACCGCCTTGATTGCCGCGTCTAGTTTCGCAGCAGCATCTGCCAATGAAGTAGATGCATTCAGGTAGTTAGTTGTTGTTGGAGTGACATAAGTTCCGTCAGTTGCAAGACCTGCACCCAACTGTGTAGCAGACATCTCTGTTTCTAGTACAGTAGTACGAGAATCTAGAGCATTGTCGGCAGCAGCACGAGCGTTTGCTTCTGCTGTGATCTTACCATCTAGAACATCATCTGCGTTTTCACGTAGAGTTGCTTCGTTAGCAACGATTCCGTCTGCGTAAGTCTTAGCAGCAACTTCTGCGTCATCCGCTTCGTTTTCTGCGTAAGTCTGTGCAGATGCAAGAACGACTGCGTCACGTGCGATGTAGTCTGTCTGATCTGTTGTACGGTCAGCAGCTAGATCAATACGGATCTGTGTATCTGCAGCAGTACGATCAGCGATCTCTTGTACTAGAGCGTCACTGTCTGCGTCTGCGCGAGACTCGGCAGCAGTCATACGAGCTTCTACTGCGTCTACTTCACCGTGAACTTCGTTTACTGCACCAGTGATTGTCTGTGCAGTTGTTTGGAATACACCAGTACCCAACTTAGTTTCTAGAGCGTCGATGTCACCTTCGTTGACAGTCAAACGACCATCTTGTGCGGTGTTCTTAGTCTCAACCGCGTCCATGCGAGATTCTAGGGAATCGCCACGACCTTCGATTGAATCCATCTCTGTTTCTAGAGTTGAGATACGACCAGTATTAGAGTCTGCTTGAGTGTGTAACTCGTTTACAGCAGCAGTTACATTTGTCGCAACAGTTGCTAGAGTAGAAGTACCCATCTGACCCTGTAGAACATCAACATGACCTTCTTCAGTTGTCATGCGTGATTCTAGTGAAGTTGCGCGACCTTCTACTGCGTCCATTTCAGACTGTAGAGTATCGATTTCACCTTCAGCAGTTGTTACGCGACCTTCTAGAGCAGTTAGGTCACCAACTTCTATGTCTAGTTCAGCGTGCAGTTCGTTAACAGCAGCAGATAGATCAGTTGCAACAGTTGCTAGAGTAGCAGTTCCGACCTTAGTTTCTAGGTCGTCGATGTCACCTTCGTTTACAGTTGCGCGACCTTCTAGAGCAGTAGCACGTGCTTCAACAGCATCCATGTCTGCCTGTAGTTCGTCAACATGACCTTCTTCTGTAGTTACACGATTCTCTAGTGCAGTAAGATCAGCAGCTTCGCCGTCTAGTTCCGCATGTAGTTCGTTAATCGCGTCAGAAACATTTGTTGCAGTTGTGTGTAGAAGTGCAGAACCCTGCTTAGTTTCTAGGGCAGTTGCACGACCTTCAACACCACTCAAACGACCGTTCTGAACTAGTTGATCAGAATCTAGACCGTTTAGACGGTTTGTGTGAGCAACATCTTTCGCTTCTAGGTCAGTAGCACGAACTTCAACAGCGTCCATTTCTGATTCTAGAGTAGTTAGACGACCACCGTTAGCATCGATAACACCTTGTAGATCTGAATCTGCGTCTTGGAATGCAGTAACGATCTCTGTTAGTGAATCTAGTGCAGCACCATCTTCGTTAGAAACGATGAAGTCAACACGACCTTCTAGAGTTGTTAGGTCTGTACGGATACCAGTTTCGACACCAGTAGCACGTAAAACTTCTGCGTCTAACTGGTTCTGTAGGTCTGTAACATCACCTGCTTGTAGGCTTTGTAGAGCAAGGATATCAGAATCGTTTGCAGTAACCTGCGCCTGTACACTATCTACATCTGTGCGTAGACCAGATTCGATACCTTCAGCACGTGTCTTTTCTGCATCGATGTTAGACTGTAGGACGCCTTCAGCGGCAGTCGCACGGTTAACTTCAGCAGTGATCTGTGCTTGGTTATCATTGTGATCAGATGCCTGTAGGATCTGAAGTGCAAGGATGTCTGAATCGTTTGCAGTGATTTGTTCTTGGTTAGAATCAACGTCAGTGCGTAGACCTGCTTCAACACCTGTCGCACGAGTAGTTTCAGCCGCAATCGCGTCTGCGTTAACTACTTCAGCAGCAGTAGCACGAATAACTTCTGCGTCCAACTGAGCTTGTAGATCATCAACATCGTTACCTACTAAGTTTTGTAGAGCAGCGATATCTGAATCGTTTGCAGTAATTTGTGCTTGGTTAGAATCAACATCTGTACGTAGACCCGCTTCAACACCAGATGCACGAACAACTTCTGCAAGAATTGCAGCGTTTAGATCGGAATCTGCTTCGTTGAAGTCTGCTTCTACTGTATCTAAACGGTTGCTTAGACCTAGTTCAGCAGCAAGTGCACGAGTGCGTTCGATTGTGATATCACCAGCATTAATCGAGATGTTTGAGATGTTAGTATTGATTTGAGTCTGTAGACCTTGTTCAACACTTGTTGCGCGATTACGCTCTGTAACAACTGCGTCAGCGTTAACGCCCTCTGCAGTTGATGCACGGTTAACTTCCGCAGTGATCTGTGCTTGTAGATCATCAACATCGATTGTAGTGTTTGCATTCAATGCATCCAACTGACCCTGTAGGTCCGAATCTTTAGTAGCACGAGCAACTTCTTCTGCGCGTAGATCGATTTCGTTTTGAGCAGCAAGTGCTTCAACATCATCCATCTCGTCTTCTAGTACAGTAGTACGTAGAGACAGTGCAGTGTCAGCAGCGATACGAGCAGCTTCTTCAGCAGAAACGATTGTGTTAGCGTGAGCGATTGATTGTGACTTAGCAGTTGCGATACGGTCAGTGACAGTATTACCACCAGTTCCGTTTACAGTTGCGTCACCGATTAGAGCAGCGTCTTGTGCATCAGCGTGTGCGATTGCAACAGCTTGATGTGCATCTGCTTCTTGATCTGTGTATGCCTTTGCTTCAGCAAGTACATCTTCTGTAGAAACATCAAGATCTAGTTCTAGTTGATCAATCTGAGACTGTAGACTTGCGTCGGCAGCTGAACGAGTTGACGCTTCTGTATCGATATTGCTCTGTAGAGTAGTATCTGCAGACGAACGAGCGTTTGCTTCGTTTGTAATCGCAGTCGTGTTAGATGCGATAAGAGCAGACATATCTGAGTCAGCAGACTGGAACGCACCAACGATTTCTGTTAGTGAATCAAGAGCGGCTGGATCAGTGTTTGATGTGATGAAGTCAACTTGTGATTGTAGACCTGCCTCAACACCTTCTGCACGAGTCTTCTCAGCGGCGACTTCTGCTGAGTTTGCAGCGTCACCAGCAAGACGATCAATGATTTCTTGATCAACGCGAGCGTTTAGATCTGAGTCAGCTGCAATACGAGCAGCGTTCTCGATAGCAACATTATTACTTGATTCAGTGATTGCTTCTGCTTTTGCAGTTGCGATACGATCTGTGACAGTGTTGTTTGTCGAACCGTCAACAGTTGCATCACCGATCATTAGTGCGTCTTGTGCTTCAGCGTGTGCCTTAGCAGCATTTTCTGCAGTAACGATATCTGCGCCTAGGTCAGTACGGACTTGGTTGTCAGCAACTGCACGAGCAGCGATTTCGTCTTGGATGCTCTGTGCGTTTGCTTGTTCTGCAAGACCTGCACGAGTAATTTCGTCCGAAAGGTTTTGAGCTATAACCGATTCTGCGCCAGTTGCACGAGAGATCTCAGCAGCAAGGTCTGATTGTAGTTGATCTACATTGCCTTCTTCTGTTGTCATTCGTGATGCTAGTGCGTTGTCAGCAGCGATACGAGCAGTTTCTTCTACACCGATTAGACCAGCAAGTGAAGATTCTGCAGATTGTGCGCGAGAGATCTCTGTAGTTACACGATCATCGATTGCTTGTTCAGCATTAGTTGCACGAGTAACTTCGTTAGAGATTGCAGTACTGTTTGCAATGATTGAACCAGAAAGTACATCATCTGCGTCTTCGAATGCTTCGATGATTTCTGCGAACGAATCAAGCGAGTCTGAATCTGTGTTGTTTAGTACTAGATCGATACGAGCAGATAGTGCCGCGTCTGCTGATTGATATGCAGCTTCGATTGCGTTTTCACGTAGAACCGCACGTGTATTCTCTGCGTCGATATTTGATTGTAGTATAATATCAGCAGCAGAACGAGTAGATGCTTCTGCGTCGATATTAGACTGTAGTAGTGATTCTGCAGCTAGTGCACGATTTGTCTCTACTAATACATCAGCATCAATCTGTGCCGCAACGTCTGCGTTCGCACGAGATGGTGTGTAGTAAAGGTTATCGCCTTCTGCTAGATCATCTGTTGAGAATGAAGAGAAGAATGCGTCTGCACCAATCTTTTT
>Ga0181380_1000319_pt1 | contig 21962 bp, 26 predicted proteins | sample 3SPOviralmetaG_FD_130116 | JGI IMG/M metagenome (GOLD analysis project Ga0181380, IMG submission 130116) | Marine viral communities from the oligotrophic San Pedro Time Series (SPOT) site, San Pedro Channel, CA, USA - 3 SPOT_SRF_2009-08-19 | ecosystem: Environmental > Aquatic > Marine > Strait... | reverse complement strand
TCTTTCTGCTAACCATGCCGTTGCTGACCTTTCCGCCGACCATGCTGCTGACCTTGCTGACCTTGCTGATGACCTTGCTGACCACTCTGCTGACCATGCTGCTGACCTTGCTGACCTTGCTGATGACCTTGCTGACCACTCTGCTGACCATGCTATTGACGCTGCTGTCCATGCTGACCATGCTGCTGACCATGCTGACCTTTCCGCCGACCATGCTGCTGACCTTGCTGACCTTGCTGATGACCTTGCTGCTAACCTTTGCCGCTCCGCTGAACATGCTGCTGACCTTGCCGCCTCCTCTGCCGCCGACCAATCATCACTTCTCCCAAGCCAGCAATTTTTGCACAGCGTCAACGCATCAATTACATCTTGCTTAGCGTGGTAATCACTTTTTCCTTGCAGCTCAATAAGTCGATCAAGCCTATCTATCTCGATACACTTTCTAATCGAATCAACATCTGCGCCGACCGGGATCGCGCTATATAATTGCAGCGTCCATTCTCTCGAATGCTCTGCGCTCAACCGTTCGTGGATCGCGTCTTGCAGATGTGCCAGCCATTTAGGCAATCCAAGCTCAGTTTCATGCAGTGCGTGGGTATAATTTTCAAACGTGCATCCAATAGAACACCCCTTGGTTCCGTCCCAACCTTTACCTTGAATCAAATTATCTGCGTCTCTATGAGCTTTTATTCGTTCAATGTAAAAAGCTTTTTTTGCCGGGTCGTTTTGCCATGCTTGTAAAGTCATGCTACCTCCAATTCCTTAACTTTAATGTTTGCTCTCAGCTCTTCCAAGGATAGGTCTTCCACTTCATACTCTATCTCTGTTCTTATAGCATCTAAAATAAATGCGCCATCCGTTCTAAAAACATAGCGCTCTAAGCTTTCCAATAAAGCCGTATTAGGTTTGCTCACTAAATCATAAAACGTTACAGCGTACTTTCTGCGCGCCACCTCCCCATCTATGCCAATGCCTGTGGTATATGTGAACTCCCCACAATTTCTAAGCTCATAAAGTAGAAACTCTGCAAGCTGTGCCAATGTCCTCTTGTGTTGTTCAATGTATGTATTCATATTACTTCACCTTTAATTGTGTTTAAAAACGTGGTTCATAGTGACCTCAATTTTTGCCGAGCAATTGCCCTAATAGAAAATGCAATTGTTCTAGCTTCTATCTATGCCGTGTATATGGTCGTATGCTCTGTCCATAAGTGATCTTTCTCTAGTCATTCAGTCACCTCTAATCAACTCTAAAAAACGACAAATCTTTAGCTTGTCTATCTCAATTGCTCATGCAGGCGGTCTATATAAGCCCTTAGCCTTTCGTTTTCTTCAACCAAGTCTTGATTCAGGTCTTTTACAATTTCATCCTTGTGATTTTCGTAAATAGACTGACGCAACTCTTTATAATCATATGCATGGTTCGTTTTGCCGTGAGTGTAGCCTTTAAAACCATCCATTAAAGCATTGCGGTAGTTTGTCCAATGATCACTTTCTATGTAATAACTTACGTCCGTATATAGGTCTCCCAGTACGTCATCTAGTAGCTTTCTAAGCTGCGGTTTAAAGCTATCCATAATCCTTTGCGCTTCTTCTTTTCCTTGCTCTGAAAGCTCAGGGTATAGCGGGTATTCTTCACTCATCCTCAAATCACTCCTAAACGACAAATTAACTATCTAATATCTTGTGCAATCTTTATCAATCTTTCGTTTGTTTCGTCTTTTAAATCCCGCTCAAGCGGTAAGACGGTGGTTTCAATCATATATTTCTTTGCAATTCTGAGTGCAAACCGCGTTGCGTCATTGTCCAGTGCAATTATTACACGTTTAACGCCGTTGTCTAGCAATAAGTTTAACTTAGCTTCGTTTAAGTTAACGCCGAGCAAACTCACAGTAGGATAGTGCTTATCCATCTTCTCGGCACTGGGTATGTCCTCAACTAAGATTAAGCTGTCGCTTGTTAACGGAGACGGAAAGTGCAGTTTACACCAATTCTTGTCAATGTCATTTAAATCCTTTGGCCCTACAATATTCAATCCCTTTGGCTTGCGATACACTGCACCACGTACCGCCCCCTTGTGATCCCTAACCTCCCTCCTCTCTCTCCCTGCCGTGTTCAGTGTGTATGTATTGCCGGATAACAAGCTATCATTAAACAAACTATCATCGGATTCCGATGTTGTTTCTGCCCAAAGCTTACCGCCAGATAATACAGACGATCCACGATACCCACAGCTTGCGCGATGACAAAACCACCTAATGCGCCGCCCTTCTTTAGTGCAAACCAAACTCTTTTCGTTCTTACTACCCCCTTCACAAGAAGGGCATACGTGTCTAGTAACTCCTTCTTGCAAAGAATGGAGTATAGTGTTTAGTAACATAGTTATATTCCTTATAATATACAAAAGCTTTAAAAGCTTTTGTTATATATATGCAACCTGTTTAAGCAGGTTGCTATAATATATAAATAATAATAGCATATTTTAAAAACATAGTAAAACAATTAATTGTAACAGTTTGTTACTTTTCTTTTAATATAAACTTAGGTCTTTGATCTGCAATTAATATGCATATTAAAACTACGTTTTCATTGACATCATAGTGTAAAACTTCATCGCCACTCGCATCCCACTTATCAATCAACTCGCTCTTGCTAGCCAACCAACTGCCCAAAGCCACACCAATTTCATATCTATTCATATTGCACACCCTTTCAAAAATGTTTCTTTAATTTTCTCAATTACAATACTATTTAAATCCACTTCAACGTTAAACGCATCATCTATCTTGTTACGCATAACACAACGCGCTTCCCATCGTGATTTAGCTGTTATCTTACAACTCAAACCTGAGTAACTGCATATATATTCATTCATTTTGTCCACCTCTCCACTAACCTTTGCATGTTTGTATATTTTTCATCTGGCGTAGGATTATAAACCACATCCCAGCCCTTTCTTTCTTCGATCAATCGTTCAGCATTGCTCACAATGCTGTCGTATGTTTCGAGATTAATATTGTAGTTTCTTCCATCTAACTCCCCCTTCAATTGTTTATACCTATCTAATAGCCACGTAAGCTTGTTATAAAAGAACTTAACATGACCCTGACCTAACCTATAGCCACCATCTAAAAACCCTTCACCGGGTGCCAGCTTGCCTACAGCCGTAAATATACGTGGCAACTCTCTATACTCTGCAAACAAGTGTTTGTTTGTCAAATCTTTGACACTAACAACATTGATCCTAGTCATACGTCACCCATAAATGCCAACATAACAATACCGATTATATTGTTCTGGATGAATTTCACCGTCTTTACACAATGAGTCTGCATAATTATTAAATTCTTCTGACAGCATAACCACATCGTTTTCTAGTTTGCACAAAGTTTCCGCATCTAATTCTTCCAACATTGCATCAAAGCTTTCGCTTAGCATCTCCTCGCTACTAATAGCACCTCCCTCTTCTGCATATAGCTCAACCATCTCTAGTAGTGTTTCGTTGTTATATCTTCTCATGTTTCCACCTATTTATTTATTAAAAAAACAATTTAAAGCGCTTTGCGCTTCTTCTTTTGTAGCGTAGCACGCTATCTGCACATTACCTAACATTAATTTGTAATGCATTTTACATATTGATCGTTTAATCGTTAACATAAGTCACCTATCTAGTGTTGTCGAAACAAGATATCATCATTAATAATCTTCTAACTATGCATTAATATCGGTTATAAAATATTGTGTGGTGAATGAGGCAAAGTTTTCTGCCGTAGGTACAGTCTTAAAGGCTGCTAATATGTCTAATTGCTCTATTCGAACCCCATGCTCAACGTAAATTGTTCTTCTATACGTTTCTTCACATTCTACTTTGTTCACTATTGCATCTATACTGACTAGCTGTCTGAATGCTTCGCGTGTTATTTCAACTTTCATTTTATATTACCCTCGTTGTTTGTTAATAATGTTTGTTTATGCTTTACACTAGGTTAAGCGTTACAGCTGGATTTTACTCTTTATCATATCCCGTAGTTTTATATACTGGCTATATGTTGTCCTTTCGTATACTTCCTTCACTTGCCTGTAAGGATCTCGAACAAACCAAGTTATTTGTAATATGTCGTGTTCAAGTTTAATATCCACTGCGCGATAACTATGATTAACTATCAACCAACGTGTAGATGCGTTAACTGTTATTTCTCCATTTAAAGCAATTTCTAACTCCTTTCTTAATTCTTTTAAAGTCATAATAATATCCTCGTTTGTTTGTTAATATTCAAAAGTAATTATAAACGCTTGGAATAGGCCATCTAATTTGTATTGTATATAGTCACCGCAATCTATAGTCTTACGTGCCTTAAGGCCGTTTATCCCAATAGCTTTTTTTAGTCTACGTACTATCTGTGAATCACTTAAACCGTCGCATTCTATTGACGCTCTATTCACCCAACAATAATTTAACTCATGCCCAAAAGTATCTGTATGTTCTATTGTAGCTTTCATAGTGTTCACCTCTTTGTTTGTTGTCGATGTTTGTAATTATACACAACACAAACCCAAGTTCAACACTTGTGAAATAAATAATTGTAACGAATTGTAAACACTACACCTACTATCTTCACCGCGTGCACGCGCATGCGCGTAGCAATAGCCATGCCAATAATATATTGAATACACATTCATCTAATCAATACTTACACCTTCAAATATAAATAATAATTATACTTTAAGTATTTGAATATAAAGCAATATGTATGCCAGCAATAAGTGCGGGGAATGGATGGGTGTTAATACAACAAAATTTCATACAAGAATCGTGCCAATAATTAAAAGCTATTGTTGCGGGGATTGTTATTAATAAAAACTATTTGATTGTTATGCGTAGCTATGCTAACAGGGGTACTAGGGGGGGTATGGGGGTTAGTTTTTATTATGCATTGCAACTTAAAAATTTCTCATAAAATTATCGTAGTTTAGTGCAGTAACATTTTGTTACAATTTAATCTTCAAAATACTACACTTTTGGAAAAAAATATGTTATAATCTAATTAAGAGATTAATTTATTTATCTCTCCTTAGAGAGATTAGATTATAACGGTGTTGCAGAAGGGGGGAATTGTGTCTTTAAAAAGACTATAGAATATTCCCAACCCTAATGTCTTCGACATAATATTGCTTCCCCTTAAGGGAAGAAGTTAAACATTGTCGAAGACATAACATTCCCACCCACCAATGCTCCCAGCATTGGATGGTTGACATTAACGTGCATCCATGCACTTATATGCAGAGATATATTTTGCAAAGAGATAAATTTAAAGGTAATGGTACTAAGTGGTTAACTGATGGTTTGTTCTTAGATCAGTCTGCAACTGATAGGAATGCCTTGTACACTTTGCAACCTTGGGATAGAGAGAAGAATGGTAAACACTATCCATCTATCCACAAACTTTACGTTGAGTGTGAAGATGTAAGTGAATATGAATTTGCAAACAAATACTTTGCTTGCTACCAACATTGGCTAAAGCTAAAAGAGTGTGCATTCTTTAAACCTGCATACGAATCTATGAAAGATGAATTACAACAACGTTTAAAAGCTAAAGCTGTTAAAGTTATGTTGGACCAAATGTACGCAGGGGAGGCGTCACAGGCTACGCTAAGCTATTTAGCTAACAAAGGGTATTTAGATAAGAATGCTGTTGGCAAGCCCAAGAGGGCTGGCAGAAAGCCTAAGAAAGCAGAAGTTGTTAGTTTGGTTAAAGATGATTTAAGACGTCTTCAAGAATGAATGAACTAGACGAGATTAGAGAGTTAGCAGAAAGTAGTTTATTTGCATTCGCTAAGCTTGTACACCCTGAAAGGGTTTATGGAGATGTACACAAGCAAGTCTTTAAGTGGTTAGAGTGTAACGAACAAGAGCAACTACTCTTACTACCACGAGCACACATGAAGAGTCATTGTATGGAAGTGTGGGCTTGTTGGTGGATAACAAAGCATCCAGACACCTCCATCTTATATTTATCAGCTACATCTACGCTTGCAGAAGCGCAGCTATACGCAATTAAGAACACTCTTACCAGTGAGATATATAAACGTTATTGGCCTGAGATGGTTCATGAAGAAGAGGGTAAGAGGGAGAAGTGGACAACTGGTGCCATCTCTGTAGATCACCCCAAACGTAAAGCAGAGGGTATTAGGGACTTTACAGTTTTTGCTGCTGGTTTGACAACAAACACCACTGGCCTGCATTGTGAGGTTTTAGTGGCAGATGACGTTGTTGTTCCAGACAACGCATACACAGAAGAAGGGAGACGTAAGACGTCTGCAGCAATGTCTCAGATGGCCTCTATTCTTAATGCTGGCGGTATACAGAAAGCTTGTGGTACACGCTACCACCCAGCAGATCAATACAGTATATGGAAAGAGCAAACTGTTACGCAGTTTGATGACAAGGATAATATTGTTGGTGAAGAAGATCTGTGGGATATATTTGAAAAAGCTGTAGAGGTTGATGGTAAGTTTTTATGGCCTAGATCTGCAAGGAAAGACGGTAAGCTGTTTGGCTTTAATCGCCAAGAGCTAGCTAAGATTAGCGCTAAGTATACAGACCGCACACAGTTTTACGCACAGTATTATAACGACCCCAACGACCCAGAATCTGCTAGAATGAACAATAGCAGGTTTCAATACTTCGATAGAAGTAAGCTACAGCAAACATACGGAAAGTGGTATTACGGAGATGAGAGGTTAAACCTCTATGCAGCAATAGACTTTGCATTTTCTTTAAATAAGAATGCAGACTATTCAGCTATAGTTGTTATTGGCCTCTCTACATCTAACGATGTATACGTATTAGATATGGATCGGTTTAAGACCGATAAGATTGCAGAGTATTACAATCGTATAGAGCGTATGCACCAGAAGTGGGAATTTAAAACACTACGAGCAGAAGTAACTGTAGCTCAGCAGATTATTGTTAGAGATTTAAAAGATAGGTTTAAAGCTAACGGATCTATGATTAAGATTGATGAACACAGACCTAATAGACACGAAGGGAAGAAAGAAGAAAGGATTGCTGCAGTTTTAGAGCCTAGATATGAGAATCTACAGATGTACCACCACAAAGGTGGTTACACTGCTGCATTAGAAGAAGAGTTGTTGCGTGCTCGTCCAGCACACGACGACTTAAAAGATTGTTTAGCATCTGCTGTAGAGATTGCCAAAGCTCCAAAACAAAAGCTAGACGGCAGAGATACACAACAGCAATATAATTTTAACTCACGCTTTGGTGGCATTGCTTACGTATGAGTACATTAGAATTAGACAACTTCCCTATGGAAGGGTTGGCATCTTTCATTGTAGAGCAGTGGGATGAAAAGAAAAGCAATAGACATACATGGGAAGCAGAGAAGCAAGAGCTTCGCAATTATGTCTTTGCTACAGATACTAGCAAGACTAGTAATTCTAGCTTGCCGTGGCGTAATTCTACGACCATTCCAAAGATTTGTCAAATACGTGACAATCTACATGCTAATTATATTTCTGCATTGTTTCCTAATGATGATTGGCTTAAGTGGGAAGGTTATGGCATTGATGACGAGACTCAAGAAAAGAAGTCAGCTATACAAGCGTATATGTCTAACAAAGTTAGAGAAGATAATATGCGTAGTGTTATCTCCTCTCTTCTTTATGATTACATTGATTATGGTGTTGTTATTGCTGATTGTGTTTGGGTTAATGAGACAAAACAAGACCCCGATAGCGGAGAGTCTATCCCCGGATATGTGGGACCACGAGCTATAAGAAGATCACCTTTAGATGAAGTGTTTGACCCCACAGCATTAACCTATGAACATAGCTGGAAGATTAGCCGTACAATAAAACACTTCGGCACCCTAGAGTTAGAGTATAAAGATACTGGAGATGAGACAGCCAAGAAGGCGTTAGCCGAGGCTAAGAACGCTAGATCACATCTTACTAATTGGAGTAGGGATGATGTTAAGAAAGCTGAAGGTTATAGTGTAGATGGTTTTGGTGATTACTACACTTACCTAAAAAGTGGGTTTGTGGAAATTCTAGAGTTCACTGGAACTATTAATGACCCTGATACAGGGGAGATGCTAGACGACTACATTGTCACTGTTATAGACAGAACTAAAGTTTTACGTAAAGCACCAATCCCTGCATGGAAACGTAATGGACACAGAGTTTTTACTTCGTGGCGTAAGCGCCCTGATAATCTTTATGGCATGGGTCCACTTGATAATCTGGTCGGGATGCAATACCGACTCGACCACTTGCAAAACATTGCCGCAGATGCTCGTGACCTCACTATTATGCCTCCACTCAAGGTGCGAGGAGAGTTGCAAGAAGACAGCCAGTGGGGGCCATTTGCACGCTTCCAGATGGACGAAGACGGAGACGTAGCTCCCCTATTCACAGGTGTTAACTTACAAGCAGCAGAAGCTGAGATGGCCTTCCTGATGAATATGATGGAGGAGGCTGCTGGAGCACCTAAACAGGCTATGGGTATTCGCACTCCGGGCGAGAAAACAGCGTTTGAAGTTGGTGCTTTAGAGAATGCTGCTGGTCGTATCTTTCAAGAGAAAGTTACACAGTTTGAGATAGATGTGCTAGAGCCTTTGCTAAATAACATGCTAGAGTTGGCAGTTAGGAATATGTCAGGTGGTGATGTTATTCGCGTTATGGACGACGACTTAGGTGTTGCAGACTTCTTGTCTATTACAAAAGAAGACATTACAGCTAAAGGTAAGCTACGCCCTGTTGGGGCTAGACATTTTGCTCAGCAAGCACAGACGGTGCAAAACCTAATTAACTTAGCCAACACCCCTGTATGGCCCGATGTTAAACAACACATATCTGGTAAGCAGCTTGCTAAGCTGTTTGAAGATTTGCTTAATGTCAAACGTTACGATTTATATGGTGACAATAGAGGGTTGATGGAGCAGATGGATACACAGCGTCTTATGAACGCTGGGCAAGAGAGTATAGAAGCAGAGGCTATGACCCCTATTGAAGGGGAAGAACCTCTATGATGCCTACATGGACTAGAAATAAAAATAAAGAAGAAAGCAAAGACATAGAGCAAGAATATAAAGCTGCTGCCCTCTTACGAGAGCGATTGTCTGAAATGCTCGAAGCAGAAGTAAATAAATCTATTGACTTGATGCGTAAAGCCGTACACAAAGATGTTTACAACTTAGCAGAGTTTTATATAGAAGAGTTGGCTAAACAAAAAATACTCCTTGAAATTAAAAGTTGGATTAAATAGATGGCCTATCCCGACCTACAACCATCAACAATCGATTTGAGCGGACATACGCCGGGGGCGGATGGCGCATTGCGCGGATTTGATCCTTCAGGCTCCTATGCAGACCCAGACACGACATCTGAAACGATTACGCTTCCAACTCCTACGCATTATGTAAGTTTTTCAGCTTCAGGTGGCGGCTCCGGCACACAAGGCAGTCCTTGGACACTTGACGAAGCTATGACGAACGCCGTGGCTGGTAATGTTGTCCAGATTGGCCCCGGTGTTTATGTTGGAGATGGGAGCGGCAACAGATTTACCCCAGCGTTTAGACCAGCTAACGCTGGCACATCTGGCAATCCTATTACGTTTATGGCTGAGAATCCTGCTGCAATTTCCAATTCAGGATTTACTGATATTCGCAGCGGTGATACATCTACCGGCAGCGGAGCGCCTGCGTTCGGGACTTATCAGAGAGCTTATATTCATTGGATTGGGATTAAGTCAGATCACAGAGATTCTAATAACAAAGCTAGGGAAGACTCCGGTGCTTGTGCGATCTGGGAGGCGGAAGGTTCAAAAGTTCAGCTGTGTGATTTGCATGGCGAGCTGGGAATGCCTAACAATAACTACAGTGCTGTGCGAATTGAGCGATCTCCCGATTCAGAAATTGTCGACAACATAATCGCTGAATTTACTAGATCAGGTAATAGAAACAATACAGCAGGAGTGATTGGTTACTACTCTGAAGACACAGTTATTGCCCACAACGACATTTCAGGCTGTGGCCATGGTATTCAGCTTAAGACTGGTGACTTTACCGGGATGAGGATTTTTAAAAACCACATTCGTGATGTTGGTCAGGGATTCCGTTTTCATGGTGTCAAAGATTCATCAGAAAAGAACATCATTCGAAACAATATTATCCGTGATGGTTTTACAGGATTTGAAGCTACTACTTCAGTAGGGCTTCCATACTTTAATGGGCTTCGCGTTTATAACAATGTTTTTTATAGTTTTGGTAATTCTGAGTCAGCAGTTATTCAGTCTGTAATAGAGCCGAGAACAAGAGACAATAATTTCTTCAATAATATTTATCACTCGTCTCGGCATTATGTCGGCAGTTATCAAACCGCGACTCTTCAGGATGTAGCTGACTTTATTGATTCAGACAGAAACGTTTTATTCGGATTAGACAGTACAAGCGACATACACTACGGCAGTGGTACAAACAGCCCTCAACTAAATGGTGTGTCAATCGCTGACTGGCAAGCATTAGGTCGAGACGTTAATTCGATCACTTCAGATCCACTTTTTACAGACTTAGCAAACTTTGATTTCACTCTTCAGGCAGGTTCACCAGCACTGACATTAGGACGTGATTTACTTGGGACGTATGGAGCTGTGAATGCAGTTATACCCGCCGGGGCTTATGTCACGGGGAACGAAACAATCGGCGTTAGGAGTTTGGCAGCGTAATGGCAGAATTAGGTAAGATAGATTCGGGATCTAGCGGACACAGCGTTTTAGACGCTAGATTTATAGCATACAGGGTAACGCTTACAGAAACAGCTACTGTTAATTTTATGCGGGGCTATTTCCGCTATGTAAATAGTTCGGATCGCACTTTTATTGGCACCATCCATGACTCCAATGGAGACTTAGTAGCGAGCAGCGACCCTTATTCCGGGAGTGCTATTTCTGAGCCAGCAGCTCAAGCAACAGTTACATTTCCATCTGCTGTTGTCTTGTCTCCGGGAGATTATTGGTTAGGCGCTCACATGTCTGCGACGGGCTTTACAGTGCTAAGCTCAGATACGTCTGATGGTGTCAGTAGAGAAAACAATGCTGCATATCCAAGCGCTCCAGCAAATCTTCTGGGTCTTACTGCTAGAAATGATGAACTGGCTTTATATCTTGACTACACGCCAGCTTCTGCAGGACTGGCTATTGACTCAGAACCAAGTGAAACACGAGCTACGGAATCATTTACGATTACCGCGAGTAATCCAGCTACTACACCAACAACGGGTAACACCACATTGCAGAATGGTGCGACTTCAATTGCCCCTGATTCTGTTACGGGTTCAGACCCATACGTCCTTACCTTTACAATTCCAAGAACAGCACCATTGCTGTTTAGTCAAACTGGCTACGTATGGACAGTGGACATCGACGGCGAGACCGTCGACACAGATCAAATTCCTTACTTGCCAGAAACAGGTAAAACCTTTGTCACTTTGGGTGCGTCTCCATCAACAGCAGCAGGCGCAGTTCTGGCGCAGTTTAATCCTAGTGACGCACAACAAGGAGATCAAATTGTCTATGACCTTGTAACTTCTCCCGGCAGTGTTGGTATAACTGTCGCTGATGACAGCGAGATAATTTTAGATTCAGATCCGGGTATCGACCAAACGTTTAACGTTTATATCATCGATTCTGCACCCACTGTCACAGTGGGCGCTATTGGGTCGATTACTGTTGATTTAACGGAAAGTGCAAACATTGTCTTTAATACACCAGAGAGCCGAATCACTTTATCTGGTTTTGACGACACTCAAGATCTTAGGTTTGAGGTTGTTGTTGCAGAGATGTACCCCGTAGGAGGCTCAAACAATCAGATCAACGCTAATTCAATATTCGCTGATGATGGTCTAGGGGCTTCCGCAACTTTTGGCGATCTACCCGGCAGCTCCCTATTCACAACAAATTGCACAGTCAGAATTAACGACGTAGTTGCATCTACAGTGGCTGACTTTATAGCGCTCGCTGAGGATGACGTGCTAGAGGTTGAAGTGGCCGGAGCCAATAACTCTGGAACAGTTTACCTACTGGCTAACAAAGCTCGCTCGACCTTCTTAGCGATGGCTGCAAAAGAAGTGAGAATCAGAGATACCAGTGATACGTTATTGCACAGCTTTGCGTTAAATGCTGTGGATTTTGACACAGGTGTTGTACCTGACGGCGTTGGCTCAGCAGTGTGTACTTTGACTGGCTTTAGAGCCGAAGGGAACGCTATTCAAACAGGTTCAATACCTGCTAGCGCAAAAGCCGGTGCAGAGCTTAGCGTTACTGTGGATGATGCTTACAAGTATGATGAGGTGCAGCTAGATGGTTTACCAATACCTAATTTGTCAGTAACAGATAGAAATACTCTTGACGCGGACTTGCCAGAGGACGGCTTTGATCCTCTCAACGGTAACACAATCTCCCTAAACGAAGCTAATCCTTTCCCAATCTCTAAAGCAATGCTTTTTGATCAACAGGGCGAGATCTTTACGACTAGTGATACTCGTTACTTGTACAACAACGGGAGTGCTGCAAGGCAGCCCGTACAGGATAACGATTCTGTTATACGTTTTCTTGGGGTGTCTGGAAAGCACAAACTATTACCCGAAGTTGTCACGAACAGCGCTATCTACACAGGTGGAAGACTTAGAGCTAATAGTGGTGCACATATATTCCATGTGGCACCCAACATCGATCCAAGCGTTAACGGTGTTACGGTTCTTTATGTGTCCCGTCACAAAGGGACAGGCAATTTAAACGAACCGGATTTTTTGTGGTCAGGACCGCTTGATGTAAGCGAACACGGCCCGATCAAGCTGATCATGCGTAACGGGCGCACTAAGTTGTCCTGGTCTTTGACGGACAACGAAGCAGATGAGTTTGAGTTAATCACAGAGACCGGCAACGAACGTGCCTACTGTTACGCACTCACTTTTGATCCAAATAGTTCAGAGGCGATTGCATATCTAAATGGTACAGCAAATGTCACACGCACTGTTGTGGGCACTGTTCCAATTATGGACGACTGCTCGGCCATCACAGGGGATAGAGCTGGGATTACACATGACTTGGTAGCTTACGGAGTCATCGACAGAGTTTTAAGCCCCGTCGAGATTTCCAACATATCGAGTGAGCTTTTGACTGCAGCGACCATAGATGATGTTGACTATGATTCTTCAGTACCTCTAGCCTCACCTTCTATCTCTGTTCAACCTCAAGATCAAGCTGGTATTGGCGCAGGCGCGAACGCTGTGTTCACTGTGTCAGGTAGTTCATACAACGCTGTGCAGTGGTACAAAAAGACAGCAAGCGGAACGGTTACAGCACTAGGTACGGCAACAACTCAGAGCTTCACAACATCTCTTGCTGATAATAATGCTGAAGTTTGGGCGGTGCTTATTCGATCTTCGGGTGTTGCGGTAGCAAGCCGCAAAGCATCACTAGGCGTTGTCGATCTCGACACGACTGCACCAGTTATTACGTTAACTGGTCCCGCTCTAATAGAGCTAAATGTTGGTGATTCTTACACAGAACAAGGTGCCACCGCTTCAGATGACACTGACGGCGATATCACTGGGGATATTTCTGTTACGGGTGATACTGTAGACACGAATGCAGCCGGTACATATATTGTTCGTTACAACGTATCTGATGCCGCAGGCAATGCTGCGACAGAGGTTACTAGAACTGTAAATGTTGTGGCGGACTCAACCATTCCAGTTATCACTTTGCTTGGTAATGCGTCAATTACGATTAGCGTTGGCGATGCATTTGTTGATGCTGGCGCGACAGCGGTTGATGATATTGATGGAGATATAACTGGCGACATAGTTGTGTCAGGCGATACGGTCGACACTAACGCGGCAGGTACCTACGTCATACGCTATAACGTATCTGACTCAGCGGGTAACGCTGCAAACGAGGTTACGCGCACAGTCGTAGTTGAGGCTGCTGGCGCATTCGACTGGGTAACATTCATACAAGGCCAGTCGGCAGATGATGCTGACTTCTTCAACATGGGTACAAATGTGAGAGGTTTGGGCGGTGGTACACCTGTCCCTACGTTGCCTATCCAAGATTTTGTCGGGATCAAAGGCAATATTTTTGTTGCAGGTGCTTTTGGGGGTACAAACGGAGATGGCCTTTTCTATGATACTGGCGAATTTTTGAAAGTTAATAACGACACCCTAACGGGGATTGCATTTTTAGACATGGACCCGGGTACGGGAGTTATTGACCCTGAAACGGGCAGCTATTCGTTATCTATGGCTATTAGACAAACCGGACAGCTAAACGCGCAAGTTGACTTTATGCGTCTACCATCATCGAGAAGTACAAATGCAGGTAGTACTGTCGGAAGCTGGACTAACGATTCTAGGGTTCGTTTATCTATTGGTAGCTTCCTGCAAGCCTATCTTGGATCATCCCTTATTGATAACCAGTGGCACACAGTAGGAATGGTTTGGGACTTACCGGCAGGTACAATTCGCTACTACTTTGACGGAGTGCTTGTACTCAACATACCCAACGCTACTGGGTTCTCAATTACCCACCTGAATGGTATCCAAGTTATGGCTCACGGTCGTGGTGGCTTTGCTCACTTCGCACGCATCACATACATCAAAGAAGCAGTAACTAGTGAGCAAATGCTTGGTGCTCACACTGCGCTACTAGCCTAGGGGGTTATTCGAATGGCTTTTTCAGCAAACCAGTCTATCAATGTTGAACCTTTCTTTGATGCAGTTGTCGTATCAACGACTAACTATGCAAGTCTCGATAATCTATCTCACTATGCAATTTCGGTATTTGACGATCTCCAGACTGGGGATATTTTCGAGGTGCAGACGCCTTCGAATGAATCCAATGCGGTCAATATTGATAGTGCTGGTATGGTTACGGGCACTAACGGGGACAATTTCAAATACACTTTAATTGACGGCCAGACTTTTCAGCGTGTTCATGCGCAAGGGTTTGAGCCTTCCGGTGTCGTAGGTTCTCCACCAAACCTAGATACTACGCCGCCAGTCTTAACACTGATCGGCGCTGCAACTGTTCAAGTGTCTTTTGGGTCAGTTTACAACGACCAAGGGGCTTCTGCTTCAGACAATATAGACGGTGATATTAGTGGTAATATTTCCGTTGGCGGCTCAGTTAATACTAACGCTGTCGGTCAATACATACTGACTTACAATGTTGTTGACTCGGCTGGCAATGCAGCCACCCAAGTGACCAGAACAGTTAATGTTGTTGATGATGAGAGCCCAATCATCACATTGTTAGGTGGTGCCATAGTAGATATTACTGAAGGCGATACGTTTATCGATCCCGGAGCTACGGCTTTAGATAACGTTGATGGCAACATTACAGATGACATAGCAGTAGGCGGCGACACAGTTAATGTAGGTGTTGTAGGTCAATACACGCTCACGTATGACGTAGATGATGCTGCTGGCAACTCTGCTGTTCAGGTTACTAGAACAGTAAACGTTAACGCTGCGCCAGACATTACAGCGCCAGTTTTGGCAATCATTGGCCCGGCAACAATGACCCATATTCAGGGTCAGGCTTTTACAGATCCGGGTGCTAGCTGGAATGATGATTTTGATGGCTCTGGTGTTGTCAGTGCAGCGTCTCCGCTAGATGTTAATACGCTTGGCGCGCAGGTCTTAACCTATAGTTATACAGATGCGGCAGGTAATGTCTCAAATCAAGTGGCTAGGACTGTAACGGTTGAGGTGGGCGTAACAGCGCCAACACTTAATACAGGGAATCCTGTTCCTTCTGCAATCAACCTAGCGACTGGAACGCCTTACGATCTAAACCAGCACATCACTAACCCTGACAACGTAGCATTGGTATTTACGCCAGACAAGGCCATACCAGCAGGCATTACATTCGTTAGCGGTGTACTAACTAAAACAACAAGCTCAGCAATATCTCTTGAAGACGTCACTTTCACGGTGAACGTAGCGTGATTGCTCTTGGCCCTGTAGACATAAACTCGGCCATACTACTTGGGCCGGTCGACCTTCTGGGCGTTGCTGATGACACAACCGCCCCCGTTTTAACTTTAGTGGGTGCGTCAGCACTAACCCACACCCAAGGAGACTCTTTCACTGATCTGGGAGCTAACTGGACAGATAACGTCGACGGGTCTGGTAACGTTGGTCCTATAACACCTTTAGATGTCAATACATTAGGCACACAGATCTTAATGTATAGCTACACTGACGTAGCAGGTAATATTTCTGCACAAGTAACTAGAGCAGTTACAGTGGTAGCTGCTGTAGACACAGAAAATCCAGTGCTAAATGTAAACGGAGCTTCATCTTTGGTTCACACACAAGGAGAAGTTTTCATTGATAAAGGGGCTTCTTGGACTGATAACTTTGATGGTGCAGGGATTGTATTTGCAGATGTAGCTTTAGACGTAAACGCTTTAGGTACACAATTATTAATATATAACTATACAGACGAAGCAGGCAATGAGGCAACACCTGTAACCCGAAGCGTTACAGTACAAACTCCTGTAGAAGGGTGGTTTGGCACAGGAAGTAATGCCACCACTCCAAAAGCTCGTATGCTGGCTTTCTTTGAGTTTCATGGCTATGGGGGTGGGTTTAGACAAGCCAAAAAAGCCTTCTTAAAAGACTACCCTGAATTTAAACTTTTACGGTGATTTATGAAAAAATTTATTATTAGTTTGATTTTTATAGTTAGTTTGAGTGGGTGTGCTTTGACACCAAACAAAACTAAAGTTATTACAGCGGAAACATTAGATTCCCTTTCTTACCAACTTGACCAGTATGAAAAGAGAGGTTGGATTAGCAGTGAGGGTGAGATTGAAATGCAAAAGAAGATCTTGTTTGCTCTCGATCTCCTACTTGGTATCGAGGAGGGTGTTAACGCTTTGTATTGCCCTGAAGAAGAAAGTACGAATTCGTGTATCCAAGCCATCTCAGAAGAGGTCGAAGGTGTTTTAAGAGGATTAGCTAATGAGTAATTTACAAACCGCAGCAGACATTGTTGCTGCTGTAGGATTGATCAGTAAGGTTGTAGAAGATGGTACAAAAATAATGAAACTGTTTTCTGCTGAAGATTTGACTGAAGAAGAAGTGGAAAAGATTTTAAAAGAAACACGAACAAGAATTGAAAATAGAATTAACAATTAATTTAATATAGGTGAAATATGTCAGAACTTTTTGAACCACAAGAAGCTCCGAAACAAGAATCAACAGAAGCTACCCCAGCTCCTGTACCTCCAGTAGAGCCAGAGGTAAAACCGGCTCAGACTATTGATGTGGACACTTTGTTTGCAGACCAGCTTTCAAATATTAAAACATCTGATGGTCGTCAAAAGTATGCGGACGTCAACACCGCTTTGACATCAATACCTCACGCTCAAACACATATACAATCTTTGGAAAATCAAGTGGCTGAGTTAAACGAGAAATTGAATAAATTTGGTGGAATGGAAGAAATGATTAGTCGTATGCAAGCTACACAAGAAACGAATCCAGAGCAACCCTCTGTTAATAGTTTAGATGAAGCTTCGATTGCTGCTCTTGTAGAGCAAACAATCACTCAAAAGGAAACTGCTAAAGTGGCACAAGCTAACGAGGCAGCATTTAGTAAGAGTTTGATCGACAAATATGGCGAGAAAGCTAAAGAAGTCTTAGATGGCAAGGTTCAACAGTTAGGTATTAGTGAGACTGCTTTGCAGCAGCTAGCACAACAATCTCCAGAAGCTGCTTTGCAGTTTTTTGGTGATAATGCTCAGACTGCCTCACAGTCTACAATACCAACAAACACTGTTCAAAACCTAACTGCACCCGCAGCGCCGGATAAGAAAGATGCAGCTCTAAAGTCTCTTATGGGTGGATCAGATCCTCTTATATCAAAATGGAGAGAAGCCGCTCCACAAACTGATTAATTAACTGAGGTAATTTAAAATGGCTCAAACTACAGGTAATACTACCGCCTTTATCGAGGCGCAGCAGTATTCAGATTTTATTCTGATGAATCTGCACGATGGATTGTTGCCAACAACTTTCTATCGAAATGTTTCAGACTTTGGTTCTGGTACAGTTCTTGACATTAAAACAGTCGGTTCTGCAACCATCCAAGAAATCACTGAAAACGAAGATCTAACATACAACCCAATCGATTCGGGTACTGTGCAGCTACAAATCACTGATTACATTGGTGATGCTTGGTACATCACTGACCTTCTACGTCAGGATGGTAGCCAAGTAGAAGCACTACACTCTGCTCGTGCAGCAGAAGCTACTCGTGCTATTCAAGAAAACTTTGAAACTCGTTTCTTAGCCACTATGAATGCAGGACAAACTGCTGCCGATGCTAATGAGATTAACGGTTTTAGTCACCGCTTTAAGGCTGCAGGTACTAACCTAACATTGTCTGAAGCGGATTTGATTGACATGCGTTTATCTTTTGATAAAGCTAACGTACCACAAGGTGGTCGTATTGGTATTGTAGACCCTGTGTCTGCAGCAGCTTTCTCAAAACGAGCGCAGCTAACCGCCAATCTAGATGCAGCATCTGCTACTACTCAGCAGCTAGTTAAAGATGGGTTCCACAAAGAGCACCAGTTTGTTACAGAAATGTATGGTTTCTCTCTTTGGACTTCTAACCGTCTTCCTGATGTTTCTGGTGAAACTTTGGCAGAAGCTAACGGCGATAACTCTGGTTCTACCAGCGGTAAGGCTAACTTGTTTATGTGTGTTCTTGATGACCAGTGTAAGCCCGGAATGATTGCATGGCGTCAGCCACCTAAAGTCGAGACAGGCCGTGATCGCTCTAAGAAGCGTGACGAGTTTGATACCACCGCTCGCTGGGGCGTTGGTGTACAGCGTCTAGACTCACTGGGTGTAATTGTAACTAGCGCTACAGCTACAGCTTAATAGGAGAAAATATTATGGGTTATGAAAATAACGCAATCAATCTAGCCACTGGTTCAGCATACAACCACTACGGCCCTCGCGGCACAGAAGATGGTATTGTGTCTGGTGGTCAAGTTCATGGCAACGGCGTTGTACAAGAGAAGGTTGTATATGTTACTGGTGCTGATTTTGGTTCTGGTACTTCTTTTGATACACAGCTAACTATCCCTGCAGGTGCTAAGTTTATCGAAGCTATTGCAGAAGTTACTGAAGCTTTCGTTTTAGGCGGAACAACTCCTACAATTAACATTGGTGACGATGGCAACAGCCAGACTAACTATGTTATGGAAGTTTCTGAAGCAAACGCTGAGGCTGCTGGTACTTATTACAACTCTACTGGTGCAGGTACATTTGCAGCAGTCTTGGCAAACGATGAGCCTATTGAAGTTAGCTTGGGTGGTACCACACCTACAGTTACTGATGCAGGTAAGTTGAAAGTTGTAATTCGTTACTTGAAGGTATAATAACTGAGGGGGAGGGGTAACTCTCCCCATATTTTATATGACTATATACACACTAGATTCTAAGCAGCCAGAGTCCCCTGAGTTTGAATTCGAGGGGGTTAAGAGCTTAGCTATTGATGGCGGTCAAGGCGATCTCCAGCTATTACGCAGTGTCGCTGGCTCTCCTTTTCTACCTTATGGAGAGTTTAAATGTGAAGGTAAGTGTGCCTTTAACGGCACTTTAGAAGAGAAAGGTAATAACACTAAATACAAATTTAAAGCAGACTTAACTTCTGGAGAAGTTAATATATACCTATCTAGAGGTGTTAGATAATGTTACAAACCTTTTCTGCTACTAAGCAAGCTTCTGTAGATTCTTTGCTAGATGCTCTAGCTGAACCTAGTAAAGCTAAGAAGTTTTTGCAAGATATTAAAAAGAAAGAAGATGCTATTACTAAAAAGTTGTCTGCATACAACAAAGCTTCCAGCATAGAAGCTTATTGTAAAAAACAACAAGAATTAGCAGAAGAGGCTAAGAAAGAAGCAGAGGCTTCTATAGCTTCTATTTCTGAAGCTAGTGCAAAAGAAAAGAGTATTATAACTAAGCAAAAAGCTCAGATGCAAAAAGATTTAATTAGTTTAGCAGAGAAAGTTAAAAAGTTAGCTGCTGATCAAAAACAATTAAAAGACAATTTAAGTGCATACCACAAACTAAAAGAAGCTTTAGATGCTGGTCGATTTGACGTAATTAAACGTGAAGAATATGCAGAAAGTTTAATCTCACAATATAACGAAAAACTTAATGACATAAAAGAAAGATTAAGAGGGCTATAGGGTGGCATTAATTACAGATCCAGATGATCTCAACCAAGGAACTGAGATCACAATTAATACGACTACAAAAGAGATAACGCTGACAACGACGGGTAATCTTAGTAATGACGGTGTTACAGGACAGGCGTTCTACTCTTTCTTAAAAGAAGAATGGAAAAACGACGCATCTCTTATACCGTATCCATTTCCAATGGTGTCTATTACGCCGGAGCAGTTTGAATTTGTAGAAGACTGGGTACCTGCTAACGACACCACGCGTAACTTGCTACGCTCTTGCGGTTGGCGAGAGATTACAGCAGCAGATGCAGTTGAACGGGAATATATGGGCATTGTTAGCTTGGGCAACATAGACTCAGGTTCACAGCCATACTATGCATTCAGCACTGACACAGCAGCAACTGACTTTGATTTTACAGGTGTAGTCAACCAAGGCATTCAAACTTTTGGAAATGCTACAAACGGCAACTTCGATAAGCGCAGCGACACGCTGACTGTATTTATTAGAACACAGGGTAATACTTACGATTCTGCTACGTCAACATCTATTGGTTTGACTGCTCTTAACTATATAGCAAATCGGTTCCCACTTGCTGAAGACACTGACTTAAAAATCAGTGCTAGTGATTCTGATATTCAAAACAACGCTCCTTACACTGGCATGACAATTAGGCTCTATCCTAGTGCTCAAGCACGCACCATCGGGGGTGTGAGCTATAACTTTGGTGTAATTATTGACGGCAACCAAGGTACAGCAGAACAAATTTATGAGTTTGTACAATATCAGTTGAGGCAAAGCACAGACATTGATGTTGATGCTGGTCAAGCAAACATTGGTAACTTACAAGATGAAATGGTTGAGTTTATTGGTGACACGCTCAAGACCAAGTTAATTAATAATGGAGATGGTGGAGGTGGTGGTGTCTTTATTGATGACTACCAAGATGCAGATGTTAACCGTCTAGTGTTTGTAGACTCCACAGGTACAGAAAGAACATTCCCATTCGTCGCCTCAGGCTCACTCATTTTTAATACAAACGCTTCTAACGATTCTGACTTAGTATATCGTATGTTTTTTACATCTGGCTTTGGGACAGGTAGCGCCATTCTCGTAGAGGATAATAATGGTGTAGATATTTCAGGTACTCTCGGTGGGGCCAGCTCTGTTAGTTTTACTTTTGATTACGATAACAATACACAAGGTGGAAGAACAGCCGGTACGGATGCTGATGTAACTGTCGTAGCTATCGGATTAGAAACAGCCCAGTACGTTTCTCAGACAGCGACTCTTACTCGGTCTACAGGTCAGAATATCTCACTCGTTGCTCCTCTCGAAAGGAACTACGATAACTCTTAAGGGCATCGAATGGCAACTATAACTAGCACCTCAACACGCATCACGATCAGCGGCACCTATAAGGCGTTCACTGGTGATGCAGGTAGCACCACGACCGTTATTCAGTTTGCGACTGGCGATGCCCCTGCTTCCGGTGACGCAGAAAGATTCCTGTTGTGGAAAAACGGCGCAAACACTGGTGATTGGGAAGTTCGATTCATTGAAAGCGCTACGTCAACAACTGTGACCGTGACAGATGGCGGCTTTAGTTCTGCTCCGGGTACGGGCGAAGATTTTGTAATATCCTCAAATCTTGACGACATAAATTCTGCTACT
>Ga0181380_1000318_pt1 | contig 21966 bp, 44 predicted proteins | sample 3SPOviralmetaG_FD_130116 | JGI IMG/M metagenome (GOLD analysis project Ga0181380, IMG submission 130116) | Marine viral communities from the oligotrophic San Pedro Time Series (SPOT) site, San Pedro Channel, CA, USA - 3 SPOT_SRF_2009-08-19 | ecosystem: Environmental > Aquatic > Marine > Strait... | reverse complement strand
ACCATTTGATACTACCTCTTCCATTCCCGGTATGAATGCTAAGATTAATGGAATACTAAATAGAATAGTAAGCCACTCATCTTTCCACGAAGACTGACTACCTTTAGCCATCTCCAAATCCCAGTCTATCTCACCAGTAGCTTTCTTCTGCATTACTACAGCTTCAGCTTGCGCCCTAGCTACCTTAGTAGCTGACTGTGCTTTCTTCTCTTCTACTTTACCACTTAACCATGTACCAGCTAAATCTGCTACAGGTCCTATTAACATATTAAGCACGTCTAAACCTCGCTGTTTTCTTTGCTATTTTTTTAGGCTGGGATACAAACTGTTTACCTGCTTTAGTTCCTGCTCGTTTAGCTTTCGAGGTTGCCGAATATTCCTGTGACGAAAGCGATTTGATAGCTGCTGACGGTAAATACCGTTCTCCAGTTTCACTGGATTTCTTGCCACTTTTAGTTCTCCACTTTTGTTTTGTCCAAGACTTTAAACTCTGTTGTGATTTTGCTAATGCCATCTTACACCCACATTATTAAAAATACTAAAGCGGCAATTAATGCCGTACAAACTCCAACTACTATACTGCCAACTTCTATATTGTGTATAAAAGCATCGTGTTTCTTACGTTTAGCAATACGTGCTTGCTTTTCTGCTTCCTTTGCTTCTTGTATTCGTTTAGCACGTTCAGCTATTATACCTTCCCAAACACCTGCCCCAAATCTCATATTGATTAGGTTCTTCATATCTTGCATATGTTCTTGTGCAAGTTTAGCGTTTATGGTTTCTTCAGCGATTGTGTTTACAGCAAAGGGGTCTTTCTGGGCTTTACTTCTTTTCTTTTGTATCTGCTGTTCACCCTCGAACATGCCATCAATATATTTTGCTATATCGCCTATATCATTGCAAGTTGTGATAGCTTTTTTTATTCCATCCACACTCGCTTTAACAAGTGCAATACCTGCCATTGTTTCTGCTATCATAACTCTCTCCTTTTATGATAAGCTAGTAAATAGGTTTCATCTCCTTATTAACACGAGTTGGTAAACAATAAGATGCTATATTATTTTTTTGTTGTTCAAATGTTTTAGCATACCATGTACATTCTTTTAAATCTTTGAAGTACATATCTTTACTTATTAATTTTTTATCTGCATCTAAACCAAGAAAGACATACAAGACAAATACATGTATCACCTGTAGCCACCACCCTTGGCTTTATATTGCTTGGCTAACATCTGGGCTTTTCTTGCAGACCACTGACCTGCACCACCACCACTAGTACCTGACTTTATTCTATTGAACAGGTTCTTACGCATTGTTGGTTTTGTGTAATTACCTGCTTTATTTACTGTACTACCACCCTTGTTTAATTTAAGGCTAGATAAAGTTTTAGCTTGTTTAGCATGTGACTTAGATGCTTTTTTCAAACCTGCTACAACTTTCTTTACCGTCTTTTTATTTGTTGTATTTTTCATAATCTTTACCTGCTTGGGTCATAATATTCTTCTATAGATGCTAGTGCAATAATTTGACTTGCAGATGAACCTACACCTGACAAAACATCTCCTGCATTCATAAAAAAAGGTTTGCCATCATCAAATACGTATACGATATTAGTAGCTACTGCTACACTAAATGCATCTAATACTTGTTGTGCAGAACCACCCGAAGGTGTATAAGATAAATCAAATGTTCTATCTGATGTATCTTTATTTGCAAAAGCAAGTAGCTGTACAACAGCCGTAAAGTTAGCAGGACATGTGTATATAACTGTTGTACTTGTTCCTAACGGCACAACAGCATTTGTATATTTTACTTTGTCTAACTGTGGCATTAGGTTATCCTAATTTTATCTATACAAATTACAGACCATTTATGTAACTTGTTATTCCATTTGCCAAATACTTTTGCAAATTCTAAAAATAACCTGCTCCAAAAAAACCAATAACATTCAACCAAAAAAGTTTTTAGTTTTGTCAGCTTTGTTAACATTCTTTTTATGTCTTCCCGGTCTACGATGTCGTTTCTTTGATATAAAAGAATTAGTAAATTGTTTAGCCATTACTTTTTCTTTAACATTCCACCACGCATCATTTTTTTCTTAGCCATCTTAGCCATGCCGCCACCACGCATCTTCTTCTGTGCAACACCGCCACGCATCATTTTTTTCTTAGCTACTTTTGTTTTACCCATTGCCATCACGTAATCTCCTTCTATCAAGAACTAAAGCGTTATATGTATCTTCAGGAAAATGTTTATAATATCCTGACTTTTCTAGGCTTAATGCCGCATCATCCAATATGGACAATCTCTGTATAAATACCATACAGTATTCTAATTGACTACTAGTTATACCATCTTCTTCTAAAAAGTCAAGACCTGCATCACTAGCATCAAAGTCTGGGTGAAACACCATCAAGTGCATATCAATACCTGCAATAGATAATGCTTCATTCATACCGTCACAAATACCATCAAGATATTCTATGTCAGGTAATTCTTCAGATGCCCATACTACTATATCGTAGTTATGAGTTTCAAAATTTTTTACTTCTTCTGTTAGACCTTCTAATCCTGTATTAATACTAAACTTTACTTGATTATCTACCCATGCTTTTCTAGCGTATGGACAGGGTGGCAATCCATTTAGTTTATCGTTAGGTACTTCAAGAAAGTCGTGTGACCACTTACGTATATCAGCTTCTACTGGATGCACGTGTTTTCTTCTTTTGTTGTTCTATAAATCTTCTAAAAACATTGGCTGCTGCAATTTTACCTGCTGCTTTAGCCCTTTGCTCCATAGCAATAGCCGCTTGTGTTTTATGATTATGACTTCTGCTAGATGCTTTTATCTTACGCACAGATGCTTCTGCATCTTTTACTGTAGCAAACTTTAAACCTTTGATTGTACCCTTTGGGTCTTCATCTGTATATAGGTCACTATGCTTTTTACTTTTAGCAGGTTGTCCCGGCTTTCTAGGTATTCTACGCATTAGCCACTAGTAATTTTATTAAATGCTTCAGGACTAGCTTTCTTCAATGCTTTTAGTCCGGGGTTCATAGTTACACTACCACCTGCGGAGTACATATGCTTCTTACCATAAGCCATGCCACCATCTGCCATCTGTGCTTTAGCCATTTTCTTAGCGTCACTTTTTTTCATAGTGCCTACACCAATTGATACAACTGTTACCTTATCATCTTTTTTCTTTTTCATTAGCGCACCTTTACTAGCTTGTACAGTTTTTGAAGCATCAGCTACTTTTTCTTTTGCATTCTTTACTTCTTGTTTAGTAAAGTCTGATGGTGATTCTAATATTTCGTAAGCATCTGCTAAACTCATATTTGCCATTTTACTTCTTCTTCTTCTTCTTTTTAAAAGGGTTAGAATCTGGACGACCAGTATAAACAGTGCCTATTAAACCTTTGTGTGTAACACCTACAACAATACCATCTTTGTATACAGGCTTACCACCCTCTTTAAGTTCCTTGGTAATTTTATTTAACATACCTTTGCTTAGTGGGTTCTTAGCCTTATCCTTACGCTCTTGTATTTGCTTCAATGCTCTTGCATTAGGTTTTTGTTTAGCTGGTGCTTTAGTATCATAGGCTGGACCTCTTGCTGGTCTTGCGTCTTTGATGCTGGTATCTCTTACAGTTTTATTACTTAACTCCTGTATCTTTTTACCTGCACGTCTTTGCTTATCTCTTGCAGACTTATATGCAGCATCAGGATTCTTAGCATCCTTTGTTTTAGGTGGTAGTTTAGAATCACCTCTGCCCGGTCTATATGCTTGAGCATTTCCATCTGTTTTAGGTTTAGGTTTTGCTTTAGGCACAGGGGGTTTAGGTGTAGGTGATACAGATGGTTTAGATTTTCTGTCAGCCATACCTGATGGTCTAGCTTTAGGTACAGCTTTTGCTTTAGGTGCAGGGGGTTTAGGTTTAGGTGTAGGTTTAGATGGCACAGTCCCGGGTCTATACGCTTTAGCATTTCCATCGTTTTTATCTTTAGGATTTTTAACTGTACCACTAGGTTTCTCAGTCATAAATCCCATAGGCTTTGTGCTAGAACTCTTCTGTAATTTAGGTAAATTTGATGTAACTAAAAAACTAGTTGAAGGATTTTTTGAGACTTCTCCATTTTTTACTTCATAATACTTTCCATTTATTGCACGAAAAGTTCTTTTCTTTCCATATATTGTAATTGTTTTATCATTAGATGCCATAGTAATCTCCTACCATTTAACTTTGTGTGACCAATACTTAGCACTCAGCTTAGTGGTCGGTTTACCTTGTGCATTATGTCTAGCATAATACGATTTTTTACGTGCTTTATCTTTTGCAGTCTTAGGATTTTTACCTGCACCTGATACACCCTGCTGCCCAAATCTAATAAATTTATACTTACCATCTTCAGATGCCATCACACAGTGAGACTTAGTAGGATGTTTCGGGGTACGCTTTGGCTTATTAACGCCAGATAGCCCCTCTTCCTTCATCTTTGTTTTGACACGCTCTGGTATAGCCATGCTAAATACTCAATTCACACTTGTGAAAAGCCTTTACAGGTTCATAAATAAAATCAGCTATATCACTTTGCATTTGTTTTGCACGTAATACACACTGTGCTTCCGATTTATAAGGACCCCACGTATCTTCAAATATAGTACATTGATTTAAATCTACTACATCTAATGCACATACTAGTATTAAAGTCTTAAACATCGTCTGTGTCTTTCCATCCTTCGGCCTTCATAGCTTTTTCTACATGCTCTAAAGTAAACTTTTGACCATAATATGCCTCCACAGCCTGTCTTACATAGAAGACATCACTATGGGGTATATGTAATTTATCTAATGTGTTGTTCTTAATAGCATCATAGAATGCATCTAATACATTATCTGTGTATAGTTTTACAGATTTTTTACTTTTTGTCAAGAATTAATTCCTATACATATGTATTTTTATTATTAAGGAGTATATTTAATGTTTACATTTAATGTATCTTACTTTTTTTAAATAACATTTAATGTTTTCATTTAATATAATAGTTATACCATACTTATAGGGGGTCTGTCAATCCCTAAAATGCATTAGTTGCATATATTGTGTGTCAGAAATTTGACCTACCCTATGTATATAGTGTCACTTACCTTTGTGGTTAACACTTAATTTACCTAATCTGTGTATTTCTCTGTATACGTATACGTGGGTACGGGGGGTGGCTCATGCCCGTTGCCGTATAATTGGTGCGATATCAAGCACTTAGCCCGTAAGCTATTGAATTTATTGGGTTATTGGCTGGGGTTAAGAGATAATTCATCACTTGACGCTAGTATTTGGTGCATTAATTCCCCGGTTTTTTAGATTAGACATGAAATATTATAGTCGGTGCATATAGTTACACTATTGAAACATAGTACCCCACGACTAATAAATATATACTACCCCATAAAATGTTAGTCGATACTAACAATTCCCGGTTTTTTATCGATACTATATAATGCAGAAAAACAATTCCAACAAATAACACCACCAAATAAAAAAAGATTCTTTTAAATTCAATAACTTAACAATACACTTTCCACAATGTGAAAAGAATTTAATTATTTCTTGATTATCTTTTTTATTTAATGCTATTCTTAAGTATGACTAACAGAAACATTTAACGAATATCTGATAATCGCTACGGCAACTTTCATTATTCAATAGTTTAAATAAAGTAATTAGTTTATAAAATATGAATACCGAATAAAAAATAATACTTGACTAAAACAAAATAATAAATGACTATAATAAAACCAACAAAACGAAAAAAGGAATTTTCAAAACCAGAATATTTTAAAAGACTAACTTATAATAAATGCGATTAGGTGTTGATGCGCTAATAAAGAATGACCAAAACCAGCACTCAAAGGTAGATTAGACTGCCAGTTATTAAGCCATGTGGGATATGGTATCTAAACAAAGTTATCAAGGTGTTACAATTATGTAACCTGATAGACAGTCTGGAAAGTCCTAATACAATAGGTGGCTGTATAACGGTGGACGCTGTAAAAGGTGCAAACTTAGTCAGAGATAACAATAGTTTGCTTGGACAAGGGCGGAGTGTATCTAAATTATTTTAGAGTATGCCATGCACAAATCCCTTGTTTTTATCTTGTGTTGGGTATATGCTTATGATAGGGTATATCCTATAGAAGATAAATAAAAAGGTGATAAAAATGAAAACTCAATTAACTAGAAAAGATATAGACATAATATTCAAGATATGGCATGGTAAGTTTGACCATAGGGATGAAACAATGGTTGAGCAATCACTAGAAACATATAAAGTATTGACTAGGATTAGTGCAGAAGAAATTATTGAGGGATTAAAAAATGAGAGTAACTAAAACACAATTATATAAATCACTTGACAAGGTTAATCAATGGATACCAGCATGGGTAGACAAGTACGACTTAAACTATGCATCATGCTATGGTGGTTGGCAATTAACAACGCAAAAGGGAAGTCATATAATCCAACATAGGATATCCGCACGTGAGATGAAAGCATATCTTGACGGTATGAGAGAAGTAATTAGAGCAGTTAGTTAAAAGGTGAGATAAAATGTATAAAAGAGATTGTAAAAAGATAGCGAGATATGCACTCAAAAACCCTGATAATCTTGTGAGGGTAGCAACTTTTGTATTAACTACAATACAAGCTGGATTAGCTACTACACATAATCAGATGTTAGATATTGATAAGCATGGGGCAGATAGTAAGTATTTATGGGGCAGTAAACGTCAGGGATATGAGTATTTACAAGAACATAAACAAGTGCTATTTGACGCTATCAAATCAGCAGTAGTATATAACGATATTGTATTTGCCGTTGATGTATTAACAAACGTACCTTGTTTAGGAATAGTTAAGGCAAGTTTTGTAGCGCAAATGGTAGGGCTTGATGTATCATGTATTGATAGCCATAATTGCGATAGGCTAGGACTAGCAAGAACGGCTTTACGTTTTAGTAAGAAAGTAAAACCTGAGATAAAACGTAAAAAGATACAGGATTATATCACCTTTACACAAGATACAGGTGGTGCAGAATACTGGTGGAATACTTGGTGCAATTATGTAGCAGGGAATCGTGCCAACAAATCGCTTGACACTGGCGCAAAAGTGTCGTTATATCATGTTACAGCAGTAACACAAACAGCATAGAAAAGGAGAAAATATTATGCTATTAAAAACTAAAACTGTAAACGTAAAAGCAATCATTCGCAATCCAATTGGTACAGAAAATATGATGTTTCGTAGGACTACAAATAGATACAAGCGCAAGGGTACTATCTCAAATAACAGAGGTTATATGGCAGTAAGTAGAGCATTAACAGATTGCGTAATAAATGATAAAAAGTATAAGGCAGGAAACTTTGTTCCACGACAAAAAAGTGCGTAGGATAAACCCAATAGCTAGGGTGATGTTGCAAACGAGACGTAGGCAATCCACCCTAGTTAAACAAAACAAAAAAGGAAAAGGAAGTTATGCAAGGCAGAACAATAAAAAACTTTCAGAAGATAAGCGTCAAGAAATTGACTAGTGGTAGGCAACCTGAATGGAAGCATACACGCAAGGCAAATCGTAAAGCTAAAAAACAAATACAGGAGAGGTATTATGGATAGACAAGAAGCTAAAAGATTAAGAGTAGAATTGAACAAGGTATTAGAACAATTTGATAGCAGTTATAATGTAACAATAGGTAACTGTTCATATAACGAGACAGATGCTACGTTCAAAGTTACACTTGCACCAGAGGGTGCGCCAAGTAAAGAGAAACGTGACCTAGAATACTTTGCAAGTATAAATGATGTAGACACAAACAAAATAGGTATTATGGCAGATGGAAAACAATATACATTAGTAGGGTATAATTCAAAGGCAAGAAAACGTCCTTTTATTATACAAAAACTTTCAACAGGTTCACGTTATGTAATAGATGAATACTTAGCTAGAAAATACTTTGGTATAGATGAAAAGGTAGAGGCATAAAATGAAACACCCAATATCCAGATATATGATGGCATCCTACGCATACTATGTAGAGGATGACCCAATACTAAGTGACGCAATGTTTGACCAATGTGCTAAGAATATCTTAGAGCATTGGGATACACTTGAACATCCACACAAACATCTGCTATCAAAGGATATGCTAGAGGCAGGTACTTATCTAGGTAAGTATCCAGAGATAGTGAAAAATGCAGTAGCAAATTATAGGAGTACAATACATGAAGATATTAAGTTTATTTGATGGGAGTGCTTGTACTCGTGTTGCCTTGGACAAACTAGGCATACCAGTTACTAAGTACTATGCGTCAGAGATAGACAAGTATGCTATCAAGGTAGCAATGGCAAACTATCCTGACATAGCACAGTTAGGTGACGTTAAGAATGTAGGCATAGCTTTCAAGGAAGGTGATATTGACTTGCTTGTGGGTGGTTCACCATGTCAAGGCTTTAGCTTTGCAGGTAAGCAGTTAAACTTTGATGACCCACGCAGTAAATTATTCTGGGAGTATGTCAGAGTGTTACGCAAACTCAAGCCCAAGTATTTCTTGCTTGAGAATGTACGCATGAAACAGGAGTATCAGGACGTGATATCTGATGCACTAGGTGTCAAGCCTATCGCTATCAACAGTAGGCTTATGTCTGCACAGAACCGACAGCGTTTGTATTGGACAAACATACCCAATGTCACACAACCAGATGACAAGGGTATTGTTCTGCAAGACATACTAGAGGATGGGTTTGTAGACAGAGACAAGTCACACTGTCTGACAGCTACCTATCATAAGGGTGGTGACTTAAAGACATACTTTGAGAAGCACAGTAGACAATTAGTGTTCAGCAAGGATGGTCTATGTCATGTCGGAGATGCTGATATCAATGGCAACGATACTATCAAACGTGTATATCATCCACTAGGTAAAGCACCTACACTAACTACTATGGGTGGTGGACACAGAGAACCTAAAGTATTGTGTGGTGCATGGCGAGGCAGATACACAGTTGATGGGGTACGTCAAGACCACAAGCACAAGGTGGCAGGTATGACCACACAACGTCTGGAAGTACGTACAGATGGCAAGACCAACAGCTTGACCACAGTACAGAAAGACAATGTAGCAGTAGATATATCAGAGTTACAATGGCGTAAGCTAACACCACTTGAGTGCGAGAGATTGCAAACATTGCCAGACAATTACACCAACCATGTGTCCAACACGCAACGATACAAGATGCTAGGCAATGGCTTTACAGTTGACGTGATAGCACATATATTGAAAGGAATTAAATAATGCCTAATCATACAGACAATAGAGTAATACTGTCACACGATGACAGCCAAATGATTGACAAGATATATAACATAATGAATACAGAAGATACTGAACTATGCCAAACTATCCTACCAATGGATGAGAAGTTACTTGATGGTGGTAATTGGTATGAATGGAGACTAGATAATTGGGGAACTAAGTGGGATATATATGACAGCACCTGTGATAGGATAGACGCTAACACACTTCAATTAATATTCCATACAGCTTGGTCGCCACCGACAGGTATATTTGATAAGCTAGTAGATATGGGATATGATGTTCATGCCAGATACTTAGATGAAGGATGGATGTTCATAGGTATGTATGATAATGGTGAGGTTACTCGCTTTAGCAATGTTGAAGATGTTATCAAAGAATGTCCAGAATTAGATGAGGAATTTGATATAAGAGGAATGATAGAGGAGGAGAATGAAGATGACACAACTTGAGTTACCAATAGACCACACACCACATCTTAACTATGTAGCACATCAGTTAGCTAAACAGTTACAAGAGGAGCATGGATACAGAAGTTATGACCACGCATATGAAAGTGCTTGGACTTTGTTAGAATTTTTCAGACAGGAGGAGAATGAAGATGACAATAGTAATTAATAAAGAAAAGTATGGACACTTACCACCAGAGGATGTAAGAGAGGCACTTGGATTATTACCTATATGGGTACATGAGTTTAATGTATTAGGTGAGGATGACATTGTGAACTTTATGAAGTATAGATATGAATGGGGTTTGTATGAATTTAATGGTACTGTCACAGACACTGGTGCATACAAGTCAGAGCATGATGAGGATGAGGACTTAGATTATATAGCTACAATGAAAACAAAAGAGGGTACAGTTTATTTTTATCCCTATGCTATTACAGCATTGCCTACAAGAATTGGTAAGTATCATGGACATTTTATAACAAGGATGGATTAAATGAGAACATATAAATACGTATCACACTACGACATAGAAGCATACAAACGTATGGGATGGATAGTTATACAGCAACTACATGCACATCATGGTACTCATGGTGTATTGATGGAGAAAATAAATGATTAAAAAGATACTTACATTCTGGATGAACAAGGATGAGATGCAAGACCCAAGCATGGATAACGTGTTACGATTTGCTATCATGTTTGTGTTTGCTTGTGGTGCATACGTAGTTGTGATAGAGTTATTAAAGAAAGGAATATGTGAATGTTAAAGTTATATAATATGATTATGGATGACGCAAAGAATCCATTGTCTAACATACCTGATATCAACACAAGGCATATGATAATGCAGGTATTAGCATGGATGTGGTGTATCATATTCAGTATGTCACTAGGTTCTATAGTTGCCTTTGGCATTAGTGCTGTAGCACATACACTATTACTGGCAGGAGTGTTTATTACTGTCGGTGTATTTCAAACAGCCAAGCGTAGACCACAATACTTTGGTGGACTTGGCAGAGGTAATGGAGGTGAGCATGAATGAAGAACTATTAGATATTGTAGATTCACTTGAGAGATGTTATAATTCTTGGCGCGAACAGGTGATAGGTATATTAGATGAAGATGATACAGAAATTATAAAGGATACAACCTATGATAACAGTAAGAATTGAAACAGAATCTGAAGAAGAAATGGATAAGAAAATACAAATGTTTTATGACACGTATCCTCGAATGGGTTATATGACTTCACTTGACAAGTCATACTATGATGAACGCAAAGCTATCTATGTAGCTGAGATGTCACGATTTAATAGTTGCGACTAGATGCTGCTAGAACTTGTAATAATTTATGTATGGATATGTATAGGATATAGTATATACAGGAGTACACTATGACAATAACAATACTGATAGAACAATACAAAAGTTCTATAGAATACAAAGAGTTACGTAAAGAAACTAAACAACATTATAAATATATGATGAGTTGCTTTACTAAATACTTTGGTGAGGAATTAGATGTCAATCTTTTGACAACAAAGAAAGCTAAACTTGCTTACGATTTCTGGTGTAGCATGGGTGTATCATATGCTAATCACATAGTGTGTGTAGCAAATATAGTTATGAACTATGCAGTTCGCATGGAGAACATAAGCACTAATCCATTTGCTTCAGTTAAGAAGAGGTCAACTAAAAGTAGAAAAACTGTTTGGACACCCGAACAAGTAAAACAATTACTTGACCATGCATATACAGATTACAAGTGGCGTAACATAGGTCTTATTGCACAGATGGCATATGAATGGTGTCAACGTGTAGGAGATATGCGTATTCTTACATGGGATAGTATAGACTTTAATAAGAAAAGATGTTCCATTGAGCAGAGTAAGCGTAGAGCAGAAGTATTCTTACCTATAAGTAATAACTTAATGGAGATGTTAGCGCAACAACACGATGATTTTGGTTTTCAAAATTACATTGCACCCAGACCTAGCCCTTATAAGGGAGAATATATACCCTATAGTATGTTTAAGATGTCTAAGTTTTCTCGTCAGCTAATAGATGAGGCAGGGCTGCCAAAAGAATTAAGGTTGTCTGACTTACGCAGAACAGGCACGACAGAAATGGTTGAGGCAGGTGTCGGCATTGCACAAATCATGTCGGTTACAGGACACAGTAACCCACAAAGTGTGAAGCCTTACATAAAAAATACTTTTGAGAGTGCTAATTATGCCTTGACAGCAAGACAAAATCGTGATACATAAATATTAAATGCCGACAAGAAAGGATTAATGTATATAATGTTAAAGATATTAAATGATATAGATGTTGGCATAGGTGAAACAGTAAGAACTAACTGCCCAATATGTAAAGGGTATAATACTTTTACTATTACGAATGACATGGGTAAGTTAATGTGGAATTGTTATAAAGCTAGTTGTGATGTAAAAGGTAACGAGAAAACACGACTATCTGTAGAACAGATAAATAAAAAGAAGGAGCAACAAAAAGAATTTGTAATGCCTGAGTACATTGTACCTCATAGAAATAGAGGACACGTATTAGATTTCCTACACAAGTGGGCAATAACATACGCACATAATAATATACTTTACGATGTCAGAGAAGACAGAGTAGTATTTCCTGTGATGAATGATGGTGTTTTTGTTGACGCTACTGGTAGAGCGTTGGCAAGATGGCGGCAACCTAAGTGGAAGCGATATGGTTTCTCTCCTTTCCCATATCGTTATGGCTCTGGTGATGTCGCAGTGGTGGTTGAGGACTGTGTTAGTGCTGTAGTGGCAGGTAATGTGAATGGTTTTGTTGGGGTCGCGTTACTTGGAACAACTTTGTTGGAACAACATAAGCAGATACTCTCACAGTTCTCAACTGTTTTAGTAGCCCTTGACCCTGATGCCATAACAAAAGCTGTAAAGATGACACAGGATATACCCAACTCTAAGTTATTAAGATTAAATAATGATTTAAAATATCAACGAAAGGATGACATTGATATGATGATAAGATTAGGTGGTGTGTAATGGAACAAACACTGTTACGTACCTTAATGAATAAAGACTTTCACGATAGTAATCGTGGAGATAGATGCCCAGATACTCTGTTCTCTACTGATGCTAAGAAAATCAAGAAGATTATTGATGAGATGGTTAGTACTTATAGACGTGACTTGACACCTGAGGAAGTACATATGTTTTTTATATCAGAAAACCCATCTCTTACTACTGCACAGATGCATCAGTTTGATGCGTTGTTTCACTCTATAAAGAATGAACAACCTATGGGTACTGATGTAGCAAATGATGTACTTTCTAAGTTGTTTCGCAAGCATGTGGGGGATGAACTAGTTAACTTGGCAGTAGACTTATCTAATGGTGATATCACTACTCTACAACCTTTAAAAGATTTAATTGCTAAATACAATTCTGATTTCACACCAACGACTAGCGTTGAATGGGAAGATATATCTTACGATACTATCATGGATATGCTAGAAGAACACAGTCGTTGGAAGTTTAACTTACCTACATTAGCGCAAGTTGTAGCAGGTGTTAACTCTGGCATGTTGATTGAGGTAGGTGCTAGACCTAACACAGGTAAGACATCTTTCCATGCTAGTATGTTAGCAGGTCCCGGAGGATTCCTTGAACAAGGGGCTAAGTGTTTAGTGCTTATCAATGAAGAAAAGTATGACAGAGTAGCAAGACGTTATGCTTGTGTAGCATCAAATTATTCTGAGGATAAATTAAAACTAAATAGAGAGTTAGGTAGAAGTGCATATGAAAATATGCCAAACTTATATATGAAAGATAGTACAGGAAAGAATATGAATTGGGTAGATGGTGTTTGTAAATCTTATAATCCAGACATCGTTGTACTAGACATGGGAGATAAGTTTGCTAAGATAGATTCTAATCTTAGGCAAGATGAATCTCTGAAAGCTAATGTAATAAAGGCACGACAGATAGGAAAGGAACATAACTGTGCCATATTTTATATGTCTCAACTATCGGCAGAAGCTGAAGGTAAGGTGACATTGAACCAGAGTATGATGGAAGGTTCAAAGACAGGTAAAGCTGCCGAAGCTGACTTGATGTTATTGATTGCTGCTAACCCTGCAATTGGTAATAACTCAGATAATAATGACCCACAAAGACACATTAATATTGTGAAGAATAAATTATCTGGTTGGCATGGTAGACTATTATGTAATATAGATAACGTAACAGGAAGGTATAAAGTATAATGATAACAATTTTTGGAATAGTAATGGTGGCATTGTTTAGTAATGAAAATGCTACATTCATAGATGCAGTAGAAGAGAATAGAAACAATGGATACACATGGGAGTACGTAGGAAAACAAGATATAGAAAATGTAGAACTGTCTTTACCATTAGGTGATAAGATATACTTTAAACATACAAAGGAATAGTTATGAAAGTAACAATAGATGTGGAAACAAATACACAAAAGCGTGATGGTAAATTACACCTTGACCCTTTTGAGCCTAACAATTCTCTTGTTCTAGTTGGAATAAGAACTGATGCAGGTGTTGATTATGCGTTTCCATTTGACCATCCAGAGCATGTGAGTAAACATAATTACCACGAGCGTGTTCAATGGTTCTTAGATGAAGCTACTGTATTAATATGTCACAATGCGGCATATGAATTACAGTGGTTGTGGGAATGTGGTTTTAAATATGATGGTGCAATTTGGGATACCATGTTAGTAGAGTATGTCTTACAAAGATGTGATAAGCAGGGTAGCCTATCGCTTGAGGCATGTGCTGAGAGACATGACTTAACTCGTAAACTTGGAACACTAAAAGAATATTATGCTAAAGGTTTGAATACAAATGATATTCCATTGGATGAGTTGTCAGAGTATTGTTTGACTGACGTAAAGGCAACCCAAGAACTGTCTGATTTACAATGGAGAAAGTTAAACACAAAAGAATATTCAATATTGTTAGATACAGTTATATTAACTAATGAGTTATGTAAAGTTCTAGCTGATACATACTGTAATGGTATATCAGTAGACACTAATATTCTTAATGATGTTAGAAAGGAGTTTGAAAAAGAAAAACTAGAACTTACAAGTCAATTACAAAAAGATATACAAGACTTGATGGGTGATACAAAAATAAATCTTAGTAGTCCAGAACAACTGTCGTGGGTAATATATTCTAGGAAGCCAAGAGATAAAAATGTATGGGCTAATTCTTATAGTGAGTACATGAAAGACCTACAATGGCGAGATTTAATTAGGCTTGAAACTACTACAGTTTTTAAGACACTAGCTGAGAAGTGTAAGACTTGTAGTGGTAGAGGTTATATACGTAAAACTAAAAAGGATGGTACACCATATGCTAAAGATAATAAGTGTGTTGTTTGTCATTCTGAAGGCTTTATATATAATGATATCAAACAAATAGCAGGACTAAAGTTTAAAGCACCATCATCTAAGTGGGCTAGTGCTAATGGTTTTAGTACAGGAAAGGATAATTTAAAACACCTACAAGCTGTAGCTAAATCAAAAGAGATGACACAAGCTGAACAATTCTTGTCTAAGGTTATACGTTTGAATGCTGTTGAATCTTATATATCTACTTATGTAAATGGTATTGAAGCGTACACAAAACCTGATGGTAAGTTGCATGTAAGTTTGATGCAACATAGAACAGCAACAGGCAGGTTATCAGGTTCTAATCCTAACATGCAGAACATGCCTCGTGGTGGTACGTTTCCTGTAAAGAAAGTATTTGTATCGCGTTGGGGTGGTGGTAAAATTATGGAAGCTGACTTTGCACAGTTAGAGTTTCGTGTAGCAGCATTCCTTTCAAATGATGGAGTAGCAATTGAAGAAGTTAAGACAGGCTTTGATGTACATAGTTACACTGCCAAAGTTATTAGTGATGCAGGTCAGAAGACTAGTCGCCAAGAAGCAAAAGCACATACATTCGCGCCACTTTACGGAGCAACGGGATATGGACGCACACCTGCTGAAGCTGCGTACTACGAACACTTCACAGAAAAGTACCAAGGAATCAAACTATGGCACACCAGACTGGCTGAAGAGGCTTTAACACATAGGTATATTACTATACCATCAGGTAGACAGTACTCGTTTCCTAACGTACAGCGTAGACCTAATGGTGGTGTAACTTACTTTACTAACATTAAGAACTATCCTGTCCAAGGGTTTGCTACAGCAGACATAGTTCCTGTGGCTATGATATATATACATAAGTTATTGAAAACTTTTAAGTCCTGTATTGTTAACACAGTTCACGACAGTATTGTAATTGATATACACCCTGATGAAGAGAAAGGAGTAATAGAAATAATAAATAAAACAAACACAGAACTAGAAGATTTAATCAACACTAAGTGGGGTATAACATTTAATGTTCCACTATTATTAGAAGCAAAAATAGGTCCAAATTGGCTTGACACCAAAGACGTTATATGATATAACTACGAACTCAATTACAGTACAGGAGATAAAATTTATGAGTGAATTAACAGTAATAAATACAAACGATTACGCAGCAATGGCAAAGATGATGGGCATGGCTTACGACACAGGCAGTGAAAGTAAAGCTAGTCTAGCACGACTACGAGTAAACAAGAAGCCTTTGTATGGTGAGACAAATATGAATGGTAAGATAGTAAAGGTTGAAGTACTATCTGGTGGCTTTGAATTAAAGAATGGTACTACTGTATATGCAGAGAGTGCTATCATCAGACCTTTTGTACAACGATTTATGTATCAGAAGTATGACCCAAACAGTAACACGTATGTTAAAACTCTTATGGCAGATAGTTTTAACGTAGATTTAAAAGATACAGTAGGTGATTTTAATTGTGGTAAACCCTCTGGTTGGATTGAAGATTTTAATTCCTTACCACAAGAAACTAAAGATTTACTTCGCGCTATTAAACGTACACGTGTTGTGTATGGTACAGTTACTATGCCAGATGCAGTAACTGAAGAGGGTGATGCACATCCCATTGAGGATATACCTTTTGTTTGGGATGTAGATACTAAAGAAGGTTTTAAAAATATGGGTAGTGTCTTTGCCAAACTTCTTAAAATGAAAAGATTACCTATGTTACATACTATAAATCTTAGTACTGCCAAAAGAGACTTACCAACAGGTAACTCATATTATGTACCAGTCCCTGAGTTAAACATGCAATCATCTATTGAGATATCAGATGAAGACCAAGGTTTGTTTACATCTTTTATGGAGAGTATTGAATCTCATAATGATTATGTTTTAAATGAGTGGAATAAAAACAACAAACCTGTAGAGAGTGATGGTTTTATTGAGGTAACAGATGCAGAGGAAAGCGTATGAACCATAGAGCAGAGATAGCTTTACATCAATACTTAGAAAAAACTGTTAAGGGAAAGGGTGCTATATCAAAAGATGTAGCATCCCAAATCTCAAAGGATGTATATGAAGCTGTATTAAAACAATTTGGAGTTAGTAAACCCAGAGAGTTTAAACTACGTATGTCTAATGTTGGCAGACCTTATTGCCAGTTGTGGTTTGAAAAGAATAAACCCGAAACAGCTTTACCAAAACCTACTACATTTATTATGAACATGCTACTAGGTGATATTGTTGAGGCTGCATTCAAAGGTTTGTTGAAAGAAGCAGGGGTACAGTATAGTGATTCTGATACTGTAAAATTACCAATAGGTACAAGTAACATAAATGGAACATATGATATTGTTATTGATGGGGCTGTTGATGATATTAAATCTGCGTCTGACTGGTCATACAAACACAAGTTTGAATCTTATGAAACATTAAAAGCTAGTGACCCCTTTGGTTATGTGGGTCAACTAGCAGGTTATGCTAAAGCATCAGGACTAAAAGTAGGTGGTTGGTGGGTAATCAATAAAGCTAATGGTGATTTTAAATACATTCCAGCTAGTAATATTGATATTGAAGAAGAAATTAGTAAGATAAAAATCACACACGATAAGTTAAAAACTAATGTATTTGAGCGTTGTTTTGAGCCACAAGTAGAAACATTTAGAAGTAAACCTACAGGTAATAAAATTCTAGGTACTGAGTGTGGCTTTTGTGACTACAGATTTAGTTGTTGGCCTACTCTAAAAGAACTACCTGCTGTTAAATCTCAAGCTAAAGAACCTAAGATTGTTAAGTATGTTGAGTTAGCAAAGGAATATGAGGTTGCCTAAATCTTCATACCACAAGCAGTTTAGAATGGCACGTAAGTATGGTTATAGAAGTGGACTAGAACTTGCTACTTCAGAAAGACTTACTGCTTTAAATATTAAATTTGAATATGAAAGTATTAAGATTGAATGGGAAGACTTAGCATACAGAACTTATACACCTGACTTTGTATTAGACAATGGTATAATAATTGAAACAAAAGGGTTCTTTACTACACAAGACAGAAGAAAACATAAGGAAGTAAAAAAGCAACATCCTAATTTAGATATAAGATTTGTGTTTACAAACAGTAAAAGAAAGTTACGAAAGAATGCTAAGTCTACTTATGGTGAGTGGTGTGACAAGTATGACTTTAAATACTACGATAGAATTATTCCTGAATCATGGCTTGAAGAAAAAGGTAAAAACAAGCATCCAAAGTTTATACCTTTTCCAATTAAAAAAGTAGAAAGGAAAAAGAAATGATTGAAAATGATAACTTTGAAATTACAGAACGTGATTTTTTTATACAAGTAAAACCTACCTTTGATGAAAGAGATGAATGGAATGGTGAGGTAGATATAACTGTAGCATACCCACCTAGAAACGTATTGACAAAGCAAGCATACTCTGGTATAGATTTTTTTGTAAAAATGTTGGTGTGTTCTGTGTCAGTTATGGAGATAGACCAGCATGTTCGTAAGGCTATATACAATTACGTTGCAGAAAATTACCCAGAAGATTTTTCAGATACGTATGAAAGGGATGGTAAATTAATTGACATAGAACACGATGGTAACATAATTAAATTAAACTTTATAAAAGATACAGAAGAGGATGCATAATGGATGACCAGATAAGACATGAGAAGTATATGAAACAAGCAATGGCACAATCAGACGTAATTACAAATCCAAAACACTACGAGCGTTATGCTATTGAGCCTGTATCATTTATAATGAATAATGAGTTACCTTTTTGGATGGGTAATGTAATAAAATATATAATGAGAGCAGGGTATAAATCTAACACTGCTGAGATAACAGATTTAAATAAAGCTAAAAGGTATATTGATATGCGTATTAATCAACTAGAAGGTCGTGAACCAAATGAAAGTTAAAGTGTATCTAACCTTAGAAGTAGATGAAGAAGAGTATCAACTACCTGCTGATGAAAACCCTTCGGAAGAAATAAGAGAAGTTATACGTGATATAATTTATGATATAGATGGGATAAATTTAAAATATATAAAAGCTAAAATGGAGAACAATACATGATAAGCAATTACTTACCAACAGACTACCAAAACTTTATTGCTCTATCTCGCTACGCTAGATGGAAAGAAGATGAGCAAAGACGTGAGACATGGGGAGAAACAGTAGCAAGATACTTTGACTACATGACAAACCATCTCAAAGAAACGTGTAACTTTGAATTATCTGATTCATTACGTAATGAGTTAGAGGAAGCAGTGCTTGAGCAAAGAGTAATGCCAAGCATGAGGGCATTGATGACATCAGGACCTGCCTTAGATAGATGCCACGTAGGTGGATACAACTGTTCTTACGTACCTGTAGACAGTCCTAGAGCATTTGATGAGACAATGTACATCTTAATGTGTGGCACAGGTGTAGGCTTCTCTGTGGAGCGTAACGCTGTAGACAAGTTGCCTATAGTTAATGAACACTTTGAGTACAGCGACACAGTAATTAAGGTTGGTGACAGCAGACCCGGGTGGTCTAAAGCATTACGTGAGTTGATTGCTATGTTATATGCAGGTCAGATACCACAGTGGGATGTATCTAAAGTGCGTCAAGCAGGTGCAAGGTTAAAGACATTTGGTGGTAGGGCATCAGGACCACAACCTTTGATAGAGTTGTTTAACTTCTGCATTGAGAAGTTCAAGGGTGCATCAGGACGTAGGCTATATCCTATTGAATGTCACGATATTATGTGTAAGATAGGAGAGGTTGTAGTCGTAGGTGGGGTTAGACGTAGTGCATTGATTTCATTGTCTAATCTTAATGATGACCAGATGGCACACGCTAAGTCAGGTCAGTGGTGGGAGAATGAAGGACAACGTGCGTTAGCTAATAACTCTGTTGCCTACAAAGAGAAGCCACAGATGGGTACATTCATGCGTGAGTGGGTGTCCTTGTATGAGAGCAAGTCAGGTGAGCGTGGCATATTTAATCGTGCATCAGCTATTAAACAAGCCGCTAAGAATGGTAGACGCGATACTGATTACGCATTTGGATGTAATCCATGTAGTGAAATTATCTTACGCCCATACCAGTTTTGTAACTTGTCAGAGGTAGTAGCACGTGCATCAGACAATATGGAATCGCTACGTAAAAAGGTACGTATTGCGACTATATTAGGTACGTTTCAGTCTACAATGACAGATTTTAAATATCTAAGAGATGTATGGAAAAGAAATACGCAGGAAGAGAGACTACTTGGTGTGTCCCTTACTGGTATCATGGATAATCAGATACTGGCAGGGCAGAGTGCAACATATGGTATGAACATCAGTGCATTACTAGAAGAGTTAAAGTCAGTAGCTGTAGAAACAAATGCTATCTTTGCTGAACAGTTAGGTATTAATCAATCTACTGCTATAACTTGCGTTAAGCCTAGTGGTACAGTCAGTCAATTAGTTGACAGTGCATCAGGCATTCATGCTAGACACAACCCATACTATGTGCGTACTGTTCGTGGTGATAATAAAGACCCACTAACACAGTTCTTAGTAGCACAAGGTATACCTGCTGAGCCTGACGTAATGAAGCCTGACAGCACTACAGTTTTTAGTTTTCCAATGCAGTCACCCTCTGGTGCAGTAACACGTACTGGTATGACAGCTATTGAACAGCTAGACTTATGGCTACTATATCAGAGACATTGGTGTGAGCATAAACCATCTGTCACTATCTCTGTGAAAGAGCATGAGTGGATGGAAGTAGGTTCATGGGTGTATGAAAACTTTGATGAGGTATCAGGCATTAGCTTCTTACCATTTAGTGAGCATACATATCAGCAAGCACCATATCAAGATATCAACAAGGAGAAGTACACAGAGTTGTTTGCACGTATGCCAGACACAGTTGACTGGTCTTTACTGCCTGAGTTTGAGAAAGAAGATAACACATCAGGTGGACGTGAGTTAGCTTGTTCGGCAGGAGTGTGTGAAGTAGTAGACTTGACTGCAGCATGAAGTACGTTCCCGGATATTTAGGAAACAAAAGAGAATATATACACACAACAGGAGATACAATGAAAAAATTAGCACTAGAAAATTACTTGACAAGATTTATGAGATATGTTATAGACTGGCGTAAAACACGAAAGATAATAAGAATGCTACAAGATTTACCTGACCATACGTTAGAGGATATGGGTATAAAAAGACATGAGATAGAAAAATTAGCGTATACAGAGTTACAAAGAAAGAACTATGAGAAGTAAAGTATGGAGAGTATGGGCAAAAACAATTGGGAGCAAGATATCAGATGATGAAAGTGAAAGTGATATGGCTGCTATGCTACGTACCTTTTGGGTACTCACTCATTTGGTTGCTTGCTTTTTTATTATTATACATAATGGGGTCAAGCTAGGATGGTTCTAAATTATGTAGCTAATTGGTGGGAAGTAGCAATGCTTACTGCTATATCAATAAACACAATAATAAATATAGTTGTATTCTTTAAACATAGATGGAGAAATAAATAATGGAAAATAAATTAAAGTATGAGGGTGAGGAGTATGATGTATCAGATGTAGATGATAATGAAAGATACTGGCTTGCTCAAGTTAGGTCACTAAGAGAAAGAATAGCTAAAGCTAGATTTGATTTAGACCAATTAGTAGCCGCAGAAAGAGCGTTCTCAAACACATTAATTAAATCATT
>Ga0181380_1000317_pt1 | contig 21978 bp, 9 predicted proteins | sample 3SPOviralmetaG_FD_130116 | JGI IMG/M metagenome (GOLD analysis project Ga0181380, IMG submission 130116) | Marine viral communities from the oligotrophic San Pedro Time Series (SPOT) site, San Pedro Channel, CA, USA - 3 SPOT_SRF_2009-08-19 | ecosystem: Environmental > Aquatic > Marine > Strait... | reverse complement strand
GCCAACACCCTCGACGATGTTGGCGGGCGCGCCGACCGCAAGGCGGGCCAGGCGGGCCATGCCGTGGGGCGTGTCGTGGAACAGCGTCGTGGTCGCCGACGTCGCGGACAGGGTGACAACGGCGTGCACGCCGAGGACGCCACCCAGTGTCAGGTTGGGCTTCAGTGTGAGCAGGCGGCGCTCCTCGGGCACAAGGGGCGGCGGGACGGCTTTCTCCACCAGGGCACGCCGCAGGAGGTCCGTGACGTCGTCCCCGGCAGGCGTGGTGGGCTTGAGCCCCGCGGCAGACAAGGTGGGGCCGCCACCGAGCTTGTCACAGGACACCCAGGCGCCGTCGCAGGTGTACCTCCGGTCGATGTCCACGCCGCGGTTGTCGCGGGGCACGCCGGGCGGCAGCTGGACGCACAGGGGGTGCACCTTTGCGGCGGCCGCCATGACGTCGTCCAGGGGCACGACGGCGATGCCGTCCGGCGTGGCGTGGACGGCGTAGGTGGCGGCGCCCATGTTGCTGGGGACGACGAGGGCGGACGTGGCGTCCTTTGCGAGCGCCATCGCCAGTGTGATGGCACCCCGGAGGTCGCGGACGTTGCGGGCAAAGCCGTGGTGCCACATGACGTTGGACGACGCACGGGGCCACACGTGGGTGAGCACCTGCTGCGGTGACGCGCCGGCCGGGATGCTGAGCGGGGACCACGCGCCGGCGCCCTCCGCGGCCTGGGCCAGGGTGTGGACGACGGCCTGCAGGAAGACGCCCGCCGCGGCCTGGGCGGGCACGGTGGTCGCGCCGGGCGCGACGGTGGCAACCGCCGCCGCCTCGCACAGGTCCATGGCAGTGTTGTCCGCACACTGACCCGACCTTGTACATACACATTGTTACGTGGACACGGGTTCCAGGCGCTGAAACCCTCCCCGGCGGCGCGGCCCCACCTGATGCGTGGGCTCGCCTGGTGTCCACACGTCCTCCGTCGGCGCGCGCGGCAGCAGCACGTCCGTCTGCAGCGCCTCGAACTCTAGCTCCAGCTCCGCGTCGACGTCGTCGTCCGCGGCGGCGTTCATGGCGTCGGTCACGCCGCGCAGCGTCTCCATGGCCTCTGCGTTGGCGTCGAACGCGGCGTGCACCTTGTCCGGGTCCACCTGGTTCATGACCTGGGTGGCCGCCTCCATGCCCTCGACCGTCATCCGCTGCGTGTCGGACACGACGAGTGTCGTCTTGAGGTCGTTCAGGCGGTCGACCGCCGCCCTGCACGCCTGCCGGATGCGCAGCTGCCGGATGGCACCCGCCTTGTCGCCGCGCCCCTTGCAGATGGTGGACGCCTGGAACGCGTTCTCCATGCGGCGGGTCATGGTGTCGACCTTGCGGGTGAGGTCCCGCAGCGTTTCCTCCAGGGTCGGCTGCGGCTTTGGCGGCACGATGACCAGCCGCCGCTGGTGGCCCCTCTTGATGCACGCCGCCCCCATGGGTGTATGGTATAGTGGGACCCGGGCGTGAAGAGTATACACACGCGCGGAGGCGTGCACCCCACGCGCGCACACCATGGCCGACGTGGCGTTCCGGGCGTCGGGCAACCTGATGGGCACCCGCGCCGACGCCACGTTTGTGGGCACCGACACGGAGCCCGACGTGCCGACCGGGCCGATCGTCCGGATCCAGCAACTGCGGCGCGCCGCCCGCCGGGAAGAGAAGCGGGGCAAGAAGCGCGCGCCGCCGCAGCCGCCGCGTGCCGCAGACGAAGACGCCGACGCGGGACCGGTGGGCGGCATGGGGCGGCGGTTCGGGGGCGGGCGACGCGCGCCGCCGCCGGGCCGGGTGGTCACCTTTGCCCGCGAGGTGGAGATGTCGGCGGGGAAGAGGCGGCGCGGCGTCGCCATTGCCGGCGACCGCGCGCTCAACACGGCGATGTACACACAGGAGAACCCGCCGGCGGCGGGCGGGCGCCCCGTGGAGCACTCTTACATGGGGCGGTCCCTGGGCGTGATACTGGACCCCCTGGACGCGCTGGACGCGTCCAACGCCGAGGACGCCAGCGGCTACGACGGCGGGCCGGCGGACGCGGACCTGCCGCGCTCCGCGGAGGAGGTGTCCAAGCTCAGCATGGACAAGATCGTCAAGTACATCATGGAGTACAGCGTGATTCCCAACCGCCACCTGATGCGCGGCGCCACGAAGAACAGCCTGTTTACGCACATGGCGTCTGCGGGCGCGTTTGTGCCGGGCACGATGGAGGCGGCGGACTCGGAGCACAAGGGCGCCCGGTGGGTGCGGGCGGCGTACGCCGCGGGCCACCGCAGCAGCGCGCTGCCTGGCCTGGCCGAGGTGGACCCAGCGTGGGCCTCTGCGCAAGACATGTTCGACGCGCGGCCCGCGACGCGGGTGACGGTGGACGCCCTGGCGGACGACCCCGCGGAGGGCGTGGCGTTTGGGGCGACGGGCCGCCACACGGACGCCGCCCGCGAGGGGGTGACCGCCGCAGAGCGCGAGCGCCAGGAGGCCCTGAAGCGGATGCGGCTCCAGGAGCGCGTCGCCGAGAGGACCCACCGGCTGCGGCAGGCGGCTGGCGAGGACATGGAGGCGGCCATTGCAGAGTGGAGGGACGCGGCCGACGCGGACTCGGACGCCGAGCTGCCCGACGACCCGGGCGACAGCGACGACGACGACGACGACGCGGTCCGCGTCCTGCGCGCCGCGTGGAGGAAGGTGGCGGAGTACGCGGAGGCCAAGGAAGCCGCAGAGGCGCAGGCGGAGCTGGTCGAGGCACAGGAGGCGGACGTGAAGCGCCTGACCGCCACGGCCCGCAACGCCAGGGACCGCGCGGCGCGGCCCCGGGAGCGCACGGCCCGCATGACCCGCGACGACGCGGCCGCGCGGATGGCGATACTGTCTCGGGGCGGGCTGCCGCCGGCGGGCGCCGTCGCCGCGGCGTCGGCCGCCTCCCACAGGTGGTCGGGGTCGCCGTGGATGCTGCTGAACCCGCAGCTTGTGGGCGCCATCCAGACGGCGTACCAGCAGATCGTGGACTCGGTGGAGGGCGGGTTTGTGTTTACGTCGCGGGGGCGGAGGTTCACCAAGCCGACGGAGGCGGACTGCATGGGGAACCCGAAGCTGGTGACGCCGTTCTTCAAGCTCGTGGAGGCGGTGGGCACGCGGGACCGGGCCAAGACGGGCCGCATGGCGCGCACGTTTGAGAAGGACGCGCACCGGAACGACATCAACGTGGCGTCCACGACGAACCGGTTCCTCGACGCGCTGTCCCGCGCCAGTTTGTAACGTGTAAATTCCAGCCTCAGTGTATGTAGTCACGCGGTTGGAGCAGCAGGCACACGCCCGCAGCACACACGCCCACAGCCGCGCGCACACACACCCCACAATGGCCTCTGAGCACAAGGCAGCACCCCCGGGGGAGATGGACTACGACACCCTGCGGGAGCTGGCCGTGTCGGTGGACCTCGACACGACGGTGACCATCGCCGCGGACAGCGGCAAGTTCCCGACCAACCTGACCAAGGCGATCCACGACGCGGTCAAGGCAGAGCTGGAGCACAAGTTCACCACACCCGAGAGCGGCACGTCCAGGGTCGCGGAGGAGCTGGCGGGCGGCGACTGCTGTGTGGACATGTCCACGGCGGTGCTGCTGCACGCGTCGCTGGCGGGGGCGACGGTGGTCGACCCGTCCCGGGCCGCGCTGCCGACGCAGTACGCGCTGGACCTGCTGTCGCACTCGGAGCACACGGGGGAGTCGTCGGCGTTCCCGGGCGGCATCGTCGACAGCGAGTCCGGCAAGAAGCACACGGCGCTGTTTCTGATGGTGCCCGGCGAGACGTCGGTGAAGCTGGACCACCCCGTGAACCTGCTGTCCAACTCGGAGTTCATGCACTCGAGCGCGTTCCACGCGTCCATGAAGGAGACGGCGGAGCGGTGCATCCCGCCGACGGACAAGGGGCGCGCCACGGAGGAGTTTGGCTGCCAGTACAAGCCCAACCCGGAGGCGGGGTCGTACGACTGGGTGTTTATCAAGGACAGCGGCAAGGACCCGACGGCGATGTGGCAGGCGCTGCAGTCGTGGGTGGCGTTCCTCATGCGGAACAGGCTGTTGTCGGACGCGGTCGGCCGCGAGATCCTGTCGACCGGCATTGCGCACAACGTCCCAGGCGAGGTGCTGCCGCTGTCGGAGCTGGAGGACGAGAGGGGGGAGCCCATTCCCGTGTCGCGGGGCCGACGGGGCGCCGACGACGACGAGTACGCCGAGACGTTCATGGGCGAGGTGAAGCCGGGCTTTGTCCTCACCATCAACTCGTTCGCGTACGAGCAGCTCGTCGAGGCGGCCAAGGTGTGCGACCAGGGCCAGAGGCCGTACAACATCCACGACGCGCTGTCCGTGTCCCTGAAGAAGCGCGCGGTGGGCGACGGCTTCGTGGAGGGCACCGGCTGCGTCGTGTCTCTGCAGTTGAACCTGGTGGTGATGCCACAGGACACGCGGTTGCTGTAGACAGGCGGCACCCACCCACCCCACACTCGCTTTGAACCTAAACCCCCACCTGTGAAATTGACTGTCATTGTCACCCGGGCGTGCATTGGTATGTAAAGAGCGCGCGCCCGTGCAACACACACACCGGAGTGCACACACACCTGGCCGTGTGTCGGCAGGTGGGCGATTGCCGTTTTGCGCCTGCCGTGTTTTGTGTGACCCCCCCCCTCCGCCAGATGCGACGCGGGGTCGACAAGTTCGGGCAGCCCCTCCGCGACGGGTCTTCATCCGATGACGACGTCGCCGCCGCGCGCGGGCGCCGGCGCCGGGCCCCCGCCCCACGTAGTTCTGGCGGGGGCAACGTAGCAGAGTGGGACAAGCTGCTCGCGCGCGTCAAGTCCAGGCGCCACCCCGGCGCGGCGTCGTCTGTGGCGTCCAGGTCCTTTTTCCGGTCAAAGTCCGCAGCCGCCGCCGCCGCCGCGCCACCGCCCCGCCGCCGCTCCGCGGCTGCCAAGGTGGCACCGCGCCGCCGCAAGCCACCACAGCCTTCCAAGAAGCGCGCCCCCGTCGCCGCCCGTCCGCCCAAGGGCAAGCGACCACGGGGCCCGCGGCGACCCGTCGTTGACGACGTCGAAGACGAAGGCGCCGAAGACGACACCGACGACGTCGAAGACGAGTTTGGCGGCGCAGGGGGCGCGCCCGTGGCACCCCCGCGAGCCACGGCCGACGACGACGACAGCCTGCCGTCCCCCTCTTCGTCGTCGTCGTCCTCTTCGTCGTCGTCGTCGTCCTCCTCGTCGTCCTCGTCGTCGTCCTCGTCGTCGTCCTCCGACGACGAGCCCCCGCCGCCTCCCAGGCCCCGGGGCAGGGCCAGGCCCGCCACCCCGGACGACAGCAACTCCAACGAGCCAGTCCCGTCGCCACCCAGGCGCAGGGCCAAGCCCGTCGTCATCGCCCTGGACGACAGCAACTCCAACGAGCCAGCCCCGGTGGCAGCCCCGGCGCCAAGATCGCCACCGAGGCCGCCCGCGCTTGCGCTGCCCCCGGAAAGGGCACCCCGGGGCAAGTACGACGCCATGGAGTTTTCCTCCTCCTCGGACGACGACGTGGAGGCCACCCCCGCGGCGAGCTCCGGCTTTACGCGCATGGGCGGGTTTTCGCCGGTGCCACGGGCCGCCGCCACGCACCGGGCCGCAGAGCGCGGGGGCCCCGCCCCTGCCCCCGCGGGAACGGCGCCGGCCACGCTCATCCGCTGGGGGTCGCCGTACAAGGCCAAGGAGGTGCCACTGGCGCCCATGGGCGCGCTCCCGCCGGTGGGCCGGACGGCCATGCCCGCCTTTGCCGTGTCTGCGCCGCGGCAAATGGCGCAAGAGTTTGGCTACGGCCAGGGACGATACAAGATCGGCAAAACCCTCGGCACGTACATCCCCCGCGACGCGTGGCAGTGGATGTACGTGCCGACCACGGACGGGTCCAGGACGGAGGTCCGCCAGGCCAAGGAGGAGGAGCTGGGCCCCCTGGCCACGCTGGCGTGGGCCACGTACGTCAACAAGACGGGCGCCAGGGCGACGGGCATGCCCCTGGGCGCCTGGACCATCGGACGGACGGCGCCTGGTGGCACGCAGCCGCTGGTTATGGACCGGCCGCTGCTGCCCGCGCCGCTGAAGGCGCCGCCCGCCCTCACCATGGTGCGGGAGCACCCGCTCAGGACGCAGGGCCCCATCGTGACGCGCGACCTGTGGTTGGTGGCCGGGCGCCAGGCCGGCACGTCGAGCGCCGTCGTGGGCGTACGCAACGGCATCGTGGAGCGGCTGTCCAAGGTCGTGGACAGCCCGGCGACGCTGGCGGACGTCAAGCTGCCCGCCAACGCGCAGACGCCGTGGACGCACTGCACGACGCTGTCCGTGGCGTACCTGTGCAACGGCGTGGCGTCGGGCAAGGTGGGGGGCGCCACAAGGACGGCGTTGGTGCCCCCGCGGCCACCCGGGGCCGGCACCGGCATCGGCCAAACGCAGCCGTTCGTGACCATGACGACGGCGACGCCGACGCGCGACAGCGGCAGCGCCAAGCTGAACGTGGGCGGCGTGCAGTGGGAGAGCGACGCGGCCGTCCGCGCGCTGTGCGGCGAGTGGCACGCGGCGCTGGACACCATTGCGGACCCCACCCCCACGCTGGAGTTTGTGCGGGACATGCTGGCGACGTCCAAGGAGATGCTGGTCGCGTTCCAGAAGCGGCGGGCGGCGTACACCTACAAGTCCATGGCCGCCGCGCAGAAGGCGGTGCACGGCGACCTGCCCAAGGGCACCACGCACTGGCTGGCGCCCATGCTGCCGCCGGTGGCGGGCGTGTGGACCAAGGCCGCCCGCCTGTTTGTGGCCTGGTTCAACGCCGCGGCGACGTCGCGGGTCACGTGGGACACCGAGGCGGCAAAGACCGCCGCGCGGCGCGCCGACCTGCGGTTCTCAGACGCCGCCGGCGCGCTGTTCGCCGACCTGCCCACGTCGTGCACGGTGCCCGCCGTGCCCGGCCGCAAGGCGATCAACCTGCGGCAGGTGCCACTGCTGATGCTGCTGGTGCGGCTGCTGCGGCTCGCAACCCGGGACGCATCCCACGCCACGGTGATTGCGCGCGTCGCCATGCCGTTTGCCGCGGAGATGTTCCAGTCGCTGGGCGTGGGCATTTCCTGGAGCGTGACGGGCGTCGCGCGGGCGTTTGTGTACCCGGGCGTGGTGCTGGGCCCGTTCCACCCAGAGACGGCGCAGCGGGACGTCCTGACGATGGGCGTGCACGCCGCGTTGACCAACGTGGCGTTTGCCCAGCCCGGCCCGGGTGCGACGGGCGTCGTGCTGACCAACTCGACGTGGTCCGCGTTCAACGCGCTGCCGCCGACCGACCTGTGGGTGGGGCGCCCGCTGCGGCGCGGCAGCGGGCCCGCGTTTGCGGACCGCGTGGTGGGCGTGTTCCGTGACATGTGGTCCCTTCCCATGGCGCCGTGGGCTGGCAGCGATGCCGAGGCGGCCACCGAGCTCACCGGCGCGCTGGACACCGTCCTTGCCTGGCTGCGCACCTTTTCGGCGCGCGTGTACGAAGTGGTCGTGGAGCCGCTGATCGTGGCCGTGGACCCGACGGCGTTTACGAGTGCAATCGAAGCGATGCGGGCAGCCGGGGACTGCGCGCCGCGGCCACCCGCGACGCCCGCCGTGTGCGGCGGCCAGGTGTGGTGCTGCCCGCGGTGTAACGGCGCGGCGCTCTCCGCGACGGGCGGCGCGGCCAACCCAGCCGAGGTGAAGACGTCCCGGGTGCAGCTGCTGCACGCGGTGCTGCTGGGCACCCGCATGCTGGAGTCGGTGTACGTGCACGGCCTGCCGGAGGGCGACGTGAACGGGCTGTCTACGGCGCGCGTGCCGGAGACGCTGTCCAAGTTCGCCACGAGCGAGTACACGGTGCCCAGCGACCTGGGGCACTGGGCACTGCAGCGGAAGCGCGTGCTGCGGGGGTGGCAAAAGGTGCGGCGGGGCCAGGGCTCCCCGGCGGCGGTGCGGCAGGGGATGTCGGCCGAGTCGTACAGCGTGCCGTACAACACGTACCGCGACACGACGGGGAAGCCGTTCATGCGGCTGGGCGGCACGGACCGGGTGTCGTACGCGACGGACCACGCCATGAGGTTCGAGCCGCTCACCTCGGTGGGGTTCAAGGCGCCGTACGTGGGCCCCGTGGAGTGGCTGCGCGCCATTGCGTCGGACGTGGCGGTGGACATGGTGCAGGCGGCGGTGTTTGACCCGTGGGCCCGCGCGCTGACGGAGCTTCCCGTGGCCGGCGCCGACGACTCGCCCATGGGCCACGCCGCGGCCTTCCTGGGCAGGCTGGAGGAGACGGCGGACGACCGAGTGACAGTGGGCAACCTGCCGCTGGAATCCAACGGCTTTCCCGAGGTGTACTACCCGTGCACGTCGCGGGTGGCGCACCTGTCGCCCCGCATCGTGCCCCGCACGCCGCACATGCTCGAACGGGCGCGGCTGGAGACGCACCCGCCGCAGCTGTTTGGCGGCGACACGACGCCTGCCCAGGCGTCCATTCTGGCGTCGATGAACGACGCCGCGGCCAGGGTGAAGAGCCAGGTGGACGCGTCCATCGCCGCGGAGGAGGTGCGGCAGCGCGCGGCGGGCCCCACGGACGTCCAGCGCGCAGCGGCCCGGGAGCTTCAGGACCCACCCGATGAGGAGACCGCGAAGCGCCTGCGGTGGCAGGTCGAGACGCCGTTCATCGCGCCGCGCCGGGCGCCGGACGCGACGTTTGCACCCGGAGACGACTGGAAGACCGGGCGCTACGACATGCTGTTCCTGCCGCAGAACCACAGGCACATCCCCCGGAACCACGGCGACTACATGCCGACGGCGCGGGGCAGCAAGGTGCGCAACTACCACGGAGACTACGCCGCCGCAGAGCACCGTTTCCCGTCGCCGGGCGCCGACAACACCTTTACTGACCAGGCGCCGTTCAAGAAGGTGTTTGCGCGACGGGAGGCGCTGCAGAAAGAGATGGCGGAAAAGGGCGCCCATGGCAACTACGAGCTCGCGGACAACGGGGCCGGCGTCCTCCGCGCCACGTGGATGCGGACCGAGGACTTCAACACGCTGCGGGCAGAGGACCTGGGGCATCACGACGACAAGACGCCCTCCCGCTGGATGTGTGTCCGGTGCCTGGGCGTCATGCGAGCGCCGTCCCAGCACGGCGCTGCGCCCGCGCCAGAGCCCGTGCCAGCGCCCGCCGCGGAGGAGGAGGTGGACTCCCCCAGCGGAGTCGCCGAGCACAAGGTGGACGGCGGCGGCGGGCCGCCCGGCGGGCTGCCCACCGGGCTGGACGTCGACGACAACATGTTCCAGTCCGCGGACGAGGAAGACGACCACCCGCCCGCGGACGACCCGCCGCCCGCAGACGACCCGCCCGCAGACGACGACGCGTCCACAGACAGTGGGCCGCCAGCGCCCGTCGAGGAGCAGCACGCCGCCGACTCGGAGCCCGAGATGGAGGCCGACGACAACGCGGCGGGGTTCGCAGCGACGTCAGCGACGGCCGGCGGCGAGCTGTGGGGGCTGCGACGCGAGGGAGACACCGCCGAGCTGGAGCGGGTGCCGCCGTCGTTTGCCGCGGTTGTCGGGCGGTCTCCGCCGTCGCCGGCGGCGCCACCCCCGTCGTCTCCCGTGGCACACACGCCGTCGTCTGCGGTGGCGGCCGAAACACCCGACTCGCTCCCCTCTCCATCGGGCTCCCCGTCCGACCCACTGCCGTCCCCGTCGAGCCCCCCGCCCGACCTGCTGCCGTCCCCGCCAGACTCCCCGCCACCCGCGCCGGCTGCACGGGTCGTGGACGCCGACGCCGAGGCGAGCGACTCGGACGACGACATGCACGAGGACGCCGCCACGGCACTGCACGACTCGGATGCGTCGCTTCCGGCCGACTCTGACTCTGACGAAGACGTGCCCGCGACGACAGCCGCGGCCGCGGTGTGGACAGAGGCCGCACAGGGGGCGGACGACGGCAGCGACGTGGAACTGGGCCCCATGACCGCCCGCATGGACACGCGCGCAGGGACGCACATCTGCTTGCCGAGCCCCGTGTTCATGGACTTGCAAGTGGCCATGTCCCTGACGCTGGACGTGGAGTGCAAGAGCGGCTTTCCCCCCGGGTACCCGGGCGCGCGGCGCGTGGTGCTGCACTACATATCGGGCGACAAGTGCACCGTGAACGGCGTGGAGGCGCACATTACGGTCGACGACACGGTGTCCTGGACGCTGTGTCCGCCCAAGCCCCACGGCGGGGTGCCGTACCACTACGTGCTGCCGGGCGACTTTGTGGGCACGGTGCTTGCCGCGGGCGCCGTGGTGCACGGACACGTGGTGTACGCCGCGCCGGAGATTGCGACGGCGTGCTGGGGCGTGTCGGCGACGACGGCGTCGGCCGCGTTCTGCCTGGACATGGAGACGGGCGCGCTGGCGTCCATCGAGATTCTGACCGGCGTGTGCACGGAGGTGTGGCGGCCGGCCGTGGGCGCCGTGCAGTCCCCGTTCCTGGACCGGGTGGAGGAGCTGTTTGTGTCGGAAGAGGCCGCGTGGGCGGCGCTGCAGACGCAGGCCGCGGCGTGGAAGGTGTGGGAGTGGACGCCGCCCCGGTCCAGTGCCAGCATCACCATGGCGCTCCGGTGGGCGGGCGGCACCGACACGCTGATCGGCACATCGGTGCCGGACGGACGGCACACGGTGGTTGTGCGCGGCCCCAAGCAGGAGCAGCTGTGGCCGACGTCGGGCCCGACGTGGGTGCAGCGGGCGTGCCAGGACCTGCGCGACGTGGACGGCGCAACGGCCGACCTGGTACCGGGGCGGCACGACTGCGGCATCCTGCTGACCAACGTGGCGGTGTTCATTGTGGAGGTGGTGGGTGTGACGGCGCCGCTCGCGGGGCGGGACGACGAGGACACGCCCAAGGTGGCGCTGGAGGGCCGGCGCACCGGAACGGCCAAGGACTGGGGCACCATGTGCAGCCGGCTGGAGCTGCGACTGGACCAGGCGCTCGCCAACGCCAACACGATGCTGAACGTCGCGCTCATGGTGTGCACGCCCGACGAGGAGCGGCGGTGGAACGTGTGCACGCCGAGCGGCGCCAAGATCCCGCTGCTGAACACGTCCGAGTTTGCGGTGTCCGCCGACACGGTGTCGGCGTTCTTGCGGGGCGAGGGCGACGTGTGCGGCACGGCGGCCGCCATCAACGCGAACCACTTCCCGTCGCCCAAGGGCACGCCGACGAGCGCCATCTGGACGCTGGCGCTGCAGCTCAAGGCGCCGGCGATCGACGCCGCCGTGGCGACGCTGCTGGCGGTGCTGCGGCCCACGTGGTTCCGGTCCAGCGTCGACCTGGTGGAGGCGCCGTGGTCGGCGCTGGCCGCCGCGGTGGCCGACTACATGACGCCCGCCATGCGCCCCGCCGCGTCCGGCAGCCCGGCCACCACCGCGGACGCGCCGCCTGGCGTCGCCGACCTGGACGCCACGCTGAACGCGGGGCCGCACGCGGGCACGTGGCGGGCGCTGGGGTGGGACGCGACGCCGTCACCGGCCGCGTGGTGGACGCCACCGGCGTGTGTGCGACCCGTCACCCTGCGGCTGCTGTCTGGACTCAAGAAGCTGCCGACGCCGATGAAGCCCAACGTGGCCATGATGCTTGCGCCGCGGGCGGTGGCGCGGCACATGCCGTTCGACCCGGAGTTTGCGTGGCGGGTGGTGGCGCGGTGTGTCGCTGCGGACCGCCTGCAGGCCATCAAGCCGCTGGAGGGCGCCGCCATGGACACGCTCAGGACGGCGTACAACCCAAACCCACACGCCGCTGTGATTGGGTTTGCGGCGCTGGCGAGCGGGCTGCATGGGGCACAGCAACCCGTCCCGCAGCTGGAGACGCTCGACGTGATGCAAGACGTGGACATCGAGGACGGTCTGGCGGGACGGGAAAGCCTGGAGGTGCCCAACCCCGGCGTGTGGCTGCTGTCTGCGGGTTCGGGCAGCGGCCTGTCCAGCCCACTGACCGGCTCGGCGGCGCCCGAGCAGACGGTGCAGCTGCTCAAGTTTGTGTCGGACGAGCTACTGCCGGTGGCGCTGGACGCCAGCGCCGCGCCGCCCAGCGTGTGGGTTGCCAAGGGGCGGACGTTCCAGGCCTTCATGCAGTCGTCGTCCGTCGACCCGTACGCGCGCGTGATGGCGGTGGACGCCGGCGTCCGCCAGACGCTGTGGTCGTCGTTCTCCCACACGTTCCGGTGCGTGCCCATGGACACCAAGCCCGACGCGGCGGTGACCGTGGACGCCCAGGACGCGGCGTCCCTGGTGACGACGTTCATGCACGTGGTCGACGCGGTGTGCACGTAGCCCCCCAAAAACCAATGTACAGTGCAATCTCATCAAATTAGGCAGCCCAGGGGTGAGATTGACAGTCAATTGCACTGGACTGATTGACAGTCAATAAACGGCACGGGTCATTGCCTGTATGGTGGGTCTGCACCCCCACCACTGCCAAACCCTGGGTCTGACAGTGAGCCGTCACCCACAATCCATTTCCCCCCCCCTGCCCACCACACCATGAGCAAGCGTGTCTCCGCCAAGTCCGATGCCCCCTCCGGCAAGCGCCGCCGCACGCCCGCGGAGGACGTCGCCAGCGCCGTCGGCGCGGGCAACCCGGCGCTGGCCGGCAAGTTTGTGGCGGCGTACGCCGCTAACGCAGACGTGCGTGCTGCGGACGCCATGTGGGCACAGGCCACCCGCGAGATGACGATGGACCCCTGCGTTGCGCAAGCCGCGGCGTACGTCAAGGAAGCGGCCAAGACGACGACGGGTAAGGCGCACGCGGCGGCCACGCAGCTGCTCAAGGACGCAACGGCGGCCGCGGCTGCGGCGTCCAAGGCGGCGTGCACGGCGCTGGCGACCGAGCTGGGCGACGCCAAGGACACGGCGTCGCTGCAGAAGGCACTGGGCGGCGTGGGCGTCGTCACGGAGGCGGAGCAGCGCGGCACCAAGGAGTTCAAGGTGCAGCTGAGCGCCACGGCGTGCGCCGGCGCGCTGAAGAACGCCGACGGCGCGTACGTGCCGTCCGAGGCCGCGGTGCGCGTGGCGTGCGGGGCCATCGTGGACAAGGGCGCCAAGGTGTACGACGTCACCAAGCCGCCGGTGCCCGAGCCGGCGGCGGTGGTGCTGTCGCAGAAGAAGACGGCCCGCGTGGTGACGTCGGCGGCGTTCAAGAAGGAGCTGGCCAAGGCGGTCAACGCACACGGCGCCTCCACGCTGGACAAGGTGCTGCCCGCCCTCGTTGAGGACGAGGAGGACCGCAAGCGGTTCCGGGAGGCGTTCGGCGCGCACTCGGTGGACGCCAAGACCGTGGGGCAGTGGGTGGACACGGCCCGCACCGACTACGTGCCCAGCATGACGTCGGGTGTGCGGGGCGGCGCCGCCCGGATCGCGGCGCCCGGCAAGCCGGCGAAGGAGCCGAGCAAGAGCGTGCTGGCGGTGCTGGCGCACCCGCTGTTCACCAACCACGACGTGGAGCTGGACGCGGCGGCGGCGCACGCCAACAGCACCATTGCCGCCGTCGCGGGCGGCGTCGACGCGTTGGTGCCGTGCGACGCGACGGAGCTGGCCAGGGCGTGGGGCATGCCGCCGCCGCCCACCGAGCGGCCGCCCAGCCCGGCCTGGGCCCCGGGCGGCACGTCGCCCGCCCCGGACGCGTACGCCGACGAGGACGCTGACGCGCTCGTCGAGGCCCAGGCCGTGACGGAGGCTGCGGTCGCGGGCACGGCCGCGGTGGTCAAGGAGGTCATTGCGGCGGACGACGACAGCGACGTCGACACGGAGCCGTACACGACGGCAGACACGGAAGACGGCCCGGGTACATTCGAGCGCAGCTTCACCGTGACGGACGAGGGCGACACCACGCCGCTGGAGTTCGACGTCTTCATCGGGCCGGTGGACGCGTTTGCCGACGCCAAGAAGGTGAACCTGGCATCCACCGTGGTCGGGCCGCGCAACATTGCGCGGCACATCGTGTCGAAGATCCGGCGGACGCTCAACGTCGACGTGCTGCCCCGCGCGCGGTTCGCCAACGTGAAGAAGGGAGGCAACCCGGCGGCGTTGAAGCCGGTGTCGCTGGGCGCGCTGAACGCGCTGGCGGTGCGGCTGGAGGCGACGCTGCAGGGCGCGAAGGAGCGGGGCAAGCTGCAGCAGACGCAGCGAGTGGCGTTCGAGGGCGCGCCGTGGGCGCTGGTGAGCATCACGCTGCAGATTGTGCGGAAGGGCAAGCTGCGCACCGACGTGGTGGTGACGTCCAAGCTGCTGGACGACTTTGACGACGCCGAGTTCGGTGTGACGCCGCAGTACTGGTTCCTGGAGGCGTAGAACGCGTATGAGGCGCTGCCCGCAATGTCATTTCACGTGCGCCACAATGATTGCCGACTGTCTGGGGCTGGTCACGCTGGCCGGCGTGCTCATGATTGTGGTCAACGACATGATGCAGTCGCTGCGGACGGGGCGGCCGGCGATGTGGACGTGGTGGCGGCCGCCGTGCCCCACGCTGAGCCACATGAACACCATCACGCGGGGCTTCAACATGCGGCCGGCGTACACGGGGGTGCGGCTCAAGACGGCGGTGCTGGCGGTGGCGCTGTGCTCGGGGCACTCGATGCGGCTGCTGGGCAACACGGTGGACGGCAACATGGCGCTGAAGTGGACGACGGTGTTCCTGTCGGGCGTGGTGGCGCACACGGTGATTGCCGCGACGCGGGCGTCGCACGCGGCGTGGATCGCGGCGCTGGTGACGCTGATCGGGCCGGGCATGTGCATGGCGGCGGCGTCGCTGACGAGCATCGTGCCGGTGGTGGGCATCCTGGTGTTTTGCGCCATGGTGGTGCTGTGCGTGGTGACGCCGTTTGTGACGGAGTGGCTGCGCGTGGCGGCGGCGACGCTGGACAGGAAGCCCGGCCCCGCGTGGATCAACAAGGACCCCACTGCGGAGATGGACCCGGCGCACGACGCGGTGTACAGGGGGTGCGGCCCAGAGGGCGTGACGGAGCAGGACTTTGTGGTGGCCAGCACGGCGTACGCGCTGTCGGCGCTGGGCCCGTACGTGCTGATGCTGGCCAACAAGACGGGCGCCCTGGGGCACGGCCACGAGGAGGACGGCAACGTGGTGATGGAGTGCATGCAGGTGCTGACCACGGTGGCGCTGGTGCTGGTGGTGTACACGCTGGACGTCACCAGCTCCGCGGTGGGCATGCACATGCTGGACGACGCGATGCAGTTCCTGTGGACGAGCAAGCAGGCCATCCACAAGGACTTGCCACCAGCGCCGTCGGACGCCACGGCGGACTACGTGGAGGCCCGCACGCGGTGGGTAATCTCGTACATGCAGGCGCTGCTGGACAGCAAGGCGGCGCATGCGATGTTCAACGGGCAGCCGCCACCACAGCAACGGCACTCCCCTCCGGTGCAGAGCAGCGTCCGGCGCAGCAGGCGCCGGCGCCTCCGGCAAGTCGTCTCACACGCGCGCCCGCGGACGGCGAAGGAGCTGACCATGTCGGAGCTGCTGGCGGCGGCCGAAACGGCGCCAGAGTGAACACAGACCCACCCCCGATTGACACACAATTGACACTCCGTGACCCGTTGACAGTCAATGTGCAACAGCACCGCGTGTCGTATGGCGGGCCGTGCCCCCACAGCGGCGCAACGCCCCCAGGACACGAGCGGCACGCGAGATTGACGGTCAATCAGGTCTGCGCCCGGGTTGACTGAGGTATGTGGGGCGCCGCCGCGCACGTGACCCGTGGCCCACCCCCTGCCCAACACAGACATGAAACCCGCGGTGTACGTCCGGAAGCGCGAGCTGAGCACCGACCAGCTGCAGACGGTGGCCAATGTGGCCAGGCTGCTGATGATGCCCATCCCGGAGGTGGGCACGGCGACGCCCACGACGTACGTGCTGGACAACGACAACCCCGAGCTGAAGAACATCACCGAGGCGGAGCTGCGGAAGCCGCGGCGCATCCTGACGCTGGGCGACGCCGCGGCCGAGTACCCCATCGTGTCCCACAAGCACTGGGGCCGCACAGAGGGCTACGCCGACCCCGCCGAGGCGAAGAAGGAGATCGGCACCGTCGACGGCTACATGATGCAGGACCTGTTCGACCCGCTGATTGCCATCGCGTCCCGCTTCGACAAGGGCGCGGGGCCGTCCTTCCGCGGCCTGTTCTTCTCCATGCCCGCCGACCTGGACCCCCGCGAGATGTACAGCGGGCACCCCATGCAGACCATCATGAACCGCCTCAGCCCGCTGCGCAACGTCGCGTCCGCCGCGTGGCTGCGCGTCATGCGGCCCCTGCTGGCGTCGGGCGGCCTGGGGATCCACGCGCAGCTGCGCCACACCACCAGCGGCCTGCGGAAGGGCCACCCGGAGCTCAACGCCGTGACCGGGCCGTGGGCCACGCTGACCACGCCGCAGGTCATGGCCACCATCATGGGGACGCCCAAGTTCAGGCACCACATCGCCGCGGCGTACGTCGCGCTGCGCACCGTCGCGGAGGCGTTCCGGATGGGGAGCGTGGCCACCCCCGAGGAGGCCACCCGCGTCGTGCAGGCCTTCGCCACGCTGACCAAGGTGGCGCCCGGCGACTCCCGGGCGCCCTTCCACACCACGCAGGCCGTGTGCGTGTGCGGCGCCCAGGGCGACAAGGAGGCGCTGCGCTGCTTCCTGCACTACCCCGGCAAGGCGTACACCACGCCGTGCCGCGCGGTGGGCCACCTGTCCGACAGCCTGCGCTACCTGGTGGACACGCGCACTGTGCACGGCCCCGCCATGGAGTACACGCCGCGGCCCGGCAGCGAGGACGCCTTTGCCGCCCTGTGGGAGGGCGCGATGAAGGCGTACGAGGTCGACTTCCGGGGCGACATGGCCACCATGCCCGCCGAGCAGCAGCCGCGCGGCATCGTGATGCCCAGCATCGAGCAGAAGCTGCGCAGGCTGGTGGGCAACGCGTGGACCAACGGCGCCCGCGACTTCCTCAAGGTGCACAACGTGTGCGCCAAGTGGGCGCACTGGTACACGCCCGGCGTCGGCGTCGACGACGTCAACCACATGCTGACCATGCACCGCCCCGGCGGCGAGGAGGCCTTCAACCGCATCGCCCGCATGACCCGCGCCGTCGCCATGGAGGTCGGCGACTGCCCCACCGGCGCCCTGGTGTACTCCGTGTCCGTGCGGCGCCCGGCGCCCGGCGTCGAGCCCGTCGCGACGTACGTCAACGTCGGCCTGAAGGACCCAACCGCCGCGTCCACCAAGCTGCCCGGCGCGCCACAGCCCCTGGGCAAGCGCCGCCGCGTCGTGGAGATGCCCGGCGACGCGCTGCCCGGCATCCCGCCCGCCGAGTTCCTCGAGGCAGAGATCATGAACCGCGTGTCGGAGGAGGCGGCCGAGGCGTGGGACAAGATCAAGGCCGACGTCGCCATCATCGTCGGCGGCGGCACGCCGCCCCTGGACAGCACCACGCTGCCCGACGTGAACAACCGCCGCGCGTACATCACGGGCTCCGTCGCGGCAAAGGCGGGCCTCACCGCGTTTGACGTCCTGCCCAAGGCCGCCTTCTACGGCCACGAGGCGCTGGCCGCCATGACCAACGACGCCGCCCAGACGTACCGGTACTGCGCCGTGGCCGCCATGCTGGCCACGACGCTGATGGCACCCGCCAAGCACGCGGCCACCCTCCTATTCAAGCCCGACTCCCAGTGGAACCCGACGCAGTACGTCACCGCCGACGACGGCGTCGTCGACGTCAGCCGCGGACCCGACAACCCGTGCGGCTTCGCCGGCTTCCAGCCGCCCAAGACCATCATGAAGGCGCTGGCGGCGCACGGCGAAACCGTCTTCACGCACTGCATCCCCGCCGACGTCGTCGGGCGACACCCCGCCGTGGCCAGCGCCAGCCCCATCGCGCTCGCCGCCATGGCCATGGACGCCGTCGTGACCAGCGCCATCAACGGGCGCTTCAAGCTGTACTGCCCGCTCGGCGTCGACCCGGACTTTGCCATGCCCGACACCGCCGCCGTGCACCACACCATCTTCACCGTGATGCAGCGCGCGCCCCGCGTGTTCGGCAAAGCCATCGAGGCCGCCGCCGCCGATCACAACCTGCCCAAGTCGTGCCTCGACGCCCGCTGGCTGCGCAGCGCCGAGGACACCACCAGCATCGCCGCCATCGTCACCCACCTGTACCGCGTGGACAAGCGCCTGGAGGCGCCCTTCGCCTCCCCCGCCCTGTGGTGGGTCCCCATGGTGCTGCGCGACATCGGCACCGCGTGGGCCGAAGAGCCCAACGCCGAGGCCGTCGCCAGCTTGTTCCCCCGCACCCGCAACTGCATGTTCAACTGGTTCAGCTCGCCCCAGGTCGTGAAGCACTACGTCGCCAACCCCACGATGGGCATGGAGGAGCTGTGCCAGCAGGACGCGTTCATCGCCGACGCCATCAAGGGCATCGGCTGGAAGGGCAACGTGCGCCCCGCCGGCTTCACGCGGGAGGAACTCGCCGTGGCCAAGTCGCGCAAGCCCGACCGCGCCATCAAGATGGCCCTGGAGCACATCCCCGACCCCGACGAGACCAAGTTCATCATGTCCGGCCGCGTGATGCACGAGTTCATGGCCCGCATCAGCCCGTTCCACGGCATGTCCATGCCCGACGGCGGCCCCGGCCCGGCCCCCGTGCCCGCCGCCCTGGGGCCGCCCCCGGACCGCGTCGTGGGGTGGCGCCAGACCCCGGAGCCACTGGAAAACGCCGAGCAGCCCATCGACGCCCTCCGCCGGGCCGCAGCCATCCGCCAGGCAGACGCCGACGCACTGGAAGAAGTCTCCCGCGTCGTGTCCGAGAGCATCGTGCGCGGCGTCACCATGGCGTGGCAGCCCGTGTTCCTGTCGCAGTTCTCCGTCAACAACAACAAGAAGTTCACCAAGGGGCTCTCCGACATCAAATACGTCGCCCGCGTCGCCACCCACGCGCCCCGCGCCAACGTCACCGTCCTGTCCTACATCCGCGCCGCGCTGGAGTTCCAGAAGGAATACCCCCGGACCGGCGTCGAGCGCGCCGGCCACGACAAGCTCCGGAACAAGCTCGCCAACGCCGTCATCCAGCGCATCATTGACTGGCTCGTGGACAACATCCACGCCACCAACGGCACCGTGCCCAGGAACGACACCGTCAAAACCGACCCCCGTGTGGAGACGCTCGAGAAGACCGCCAAGCCGGCCAAGCTGACCCCCCGCGAGCTCAATAAGCGCGCGGCGCAAGTCGCGGCCACCTTCATCGCCGACAACGAGCCGTGGCACAAGGGCATGGAGGAGGTGCGCGCAGTGGACCAGGCCGACGGCTTCATCCAGCGCGTGTGCGACGCGCTCGGCAACGACGAGGCCCGCGTCTACTTCGTCAGGGTGCCCTCCAGCCGCCACGAAATCAACGCCGCCCGCAACGCCGCCGAGCGCAAGCTCCGCCGCGACCGGGAGCGCGCCGCGTCCCTCAAGGAGTTTGCCAAGGAAACCCGCCTGGACGCTTGCGGGCCGCCCGCGGTGGTCGCCGACGAGGACGCCGACGCGCTGCCGCCCGTCGCCGACGAGGACGCCGACTTTATGCCGGACGACGACAGCTTCCCGGGCGACGAAGACATCCCCACCGGTGACGCGCTCGCGGCCGAGCGCACCCGCCGCGCCATCGCGGCCGCCCCCATGACGGACGCCCTCCGCACAGTCGCCATCGCCCGCGCCGCCGTGCCCGGCATGTTTGCAACCAGCAAACGCAGCGCGTCCGGCGTGCCGTCCGGCGTCAAGTCCACCGCCACGCCCGCCTCCGCCGGGCGCGTCGCCACCGCCATCGACGGCCTGGCCGCCAACGTCGCGCCCTCCAGCAACTACAAGCCCATGGGCATGACCGCCTTCAAGGTCGCCACGATCATGACGCCGTCCCCCGACGAGGAGCGCAACGTGCTCAACACCTACTCCACCCGCGACACCAACGTGCTCCGCAAGCAGCTCGCCGAGTACGTCCGCGACGGCGCGACGGGCGCCGAGCGCACACGCTGCATCATGCCGCCCAAGCCCGACGGACCCGACAACTCGGACGCCGTCAACATGTGGGCGCTCAACGTCGCCAGCGACGGACTCTGCGCCCGCGTGCGGCCGCCCGACATCATCAACACCACCGTCTACGCGCAGGAGGGCGGCTTCCTGACCCGCGAAACCGCCGAGCCGCGCACAAAGCCCTACACCTTCTCCATCCCCGTCGGCGGAAAGGGCGAGGCCTTCCAGGAATACGGCGTCCACGACGCCGTCCTCATGGCCGCCGGACACCCGGCCGCCACCGTGCCCACCGACGAAACCGTGAGCGTCCCCACCCGCAAGCGCCGCGCAGAGTTCAACGCCCGCGCCATGAAGCCCAAGCCCACCGTGTGTGCCTACGGAACCGACCACTGCGTCAACTGGCGCCACTTCACCCCCGACCGGTGCCACACCGACATCAACTCCTGGGGGCTCGAGGCCCGCTTCAAGGCCATGAAGAAGAAGTGCCCGCCCATGGTGTCCACCATCGAAAAGTTCGCCCGCTCCGTGCGCATCATCGCCGCCGCAAAGCCCAAGGCCGTCGCCCGCGCCATCAACGACATGGAAGCCGCCGTCCAAGCGGGAAACCAGGAGCGCGGCATCGAAATCGCCTTCCTGTGGCGCTTCGCCAACAACTACAACCCCATCCGGACGGACGAAGCGACACGGGACAAGCTGCGGGGCATGGACAAGCGGGTCGCCACGACGACAGAGCCCGAGTGGTTCTAAACGACACAATGTCACATTTATTTTGCACGAACCGTGTTCCTCGCGCCCCGAAACGGGTCGCCCGACGCAGACACGTCCAGCGCAACGCCCAGCTCGGACTCCCACGTCGCAGCGTCCGGCCACAGCACAACCAGGTAGTACGCCAGCCAGTTCAGACGCCGCCCCGGCTGGAGCACGGCCAGCCGACCGGCGCCCTTGACGCCCACCGCGCGCAGCACGTGCCGCGGACCCCCGTAGTTCGGCAGCGTGTCCAGCGAAATCGTCTCCACCGCGTCGTCCCCGTCCCGCTCCCGGCGACGCGCCACGGCCTCGGGCGCCACGGTGATCGTCACGTCGGCAATGTCAGAGCCCACCATGATCTTGGGTGGGTGCAGCACCGCGTGCGGCGCCACGCCGATCAGCTCGGACAGCCACACCACCTCGCGGGGGGCAGGCGGCGTCGCAAACGCCACGGCCGGCGGCTCAATGAACGCCGGTGCCGCCGCCGGTGCCGCCACCGGCGCCGCCGCCACGACCGCCGGCCGCGCGTCTGCCCGCTCAAACGTCAGCGCCCAGTCGGTGGGGGAGTCAAACACCTGCACGCCCTGTGCGACGTCCACCAGCGGCACCTCAACGCGAACCATGCCCGACGTTCTGGCCAACCACGGCGCCACACGTCACCATACGCCGGCAACTCACACCCACGTGTGTGTGGGCACGGTCTGTGCCATGTTACGCACACGCACACAGTGGCACACCATACACGCCGCGATTGACTGTCAATGTGGGTACCCCGTGTTCGAATTGCGAGGTGTACTCGGACAACCTGCCCCAACCTGTCTTTGTGGCCCGCCCAGCTGTACATCTGGGCCCAAATTATTTAATTCACAGGGGTTATACTGGTCCCAATACCGGGGTGGCTCGGACAACCCCACGGACCTGTCTTTCTGGAGGTGAACCCCCGTGTTCGAATGCGGTGTGGCCACAAAGCCAGTTCTGTAGTGCAGAAAGACAGGTCGACCCCGCCCGCCAGGCACCCCGAGAACCCCCGTAAAGAAACACCCCCGCATTTGAACACGGGGGTATTCGAATACAGCGTGTATCTGACATGTGACACGGTGTTTGATTTAATTTCCGGTCGGCACCCCCCGCG
>Ga0181380_1000316_pt1 | contig 22032 bp, 24 predicted proteins | sample 3SPOviralmetaG_FD_130116 | JGI IMG/M metagenome (GOLD analysis project Ga0181380, IMG submission 130116) | Marine viral communities from the oligotrophic San Pedro Time Series (SPOT) site, San Pedro Channel, CA, USA - 3 SPOT_SRF_2009-08-19 | ecosystem: Environmental > Aquatic > Marine > Strait... | reverse complement strand
TAGAACTTGGCACCTTCAACAGTTGTGATCATTAGTGTAGTGAAACCGTCAAAGACTACGCGTCTGATGCAAGGGTTGCTTGCTGTTTTTATAGTTGCGTGCATTATGATCTCCAATCATTTGTATTAAGCAGCTTCCAATTCTCTCCACTGCTTGTGTTGCATCATGCGTGCGACATCAACGCTGCGCTGCCGACTGATTACGTCAGGGTGTGAGCGTGTGCGTGTGACATCAGGGTGTGATGCCCACCATGTGCATGCATTGTATAAAGCCCATAGGTTCATGCCGAGCTTGCGCTTTTCATCATCCCATGCACGCATCAGTGTGGCGTACTGCACCTCGTTGATCTTGTCCTCTACGCCAGTGACAGACTTGTTGTACTTGCATAGCGTTGCTCTGATCATGGCTGTTGCCTGCTCATCGCTGACTTTGATCTTGGCATAGGTGCGCCACTGATCTTCGGAACCATGGAATGCTTCTGTTGCTGCAGTAATCTTAGCAGCAGCACCTTCGATGTTGATGTTGGTGGTGTGCTTGACTTTACCTACAGTCACCATCTGTGGGTGTGAGCATCCGTTGCTGCACCACAAACGATCACCCTCGGCTGAGTACATGAACGCCCATGATGCATCGTATGAGTTGAAGAACGGGATGCGATACCTGATGTAGTCACCAACCTGCGGTTCGATCAGCACGTTGGGAAATGTAATGACGCCCTTCATCTTTGCACCATTGTCATAGGTCTTGATGTCAACCTCGTAGTCATTGCTGATGTTGGCTGCTTTGATTGCATCCATCATGCTGTTGACTACATCGTCATGCAGTACAGGTTTGTACTTGCTGCCGTGTGTGCCAAGGATTTCGTTGGTATCAGTGCGGATCAATGCAGTACGCAGTGAACGTGGCACGGTGAGAGTGCGAGAGCCAGACTCGTATGGATTACTGTCGTCTGGTACTTGGATATGCATGTCCATCATCTGAATTGGAAATGCGTACGCGCTCTTGTATGCTGGTGTTGTCAGGCCGTCCATAGTTAGATCTCCAGTGCTGAACAATCTCATCAAGTGTGAAACGAAACACAGTGTTGCTCAGCTTTAACTGTGCTTGTTTGTAGCCGTACATAATCGTGGTGTGATCTTTGTAGAGTTCGATACCAATGCGTACATACGACAAGCGAGTGTGTTGTACTGCCATCCAGTAGACGTACTGTCTGGCTGTAGCTAAACCAGCAGCACGCCGTGGTGAGAGCAGTTCATGCTCTGTGTAACCAGTGATAGTGCTGACTGATGCGAGGATGGATTCTATTTCTTTGTGCATTACGTTACCTCTGCATTTGAATTGATTTTTGTCACCGCACATTCTTGCGTGCGCGGTTAGCACCTGTGTCCAAAATCATGGGCAGGTACATCATGCATTGACCTACAAAGAAGGCAGCAACACTACCCATGAAGCCCATGCCATTGGCTGATAGTCCGAAGTGAATTGAAAGAATCAGTGAGAAGAATGAAAGAATCATCCCTGCTAAAATGGTAGTCATTTTGTCCTCCATAAATTGACAAATGAAATGAAAACGGTGGCTGTTGAATGTCAGTTAAGTCGCAATACCACCTAGGTCGCACCCGTTTGGCATAGGGCTGGGTGCTGCAGGATTTGAAGAAGCGGGGTGGGGTAGGCGGCACGCAGTGGGGCCGGTGGTCGAGGCAGAAAAAAAAGAAGGGGAAGAGCCGAAGCCCCTCCCCGTGATGATTAGGATGCAAGCCGCGCAAGAGCTTCTTGTTTGCGCTGCTCCGCTATCTTAGCACGCTCCTTGGCTGTTGGTGCCTTGGGTGCTAGCACTCTGCGCTCTGATGCCTCAGCCTTTTGTACGGCGAACCATTCTCTGCCGTATGGGTCTTGAGGTGTCAGCTTGCCATCTGCCCAAGTGCGGCCGGACAGTGCGTTGAACACCATGATGTCGGCCTCGAAGAACAGTTGGGCATTCTCCAGTGCGGCTTCTGCCTTTACCATGTCTGCCTGAAAGCGGATGAGCAATGCAGACTCAGGCCCATTGATGTCCTGTTCGCGCTGGCATTTGAATTCTACCTCCATCATCCACTCTTTCTTCTTGGCTAGTGTGTATGCCGATTGATCGACACGGCTGCCAAGTTGGTAGAGCGCCCCAAGGTTGTACTTAGGGTTGAGTTCGCCAGTCACCTCGTTGTGCCTGTTTGTCTCTGGGTCGTCTGCCTCAAAGTTCCAGCCTACGATTGTTGCCTCGGCGATTGTCTCTGCGAAGTTAGTGTCTTGAGTTTGTACTTTGCGTGTCATTTTGATCTCCAATCATTTGACGTTTTGTGATTTCTCCAGATTCCTCTCTGAAGATGCCTGCCCTAGCACTCCGATCTGTGGATGGGGTCAAGGTCAAACTCGCCAAGTGAGTTTGGCCTTGAGGTCTCAGCGCACCGCAGCGTGGTGCGCCCTGCATGTGCATGGCAAGCTGACTACACCCTGCACTAGGTCGCGAGCGGCCGTTGTATCAAAGCACATGCACCCCACGCCGCAGATTGGTGTGCCGTGTGTGGCTGAGGAGAGTTGTTATAGAGTGTGGTGTTGGTGATTACGAAGGTGCGACCGACTGAGGGAGTCGGTGTCGAACAGCAGTTCGTCATCGAATGTGCGTTGACTGACCCATGTTGTATCGGTGAGTAATGGGGGGGAACACAAGGGGGGGCTTATGGAAGTTACCGCACGCAAGTTAACAAAGAAACAGACAGCTCTGGTTGATACGCTCGTAGCTACTGGGTGTAGCATAACTCAAGCAGCAGTAGATGCAGGCTATGCGAAAGGTGACGCTGGGAGAGTGACAGCCAGCAAGGCTTTGAAGCTACCGCATGTGCAACAGTATATGATGCAGAGAGTGGGCGAGAGTATTGGACTGAATGCTACAACTGCTGCTGCTAAGGTGTTGCAACTGGCGCAGGGTGCCAAGAGTGAGTACGTCCAGCTTGAGGCCAGCAAGGATATCTTGGACAGGGCTGGATACAAGGCCGCAGACAAGCACATGCATCTACATGCTGGTGATATACAAGTGTCGATTGACCTGTCCTAGCCATGTGATGATAGCGAGGGGGTGGGGGGAAAAACGGACGCTAGACCAACGCAATAGGTCCAGCCCAAGCATTTTTCTCTCACAAGGTTCGATCAAAGCGATACTCCAGCCAATACGGGTTTAGCCAGCCAAGATCTTGCAATCCGCTGAATATTGCCTCGTCTATCCAGAATACTTTAGCTGCGTTCTCTGAGTATGCGACATGCACCTTAATGCGGCATTCCGTCTTGCTGCATGTAAGCCCGCCCCCTCCTACTGCTAATGTTACTCGCAGGTCATCGTATCTAACCTTGCCTATAGGCACCCGCCCCATAGCTGGCTGGTAGTTATCCACTATGCGTTTGATGCGTGGGCTTGATAGGGCAAAGTCGCTATCAACCACATAGGTTTTGTTTCTGTCCATTGGCAGCATCAATGCCAGAGTTTCCAGTGCGACCTCTGGGCAACCTATCAGCAAGCCGCCTACAGCCATTGGTATGTTGTAGAGATAGATAGCCACCCTGTCTGGATAGCTTAATGCTTCTGCGCCTTCTGCTCTTATCAGCTTGCCTAGATAGTCAATGCGAAAGCTGAACAGCAGCACGAACAAGAACGGGGTAATGAATATTATTTTTTTCATGGGAAAGTATCTCACTTAATTGTGGCAAATGTGCGTTGCGCTTTTCTTCATTGCCCTTAGATACTCGCGTCTATGGACAACTCTCGTTACACAACAGGCTTTCTTGCTGGCGCATTTAACTGGGATGAAAGCGAACCCATGCCGCAGGAAACCAATGGCGTCCTGCGGAGAGTCTTTGATTACTTCTATGCTGATGATGCTGCTGATCGTGTTGCGCAGCTTGATGAGTACACACAGAAGAAAGTGCGTGCTGGCATCATAGACAATGACATGGTGAACATAACCCTGCCCACTCCCAAGCCTAGACAGGCTGGTGCGGCAGGTACAACGCTTGGCAAGCTGGTAGATCTGGTGACAAGTACGCCAGCAAAAGCTGCCATCTCAGATGTATTAATGGGCGATTTGATGAAAGAGCAGATGCCTATTACTGAAGATTCGTTGCAACCTGATGAGCTAGATTTCTTTTTAAATATGTATCGGCGTCTTGGGGCTGGCAGCTTTGATAAGCCAGCTTACGGAGACATTGCATCTTTCGGCATTCGTTCTGGCAACCAGATGGCTAACTCAGCGATGTTAAACATGAGTGCTGCTGAAAGATCGTATGCAACTATTGGTGCTGGTAAATTTGAATTGCAACCAAATGGTGATGTGCATTTGGTAGATTCTTATGATCAGAATTATTATCGAACCCCTGATGATGTTGTCTTAACTGCCGAGCAATATGAGCAGCAGTACAAAGGCATGACTGGCAATGCCAAAGCTATTTACGAAACACTAACGTCAGGCATTGGTGGCTTTACCAAAATACATAATCTGTCTTTTGTTCTTGGCAGTCGTGACTACAAAGATGATACCCGTGATGTTGGGCGCGAGGTGCGCATCAACCTTGGTAATCCGAATGCTTACAATGGCACGCTGCCTGAGTCCTTGAATAATTTTATGGGCAGGTATGTCGTCAACCGCAATGTTGATGGACAGGGTGGATATACACTCACAAACAAATACGACTCTCCGTCATTCCTAGCTGAGTTTGGTGACAGCGTAGGTGATGTAATGGAAGAGATCGGGTTTGATGCAACCACTATTGCATCTGTTCTTACTGGCAATCGCGCCTTCTCTTCTGTGGTTAATGAGCCAGTAGAGCCTGTGATGATTGCTACTACTGAGACATTGGACAACTACATTCCTCGTCCTCGCCCTGACTGGTTTGAGCGCAATGACATAGACCCTTCATTCCCTAGCGGCCCTATGGATGAAGAGCGCAAAGGATTCTTTGATATTGCAATGGAGAGTTTGTTTGGAACAGCAAAAGCGGAAACTATGTAATGGCACCAAAGACACCAGCATGGACAAGGAAAGCAGGCAAGAACCCCAAAGGTGGTCTCAACGCCAAAGGTCGCGCCTCTTACAAAGGCGGCAAACTCAAAGCACCAGTAAAGTCAGGTGACAATCCAAGACGCGCTTCCTTCTTGCAACGCATGGGCAATATGAAAGGTCCAGAGCGTGACAGCAAGGGGCGTCCCACACGCCTGCTTCTCTCCCTTCAGGCGTGGGGGGCATCCTCAAAAGCGGATGCAGTGAGAAAGGGAAAAGCAATTAGCAAGAGGAACAAAGCCAATGCCTAACGTAGCCGGAAAGAAATTCCCTTACACAGCTAAAGGTAAAGCAGCAGCAAAGAAGGCCGCAGCTAAAAAGCCACAGATGTCTAACCCCAAGCTGCGTAGGAAGAAGTAATGCCTGATAATTGGGGTGGTGGATATAGCAGCACTGGCAGCGGTAGATCGTCAAGATCTACTAGCCGATCAAGCTATGGAGAACGTGGTCGTGGTTCACCAAGAGATACAAGGGCGAGAGATTTCTCTCGTCCTCAACGCACCAGTCGTCCACGCAATCAACCTGCATCAGCTACCAGAGGTGGGCCAACCAATCGCACGCCGATAGGGAAGTCAGCACAGCAGGCTGTTGTTATGAACAATGCAGTCAAGAATGTTCAGGACCGCATTGATAATCGCAACAACCCAAAGACACTGATGGAAGTCATCGCGCGTCCTATGGCATTTAATGTTTTGGACACGATGAGTGATTTCTTTGCTGAAAGAATCATTCGTGATCTAAGGGCTGGTGGCACACCTGTTTACGACAAGGATGGCAATGTAACTGGATCACGCAGTGAGAGTGGATCATTGACAGGGCGTGACCCTGTTGCAGATGCAGCAGCAGCTATGACGAAACGTGCATCTGGTGACAATGACAAACCTTCAGACAATGTTGCCTCTCAACCCGCCCCTGCCCCTGATGTAGAACTTGCTGCTGCTGATGGTACACGCAGATCATTGATTCCTCTGAACAGACGCAGAAGCAGTGCGAATGCCAGAGGACCGGGCCGCAGGTCATTCTTAACATAGGAGATTGTCATGGCAGTAAATGCAGCAGGTAATTACACCAAGCCTACAATGCGCAAGAGCTTGTTCAATAAGATCAAGGCTAGTGGCAAGGGCGGCAGACCGGGTCAATGGTCGGCGCGTAAAGCCCAGATGCTTGCCAAACAATACAAAGCCAAGGGTGGTGGATACCGTGGCTAGGGCAAAGTCACAACGCAGCCTGATGAATTGGACAAAGCAGAAGTGGCGCACCAAGTCTGGCAAGCCATCAACGCAAGGTCCGAAAGCAACTGGTGAGCGTTACCTGCCATCAGCAGCAATCAAGAATATGTCCTCGTCACAATATGCAGCGTCTACAGCTAAGAAGCGCAAGGACACCAAAGCTGGCAAACAGTTTTCCAAGCAGCCCAAGGGCGCGGCTCAAACAGCAAAGCGATACAGATGAGTTTCTTACACACCTTGAAGATTGAAGAGCGGCAGGTGCTGCGTAAGATTGTGAAGCAAGTTCACTTCAAGCATTACCCAAGGGAGTTCTGCACCGACTATGAGGCAGACAAGATGATAGCTGTCATCGGTCCTGAGACTGTTGAGCGTCTAATCAAAGTCGGTAAGGACATGAAGGTTAATGAAGTTTAAGTACAAGCCGGATGGGGAGATACTTAAATCCTTTATGAAGGACGATACATTCTTCCGAGGCATTCGCGGCCCAGTTGGCTCTGGCAAGTCAGTGGGTTGTTGCGTTGAGGTGTTTCGCCGTGCATTGGCTCAAAAGCCTAATGAGGATGGCAAGCGTAGAAGCAGATGGGCAATCATCCGTAACACCAACCCTCAGCTTAGAACAACTACAATCAAGACTTGGCTCGACTGGTTTCCAGAGAATGACTGGGGCAAGTTTCTCTGGTCGGTGCCTTACACGCATCACATTAAAAAAGGTGACTTAGACCTTGAAGTAATCTTCCTAGCCCTTGACCGTCCCGAGGATGTTAAGAAGCTCTTGTCGCTTGAGCTTACTGGCATTTGGATCAATGAGGCTAGGGAGATACCTAAGTCGATCATCGATGCCTGCACTATGCGTGTTGGGCGTTTCCCTTCTATGCGTGAGGGTGGGCCAAGCTGGACAGGTGTTATCGCCGATACCAATGCGCCAGAAGAAGATCACTGGTGGCCTATCATGTCTGGCGAGGTTCCTATCCCTGATCACATTAACAAGGATGAGGCCAAGATGCTGGTCAAGCCTGACAACTGGTCGTTCTATACGCAACCAGCAGGCATGCGAGAAATCAAAGAAGAAGATGGCGGCATCAAGGAATACAAGCCGAATGATGAAGCTGAAAACCAGAAGCACATGCTGGACAGCTATTATCCAAACCTCATCCAAGGTAAAGGCAAAAGCTGGATTGATGTGTATGTGATGAACCGTCTTGGCTCAATCCAAGATGGCAAGCCTGTTTATAATATGTTTGCCTTTGATCAGCATGTTGCTGATGAAGAAATACCAGTAGCAGATGGTATGCCTGTGTTTATTGGTATCGACTTTGGACTGACCCCTGCTGCTGTGTTTGGGCAGAAGGTGCGTGGCAGGTGGCTTATCCTGCAAGAGATCGTGGCGTTTGATATGGGCATTGTTCGCTTTGCCGAACTACTGCGCCAAGAGATTGCAGTGCGTTATGCCAACTGTGAGATCAATATCTTTGGTGATCCTGCTGGTGACTTCCGCGCACAGACTGATGAGTCTACCCCGTTCCAAGTCTTGCGCGGTGCTGGATTGATGGCACGCCCTGCCCCAAGCAATGATGTATCTCTGCGTCTTGAGTCTGTAAGCAGCACACTCACACGCATGATAGAGGGACAACCAGGATTTTTAGTTGATCGCAGATGCAAGGAGTTGATTAAAGGATTTGAGGGTGGCTATCAGTATCGCCGCATACAGGTGTCGGGGGAGCGTTATGATGACCGTCCTGATAAAAATCGTTTCTCTCATATCCATGATGCACTGCAATATTTGATGCTGGGTGCGGGTGAAGGCAGGCAGGTATTGGGGCATGGCTCTCAGTCTCAAGCCTTTCAAGCCAAGCGCAGCTACGATGTATTTACCAGACAACCAAAACAACGCAGGCAAGGATTGTGGGCAAGAATGTAATTTTGTGCGTTGTCTTGCATTAATGCATTACAGTAAGAGGGAATCATGTGTGTATTTCAATCACCAAAGATGCCTGCCCCTGATCCGTCTATCGAACAGGATCGCAAAGATCGCATGGCTCAGGAAACTGCCGAGGCACGCCGCAATCGTGACAAGGCATTGGAAGAGACAGTTCAGCGCAAAAAGAAAGGTGTAGGCAAACGATCACTGCTAACAAGTTCTAGCGGTGGCATCGGATACTACAATCAGTATGAATAATGCATGACGGCATAGCCAAAACCTATCTACAGCGATATGAAAAAGCACGCTCTCACAGGCTTTTGTTTGAGAGCTTGTTTGATGAGTGTTACGAGTACGCGCTGCCACAGCGCGAGGGCTTTACTAAAACATCAGCAGGGCAGCGCAGGGATGATCGTATCTTTGACGAAACTGCTGTTGTTGGTGTGCAGGAATTTGCATCGCGCTTACAGAATGGCATTTGCCCAAACTTTGCACGCTGGGCTGACTTCATTGCTGGCTCTGAGGTAGATAAATCACAAGCTGAAGCTATCGATAACGAGCTTGATGAAGTAACCGAATATGTCTTTGAGATAATACAGAACTCAAACTTTGGTCAGGAAGCGCATGAGAGTTTCCTTGATCTGGCAGTTGGCACTGGGTGCCTACTGGTTGAAGAAGGTGACGCAGTTAATCCTGTGCGCTTCAACGCTGTGCCACTGCCGCAGATTGTATTGGAGAACGGGCCAGATGATCGCATCGATCACGTTTATCGTGAGCGTGAGTTGCGTTGTAAAGATCTGCCTATTGCTTACCCGAAAGCTATCTTGCCGCCTGTGATTACAGACAGAATGATGAACTCACCAGATAGAAAGGTGAAGATCATCGAGGTTGTCTGCCGTCTGTATGACAAACCAAATGTCGAGCGTAATGGGTTTTACGTCATCGAAAAAGAAACTAAGGAGCTAATTCATCAGGAGGTTTTAGAAGGTGCTGGGTCAAATCCTTTTGTTTGCTTCCGCTGGTCGAAAGCAGCAGGGGAAGTCTACGGACGCGGCCCACTGGTTAACTCGCTTAGCGCAATCAAGACAACCAACCTCACAATCGAACTTGTCCTTGAGAATGCGCAAATGGCGATCTCTGGAATTTACCAGATGGACGATGATGGAGTGATCAACACTGACAGCATCAATCTGGTTCCCGGAACGATCATTCCAAAGTCTCCAACATCTAACGGGTTGCAGCCTATCCGTGCTGCTGGTTCGTTTGATGTGGCAAACCTTATCCTGTCTGACATGCGCAATAACATTAAGCGTGCGCTGTATAATGATATGCTGGGCGACCCTAATAGAACACCCGCCACAGCTACAGAAGTTGCAGAACGGATGGCTGATCTATCCCGCCGTATAGGCTCTGCTTTTGGCCGACTCCAAGCAGAGTTCATTCAGCCCGTTCTGCAACGCGTTGTTTACATTCTAAAGAAGCAAGGACGCATTGATATCCCTACGCTCAATGGGCGTGAGGTTAAGGTTCGTTCTGTTTCTCCTCTAGCCCAAGCGCAAGCTAATCAGGACATAACATCTGTTGATCGTTTCCTTGAATTGGTTGGCATGCGCTTTGGCCCACAAATGGTAAACCTACTTGTTTCATCTGAGGAAGCGGCAGCATATCTGGCTAAGAAGTTTGGCGTTCCTGACATGCTGATAAGAGACTCAGCAGAGCGTGAGCAAATTGTCCAAGCTATGCAAGAGATGCAACAGATGCAGCAGCAGGCAGCACCTCCACCAGAAGGTATGTAATGCCAAAAATCAAACTGGATGGCTTCATGCGATCCGATGCAGAGGATGATCGCATCTCTCTTGAGATTGCTTCATTGTTTGCCACCCCTACAGGTCAATCCGTATTGAAACATTTGCGCTCTATCACGATTGAAACCGTGACAGGTGCCAATGTTTCTGACGCTGAACTCCGTCATTTGGAGGGTCAGCGGTATCTTGTCGGTCTTATTGAGCGGCGTATCAAACATGCAGAAAAGGTAAAAGTTAATGGATGAAGCAGATAATGTGGAAGTAGCCGAGACTACAGAAGCACCTGTAGACGCACGCCCTGAGTGGTTGCCTGAGAAGTTCAACTCACCAGAGGATTTGGTTACGTCTTACTCAAACCTAGAAAGCAAGCTGGGCAAGGGTGAGGAAGAACTACGCAAAACAATTACCGAAGAATTGCATCAGGAAAAGTGGGCTGATCGTCCTGCAACTGTTGGTGACTATCAACTACCTGACTCAGTAGATGAGCAGGAAGCTGTTGGTAACGAGTTGCTTGATTGGTGGGCAGGGCATGCTTTTGAAAACGGATATGGTCAGGAGATGTTTGCCAAAGGCATTGAGATGTACACGAATGCAATCAATGCGCACCTGCCAGATCTTGATGCTGAGAAAGATAAGCTAGGCGAGAATGCTGATGCCCGTATCGAAGCTGTGCAGCTTTGGGCTGGTAAGTTCTTTGATGAAGGACAGCTTGAAGCATTAGAGCGTCTTGGTGAAACAGCCACAGGCATTGAGGTGCTTGAGAAAGTAATGGGCGTTATTAACTCTACTGGCGTTGCTGGCAGTGTTGAGTCTGCGGCTCAACTCAATGAAGCAGAGCTTAGATCAATGATGTTGGACCCAAGATATCATCAGCAAGGAAAGCGTGACCCAGCCTTTATCAAGCAGGTGCAGGATGGTTTTGCGCAGCTTTACAGGTGAAGGCCAGTATAACGAATTAACGATTGTCAAAGCTGACGTTCAACATGCTGGTGAGTTACAGCATAAGCTGCGTAACAGTGACATTCGTGAATGTTTAATTAATGGTGCAACGCCGTGGCGTGCGTTGCATCAACCTCTCGGCATCCAAGGTGCTGAGACATACGCAGTGACCAATGACAAAAGCACCATAGCAATGTTTGGCACTGTGCCTTTGGCTAATGAAGGCGAGTCTGTTGGCTCTATCTGGATGCTTGGCAGCCAAGAGTTACACAATCATTTTCGCACATGGATTCGCATCACCGGCCCAGTGTTTGATTACTTTCTGACCAAGTATGACATCGTAGAAAACATAGTGCCGATTGAGCATGATGACACAATAAAGCTGCTTACCCTAAGCGGCTGCATGTTTTCCAGAACACCTACGATCATCAATGGCTACGCATGTTTAAGATTTGTGCGTTGTGTCGATCATATCACCGTGTCATTTGAGGAAGATGAAAGGCCCGCATCTAACTGATGGCCCGCAAGGATAACCATGTGACGAGCGAAGCGGATAACCCTGATCGTTGTAACTTTTAAATCGAGGACTTAAAAATGGCGTCTAGCATTGATACCGCCTTTATTAAGCAGTTCGAGTCCGAAGTACACATGGCTTATCAGCGTATGGGTTCTAAACTGAAGAACACCATCCGTAATAACAATGTGTCTGCAAGCGTTGCACGCTTCCAGAAGATCGGCACTGGTTCCGCTTCAACTAAATCTCGCAATGGTTCTGTAACACCTATGGAGCTTGCGCACACAACCGTAGAGGTCACAATGACCGACCACTACGCAGCCGAGTACATCGACAAGCTCGATGAACTCAAGACTAACATTGATGAGCGTCAAGCTGTGGCAACATCTGCTGCTGCTGCTCTTGGTCGTAAGACTGACGAGATCATCTATGCTGCAATGGATGCGGGTGCTAACTCCACTCAGATTCATGACACTAGCGGTGCTATCGAAAAGGCCGACTTGCTCACATTGTTTGAAACAATGGGTGTCAACGATGTGCCGGAAGATGGGCAGCGTTATATCGCAATGAACCCTAAAGGATTTGCTGATCTGTTCCTGATCAACGAGTTCGCTTCATCTGACTATGTTGGCGACCAGAATCTTCCATACGCTGGTGGCATGACAATGAAGTCATTTCTGGGTTTCCAGATCTTCTCAACCTCAGCAGTAACCGCTGGTAAGAATATGGCTTACCACAACAATGCTGTTGGTCTTGGTGTAAACGCTGATGTTTCGACAGAAGTGAACTACATCCCTGAGAAGGTATCTCACCTAACCACATCCATGATGAGCATGGGCGCAGTCGTTATCAACGACAACGGCGTCTATGAAGTCTTGGACAACAACACATAAGGGGAGGATTAAATGGCTTATTCTGCATCTGGTCTAACTCGTATGACAGGTGGTGGCGGTCATAGCCTCTGGTTCTATGACTCCACTGATGCTCTGAGTGCAGTACGCGCATCAGGATACTTCAATGACGCAGCCACCATGATGAATGTTGGTGACGTTGTTTTTGTATATGATAGTGATGCTCCAACCATGGGTATCTCTGTTGTGCTTTCAAACACAGGGTCCGTTGTAGACATTGCTGATGGCACTGCCCTCACAATGACTGACAGCGACTAAAGGAATGGGGGAAGGTACAAACCTACCTTCCCCTAGCTCTACATGGCATCAACAGTAGCAAACTCAGCTATAGACATTGCGGCACGCGCCCTCACCCTGATTGGCGCGAACCCTATTACTTCGTTTGATGACGTAAGTACCGAGGCATTGATTGCCAACAATATGTACGAGGATATGGCGCAGGCTGCTTTGGTTAATACAAGGTGGCGTTTTGCTACCAACCAAGCACAACTTAATCTTCTGAGCGATACGCCAACTGGTCGCTTTGATCGTGCATATCAGTTGCCAAGTGATCTGCTTATGCTTCACGCGGTCACGGTCAACGACAACATCATCGAATACAGCATTTACGGTGACAAGATCTTTACCAATACATCTGCATCAGATGTGGTGATTGCTGACTATACATTCCGCGCTAATGAAATTGATTGGCCTTCCTACTTTACTTTGGCTGTTGAGTATCAGTTAGCCAGCGTCTTTGCATCTTCGATTGCAAGAGATGATGGGCTTACCAAACTGATGGATGACAAGGCTGAGTTCCTAATGGCTAAGGCACGCAACTTAGATGGGCAGCAGCAGACTACACGCAGGCTGGTAGTAAACAGGTTTAAGACTGAAAGGTTAAGCTGATGGCACGCATCAGGGTTCCTTTGACTAGCTTCGATTACGGAGAGGTTAGTCCGTCACTGCGTGCAAGGACTGATGCCAATGTCTACGCTCACGCAGCCGAAAGGGTGCGTAATTTTTTTATCAAATCAGAGGGTGGGCTTGTAAGACGCACAGGCACAAAGGCATGGCAGACAGTCACGCTGACGCCCTCTGGTTCAGCCACAAGACCGCAGATCAGGCTTGAACCATTTATCTTTTCTGATGATGAGAAATACATAGTTTCTTTTGAGGCAGGAAAGATTCTTGTCTATCAACTTGATCCAAGCAGCAACTATGATCCTACGCTGGTGCAAACAATTACACAGACTACAACGGGTGTTAATCTTCCGTGGTCACAGTCTGAGGTTGAGCAGCTAACCTATGCACAGCAGGGTGATGTTATGTTCATTGCCCACACCAAGTATCCGATTGTGAAGCTGGTGCGCACAGGACTGACATCATTCCAAGTTGAGTATTTCGCATTTGAAACCTCAACAGATGGCAACACAACCTTCCAACCATATCACTCATTTCAAGCAGCAGGTGTAACCATTGCTGCTAGTGGAACGACTGGCTCTGGTGTCACGCTGACAACTAGCGTTGCTCATTTCGTATCAGGTCATGTTGGCACAACATTCTTGATTGGAGAGACAGATGTTACAATCACGGCTGTCGCAAATGGCACAACAGCTACAGGCACTATCAAAGGCACTCTCAGGCATCAGCTTGCAATCGATGCTCTTGAGACAGTTGAGGGTAGTGACAAGGTTCTTGTCACGCATGCCCTTCATGGTCTCGCTCCAAGTGGTTCAATTACTATTGACCGTGCTGCTGCCGTTGGCGGGATCGCTGCGTCGAATATCAACGGCTCTCGTACAATATCAGCAATCATTGACGAAAATACTTACGAAATAACAGCAGCAGCAAGCGCATCATCTAGTGCTGTAGGTGGTGGTTCTCCGCGCATTGCCACGGGTGCAGCAACAACGGAGTTTGCCGAACAGGCTTACTCTGCCGTTCGTGGCTACCCTGCTGCTGTTACCTTCCATGAGGGCAGGCTTTGGTTTGCTGGCTCTCAAGCGCAGCCCTCTCATATCTGGGCATCAAAGAGCAACAGGTTCTTCAACTTCGATGTAGGTGATGGCGATGACGATGATGCAATCGATATCTCGGCGGCAGTCGGATCGTTTAACCAGATACGCCATCTTGTATCTAATCGTGATCTGCAAGTGTTTACTAGCGATGCTGAGTTCTATGTTCCAGCCTTTGCAACCACGCCTGTAACACCTGCTACTGCTCAGGTAAAAAGACAGACACCATTCGGTTCTTCCTTTGTAACACCGCGTCCGTTTGATGGAGCAACGGTTTACATCCAAGCCAGTGGCAATGCAGCCAGAGAATATATCTTTAGTGACTCAGAAGGCGCGTATGTCTCAACAGATATCTCTGTCCTGTCATCTCATCTGGTGGTCAATCCGTTTCAGCAATGCACTGTCAAAGGTGCATTGGATAAGCCAGAGAGCTTTGCATTCTATGTAAATGATGATGGCACCATTGCTTTGTTCTATTCCATGCGTGGTGACAAGAAAGCTGGCTGGGCATTGTGGAATACAGATGGCAAGTTCCATTCGATTTGTGCCGTTGGTGATCGCCTGTTCTGCATTGCACAGCGTGACAATGGGTCAGGCTCACAGGCTTTCTTCCTAGAAGAATTCCAAGCATCAATGCCAATGGATTACTGCAATCAGTACAGCAACGGTTCTAATGCCACGGGTGTCTTTACCGTAAGTTCTAACTTTGCAAACGGTGCCGTGGTGAAGGTGGTCAGCGGGTCTGACTATGTTGGTGAGTTCACAGTCGCCAGCGGTAAGGTCGATGTAACTGCGGTAGATTCCTCCCTGACCTCAGCTTACATCGGCTATGCCTTCACCCCACAGCTAAAGACACTGCCTGTTGATGGTCAGATATCCAATGGCCCACTAAGCGGTAAGCGCAGGCGCGTTACTTCTGTAATCCTAGACTTGCAGGAAACACTGTCTGTATCTGTCGATGGCACAGATCTAATCGTGCGGAATGTGAATGATGATATGTCATCATCCAGAACAGCTATTAGCGGCAAGCGCGAGTTCTTTGTGCTGGGCTTTGATCGTGATCCTTCAATAACCGTATCGCAAAGCGTGCCGCTTGGCTTGCAGATCAACGGTATGATTATGGAGTTGGCTTACTGATGGACCCATTTTTTATTGCACTCACTGCGGTATCAGTTGTTCAAGGGCGGCGTGCGGCTTCTGCTCAAAATCGTCTTACACAACAGCAGTTAAAGGCTGAGGGGCAGGTAGCTAAACTGCGTGGACAGGAGCAACACAATTCCAGAGTAAGGAATCTTACTACATCCATTTCAGCTAACAATGCATTCGCTGCATTTACTGGCAGGCAAGACAGAAGCCTTAAAGCAATCAATGACAGGCTGGTAAAAGACACAGGTATTGAATTAGGGCGCATTGCTGGCGGCGTGCAAGACGAACTGGGTCAACTTAATCTTGCATCCCAAGCATCTACTTTGCGTATGCAGAACAGAAAGCAAGCTCTGCTGCTTGATGCGTTTAGTAGCGGCTATTCAAATCATTTACGCGCTCAAAGTATAGCAGCAGCAAATGACACGCTTGAGTCTGCGTATAAACATGCATTGCAAACACGGACTTCTGCTTACGAATACAACAGGAATAATCTGTTCTCTACAGTGAGGCCAAAATAATGGCAGGTGTAATTAGATCAAAAGGACCACAGGTATTTAGTGCAAATGTCAGACGCGCAAATACAGATAGTGGCTCTGATGAAGTTACGGGTGCATTGCAGCGTGCAGCGCAACGCGTAAATGATGCAAGCTATCAAGCAAGCCAACGCATTCATGAGGCGAATACAAGAGCTAGAAACATCAGAGATGATGCTGAATTTGCTGCTCGTAAAGAAAAAGACTCGGCTGACTTCAATAGGCAAAAGATAGAGCAAGAAGAGCTTGGTCGTAATACGGCAATGCACATGCCTATTCGTGATGAGGCAACCAACAAAATTATATATCAAGATGTCACATCAGCTATGAGCTATGTGGCGCGGAATGCGGCTCGTCCTATTATTGAAAAGAAATATGCGATTGCATTTGGTAATGATGCCAATCGTGTTCTAGGTGAAGTGCGTGCCAAATACACAGATGATGTTGAAGGCTTTGATGCGGCTGCTGAGGTTGCGTTAGCTGGCTTGCTTGATGCAGTGCCAGAGGATTTTAGAGAGGTTGCTCTTTCCACACTTGAGAGCAATACTGCTGATGTTGCAATACAACATCGGAATGCAATTCAGATAAAGCAAGCTGCTAAAGAACAGGCAGCAGCAATAGAAGATCTACAAATCCATTATGCAGATCAGAACAATACTGTTGAGGCATTGGTTCTGAGCGGTGACATTGCTGGCGCACAGGCTTTGCATGATGCCACTATTGCCACAATACAAGCTGACGGAGTAGAGCAAGGTCTTACAGATCAGTTTATTAAAGATGCGACTGACAAGGCTAATAATGCTTACTACGGCACGATGTTTAGAAACACTGCTGATGTTTTGCTTGCTACTGGTGAAGAAAACAAAGTGATGGCAATCGAGCGTGCTTTGATTGCAGGCAGCTTTAATGAGCAAGGCAAAGAGATTGTCGCTGATTTGCTTGGCATGAATGACGATGCCATTCAATCGATAGACAACCCTGCGCTGCGCAAACAAATTGCTAATGAGTTATCTGCTCTGCGTGGCAGATACGCAGCAGGCATCACTGCAAATGCCAAAGCAGTAGAAATGAAAACCTTTGGTGAAAACCTCGCTGCTGGTTTGAATGTATTAAGTGGGAAAAAAGAAGCTGATATGGCTGATGAGTTGTTTGCTAATGTTGGCATTGGCTCAACATCATGGGGCAGCAATCAAGCACGCGGAATATTAGAAAGCAATCCTACCGCTATGCGCTGGTTGACTGCTGGCAACATATTACCTGCATCATTGAAAGCCACATTTGAGGGTGTTGCTGATGGCAGTGCAAGCATTTCAACTGATGAAGAATTACAGAATCTACTGTATCTAGCCAATGTTTCGTTGAGCCGTGTCGGGCCGCGTGGTGAAAAAATATCTACAAAGAACCTGTCTAAAAATGCCGCAATGTTCTGGTCAAACATATCTACTTTTGTAAACAGCTATGGCTCTGACAAGATTGGTCAGGGTGTGCAGTTTTTGTCTAATGATTTTGATATGGGTCAACGCAACTCGTCAATCGCACAGAACTTAAAGCTAGATACTGTCGAACCAACTAAGGTTCGCCGTTCTGTGCAAGCAAGACTGTTTGATAACGCTGATAATTTCTTTGGTGAAAATGTGCCGCGTGATGCTATACAGCGCATGACCAATATTGCGATGACTGCTTACGCTACATTCGATGAAAATACAGCAGAAGATGTAATCAAGAATTCATACGCTGCCATCTACTCAGATACCGAAGTTGTTAGAATACCTAACGCTATGGGTGGCTATAAAGTAGACAAGCATGAGTTTGCGCCCGAAGCATTTTACAATGATGAACAGATGGACAAGGTTGCCTTCCATGTTGAAGGCATGATGTCTGGTGCAATGCCTGCTGGTTATAATGCCAAGCTGGGCGACAATGTGTTTCTCTACCCTACCCGCACATCAACCAATACCGAAGTAACATGGCAATTGATTGATAGAGAGGGTCAGCCTGTAATCAGGAATAATCGACCGCTTACCATTACATCAACTCAGCTAAACAATCAGAACAATTTTACATCAGACTTTGATGCTGCTGTGGCTGAGAAAGTGCGCAAAGCACAAGAGGCTAGAATGAATATGCTTGAGTCTGGTGCAACTGATGATGCGATGGTGCCATGAGGGAAGTACCCTTTAATCAAAGTGCCTATTCTCTACCTGCTGGTACTGGTCCTGTCCAAGTTGGCAACATGGATGAGATTGGATTTTGGGATGGGTTCTTTTCCACATGGGATTATCAGTATGGAGGCATGATTGACTCTGTGCGTGAGGGCATACGTTTCAAAGGGCGTGGGTATGACGAGCAGTTAGAGATCTTTACACCTGAGAACATTAGTGGTTATGGGGATTATCTGACTGAATTAGCTATGGCTAAAGATCAGGAGCATCTTGATTTTATCAAAGCCAATATCGATGACAGACTTCTGACAAAACAAAAGCTAGAGCGTGCAGGTCTAACAAACCTTGGTGTGTGGGCTGGCTCTATTGTTGATCCTCTCAATGCTGTATTTGCTTTGCCTGTATTTGGTCAGCTTGGCTTGATTGCCAAGGGTGGTATGACTGTGCGGCAAGCTGCTGCTGCTAGTGCTAAAGGTGGTCTTGCGCTTGGCATTGCATCAGAAGCAGTACGCGCTCCATTTGATCGCACCAATACAATGGATGAGACTGTAACCAATCTTGTCGCCACCACTATGCTCAGCACAATCTTTGGCGCAATACCTTCTGCTGCTACAGGATTGTATAAGTCAATTAAGACTGGTGCAGCGAAGCGCGAAGAACTGTGGCAGAACAAAGGCGCAATCGGTGATGAGATTGATGGGATCTCAATCAACAAGGTAAACAATCAGCGTCCAGAGTTTGCTCAATCAGAACCTAAAATGCCTGTTGAGCCAGCAGTTTTGCCAATGCCTGTTCCCAAGAACAGGAAGATTCAACCGTTACCAGAACGAGGCAACTTTGAAGGGCTAATTTCTGGGTATAAGGCTGATATAAAACGCCTTAAAAAACTACAGGGTCCAAACTTTGCAGCAGTTCGTGATGAAGCAGCGCGACTGAACATGACAGTTGATGAGTATAAAGCTCTAAACTTGCAAGACATCAAATCTTTGCAGCTTGCTATCAAAGAAACCACAGCAGCTAAAAACAAATATGCGTCTCAAAAGAAAAAGATAGATCAGGCCAATAGCTCTGCACGCATTTTTAACGCGCAGCAAAATGCAAACAACAGAAAAGACATCAAAGCAACCAAAGAGAAAAATCGCATTAATCAAAAAAATCATGCGGCATCTCTAAGTGCCTATGAAAAGAATCTTGCAAAATACAAAGCTGATTTAGATGCGCACAACAAAGCTGTTGATGATTTCCGTGCAGAAGGCGGTACAAAATTTGACAGAAAATCAAACCAGATTGTCTTTGATGAAGCTGCAATCAATGAGTCATACAACCTACATTCATGGACAAAGCCAGAAGTCGAGGGTGCCACTCCTTTCCGTGAAACAGATTTTAATTCTCCTTCTCAATGGGGTGAATATCTTGCCAACAGAGAGGCAATCCGCGCCAAGACAAAACGCAAAGCTGGTGAGAGCCAAACAGCTTATGTAGACCGCACTAACAAAGAGGCCTATAAGCGGGTTTTAGAGGGGTATGGGCTGGCTCAAACGCCATTTACGTCCTCAATGGCCTTCAAGATTCTAACCACACCAGGAAAGCGAATTATGAAGGATGGAACAGACGCTATGCGTGTGTTCTATCATAAGCTGGCTGGTGTCGATCACATGGATATTGAGGGATTGGCGGCTGGCAGAACGCAATGGCAGTCAGTCTATCGCACAGCGCGTACACATCAGGCCAAATCAATCGAACTAAACAAAGAACTGCAACATCTTTGGTCAAATGACACGTTAGGCAGAGATAACAGAGCGAACATCTTTGGCTATAATACAGATGATATTGTTGCTAGATCGAAGGGCGTTATAACTTTTGATGACTGGTATCAAACAGTTGTCGAAGCTATGTTGCAACGCTCGGCTGGCAAGACTGATGTGTTCAGTGCGCCATTTGAAGATGCGATGACATCTGTCAAAAAATTCTTTGATGATTACAAAGTTGATATGCAGGAACTTGGCATGATCAATGACGGTCAGTATTTCAAAGACCGTGCAAAATCATTGCAGAAATTCATTGATAACATCGAAGCCCAAGAAAAAGTCAAAGGGCTGACCAACAAGCAAATAACAGCAGTCAAAAAAGCCAAGGATGATTTGCAGTTAGTCAATGATCTGTTGGAAACCAAATATTCAGACAGATATATCTGGCCTATCTATTACGACAAGGCTGCACTTAACAGATCAGAAGAGTTGCGCAACGAACTGGTCGATGTGTTTGAGGAACATATCCGTGCCAATCCAATCACTAAGGTTTGGAATGACAAGCAAAACAGATTTGTTGATCTGAATCCAGAGACTAGACAGAACCCGCGTGCGGTAGCTGAAAAAGCTGTTGATGCTATCATGGAGGAAGGCGACCCGATTACTCACCTAGAGTTGTCGATGGGCATCCCAAAAGGTAAGCACCTGCGTCACAGAGCAATCGATATACCTGAGCATAAAATAGCTAAGTTTATACTCAAGGGTCCGTCTGTTGTTCACTCCTATGCACAGCGTGTTGGGGCCAGAGTTGAATATGTGCGCAACTTTGGCAATCGAAGTATTGATGAGATACTAGATGAGTTTGAAGTTGAAATGCGTGCAGAAGGCAAGTCCGAGAAAAAGATAGCTGCTCTGCGTGCTGACATGGCGTTTGAATATGAGCGCACAATGGGTGACTTCATTCAGCATCGTGATCGTTGGGACAATCAGTTTGGCAGGGCCACTAAAGAAATAGCTGGCATGGCTTATCTTGATACAGCAGCAATCGCATCAATTACTGATGCAGCCAACATTGTTTTCCAGCATGGTTTCAAAGCAATAGCTTCTCCACTTACCTTGCGCAGAGACTTGCGCATCATGGGCAAAGCATTGCGGGAAGTAAAACGCTCTGGTGGTGCGCCAGAACTTGCGATGAATAATGTGCAGCAGCGTTTCATTGCAGATAATATTGAGGGCATCTCACCTAATCTGACAGAACGAATCCTGTCACCGATTACGCGTGCTTATTACAACATACCCGTTTTGGGTAATGGCTTGGGTACGCTGACTTACTTCATGAAACAGGTCGATGGTGTCTATCGCTCTGACAAATACATGCAGGCATTAACTAAGTGGGCTGATGGCAAGGCAACTGTAGTTGAAGTAAAAGAAATGCTGCGATATGGCTTTACTGAGCAAGATGCAAAGATCATAGCTGGCTATCCGTTTGAGCGTGGTGACAAATACATCCATGCAAATGTAGATCTCTGGCCCAAATCAACCAAGCAGCAGAGAGATCTGGTTAGAAAGTTTGATACAGCAATGAATGCTGGTATCGGCAACACGATTCTTCACGCAACTTCATTCGACAAGCCTCGTATTATGGATGGCGTTGCTTACGTCAGGATTCGTCCTTGGATGCGTAATATTAACCATCTAAATGGTGAACCTATGTTCTTGCCTGACAAGCGTGCATCTACTTCATCTGTAGAATTAACGCGTCTTGAGACACAGTTCTTTACCTATCCATTCCAGTTTATGAATTTCATGCTGGGTGCAACTAATCGGATTACTGCTGGCTTGTTTGATCCTATGAAGCAGCACAGGCTGATCGGTTCTGCTGCTCTGCTTGGGTTGGGCTACACAGTCTTGCAGTTACGTCACGACGATTACTGGTTTGAAAACCGTAGCACTGCTGAGATTATGCAACGCACTATAGATCAGTCTGGTTTGTTCGGTATTTATACTGATCTTGCATATACAGCTACACACATGGCTGTTGGCGGTGGG
>Ga0181380_1000313_pt1 | contig 22249 bp, 38 predicted proteins | sample 3SPOviralmetaG_FD_130116 | JGI IMG/M metagenome (GOLD analysis project Ga0181380, IMG submission 130116) | Marine viral communities from the oligotrophic San Pedro Time Series (SPOT) site, San Pedro Channel, CA, USA - 3 SPOT_SRF_2009-08-19 | ecosystem: Environmental > Aquatic > Marine > Strait... | reverse complement strand
TGTGAACTTACAGATTGTCCAAAATTTGGTACGTTAACAATGTTAGCGGGCTTACCAAATGAAGGAAATTCTCTGATGTTAGTAACTTCAGTATTACCTGCAAAATCTCCACCACCAGCTATAAAAGCTTGGTGTGTTGAATCGCTTGTTGGTAATGTGTAGCTACTATCAGCTTTGTATTTTAGTTTTGTGAAAATACCAGCACCTATATTCGAAATTAGAGCCATTTTTTGTTATTCCTTTTATTATTATTGGTTAAATTGATTTGAAATTTACCGTATAATCCACGTTATATAAACCTGAATCTTTTGAGTCAATTCCAATGTTTGTTATAAAGCTATTAGTTGTTTGTAGATATCCAGAGATTACTTCTTGATCTAATAATGCTTTTAGCAAATCAGCTATTTCATATGCTCTTTTCATACCCGATCCAGCTGGAACGAATATTTGACATACAATTTGGCCATTTGCTATTACATCCTTAAAAGCTAATTCTGAAGAAAATGGTAATACAGAAACACGTATCCATTCATCAGCATCAATTTCCCCTTGATAGTTCGCAGGGAAAGCTTTTATGTTATTAGATGTCCAAGCGCTAGAAGCGAATAAACCCTCAACAGCTGTCAATATTTGTGATATTGTAGACATTAAGATTCCCTTCCAACAATTAAATTGATAACATAATTATTATCTTCAAAGTTATTTATTTTCCAATTTTTACCTCTAAGTACAACAGTGTCGTAATTATCAATAATTTTAGAATCTAAATTAGCAGAGTCAATCATTATTTTACATTCTAACCTAGGTGTATCATCATTAGTTCTATATTGATTTTCAATTACCGCTTTAATAGTAATTGATGCATCAGTATTTTCACTAATAGTTTGTGTAGCAAAATTATAACCATCTACTTTTTTATTTGTAAATGTTATATCTTCAGCTATATCACCTATAGTATCAAATGCCATTTTTACATTATCTTGTATAAGTTTGTGGTAACCCATCAGGCACCTCCACTTACTTTAACTCCCCTACTACTAGCTACACCAGATGGATCTCTATATTTAACAATTAATCTTTGAATTGAATCAGGTAATTCTTTATAATTACTTAATCCAGATCCTAAATCAAAAGTAAGAGAAACAGAACCAACAGATAAATCTTTCAATCTAGGTGAACCAGATGATTGATCTTCTATTGTGCTCATATTTTTAATTAGGTGTAAAGCAAGTTCATAGGTTGCTCTTTTTATATCTTCAGGAATAGTTCCCATAGATTCAGTTGTATCACTTCTATCATCTTCTAAAGTTTCATATCCACCGGATATAGTATCCCAGTAGGTAATATCTCTAGGCCAAGATAACGGATACAGGGTAGTTGGCACAGCCTCACCACCCCAATCCAAATCATTGAGAATTCCTGTGGCAGTTACTAAAGCTCGTTCAACTGTTTCATCTGTAGCACTATCCCAAGCTGATTGATTAAGTCTATCATAGAAATAACCTTCTGCTTCTTCAACTGTAACAAATGAGTTGATTCCTTTTTGTAAAGCCATTATTTTTCTCCGTATCTAATAGTTATAATATTAACCGTGATAAATTGGGAATAAACCAATTTGGTTAACGTTTGTAGCATGTACTGTCCAGTTTGTACCTAGAGCAAGATCAGCATTTGCAGGATATGCAGTTGCACTTCCACCCCATGATAAACCTTTAGGGTGCATTATATTACCCCATCTAGATAAAACAGTAACAAGTCCACCACCATTACCAGCTAATTCATCTCTTTCAATTGCAGTTGGATTTGTTTGTGCAATATCACTGTAGTGCACTGATCCAGCTTTACACATGTAAGAAACTTTTAAGCCTGTTGGTAAGTTAGCAGTTAACGATTGATTGTTGATAATAAGTCTAATTTTTCCGCCAAGAATAGTAGAGAAATTGAAATTACCGTCTACAACTGGAGCAACGTCAAGAACATTTTCTTTTCTCATAACATTGTAAGTTGCAGTATCTACTACTAAGTAATAGAACGGCTCTTCAAATTCACCTTTTACTTCTGTGATAGCATCTAATAGAGTATCAAAGAAAGTACTTCTTGATTGGCTAGCGCCAGTAGAATTAGCAAATAAAGGTTTTGGAGCATCACTTCCGTCTGAACCAGTATAGAAACCAAATGTTCCTACTTTTGCAGCAGCATCATTAGTTCCAATAGCAGTTGCACCCCAAATTTTATCAGCAACACCATTTAGGATAGATCTTAATTGTAAATCTTCTCTTCTTGCTCTTACTGAAGCAAATTGAGATCCTAAATATGCTAAACCATCAACTTTTGAGATAAGTTTTTGGATTGACATTTCTTGTGCAGCAATATGATCAATATTTTTGATATATACTGCTGATTTGTTAGAAACTGACATTTCATTTATATTCTTATTTGCAGCAGTTTCGTCTTGTTTATGGTAAGTTGAAGGGTCAGCGAAATCTAACCATCTTAGCGTACCAGTGTAATTTTCACCTGAATCGTTAATTCTAGCATCAGAACCAACCATAGCAGTTGAAGTTAATAACGCAGCATCAGCTCTAGCCGCTTGTTCGTAAGCAGATATAGCTTTAGCAATGTTATTAAAGTTTGTACTTATTACAGCCATTGTTTATATTTTCCTTTTATTATTTAATGCACATACGTGCGGTTATTATTATAAAAGATAGTCTTATTCAGACCAATCTCCATCCACTTTAATTTGACCTTTGCTAACAGCATTAATCATTTCTTGAGTAGACATATCTTTTATAGATGTGACAGGATTGGTACCTGCGTTAGGCTTAGCTGGAGAAACCCCAGAGCCTGTGTTTGCTTTAATAGAAAATAAGAACGCATTATTATCGTCCTTAGCATAATTAGACACTGTCTCATTAATACTAGTTCCATTTTCATGAACCCAATTTCCTAAAGCATCTTTCTTCAAACTTTTTACAATATCATTGTAAGCCATATTAGCGGCTTTCTCTGATTTAAAGTTTAAAGCATTAAGCTGAGTACGCACGGCATTATCTCTACTTAATTCTGTGTTCTTTTGTTCATATGCTTCAAGTTTTTTATTAACTTCATTTAGTTTAATTTGCATAGCTTCAGAATGTTTACCTTGTTGTTCTAAGGTAGAAATTTCAGCTTGTCTTTTCTCTACTTTAATTTTTTCCACTTGACTTAAAGCTTCATCTCTTTCTTTGTATGCATTGTCTAAATTTACTTTAATATTTTTAATAGCTTTAGAAACTTCTTCATCAACCATTTGTTTTACATCTGGTTGTTTAACTTCTTTAGCTGTTTCTTCTTTTACTTGAGTGTTGTTTTCAATGTTTTCTGACATTATTTTTTCCTTTGGACACGGCCTTAGTTATATTTTAATTTAAAACAAAAGATTAATCTGATAATTCTTCTAATTGTTTTAACGAAATTAATTTACCATCTTTATTAGAAAATCGAGAAAATTTAACTTTTCCCGAATTAAATACAGTTACTCGTTTTTGACTTCCTAATACAGCCAGTTTAACATCATTGGATTGTGTTTTTAACCATTCCGGATATGTTAATTTTGCTGGTACTTGACCATTGATAGAGGCACGACGACTATCAGTTAATCTAGCAATTTTTCGTTTTTGTAATCTATTATTATCTGTATTTAATAATTGATTAGTACTTTTTATAACAGGTATTGTTGTTGACCTGCAGTTAAAATGTTGTGGAGGTTGAGGAGCATTTTTATTATCTAATGAATAAACTTTTCCATCAAGTCTTCCACAAATTAAACTAGTTCTACTATCTAAGGTAGCCACATATTGGTAACCTTGAACAACATCATCATTTAATTTATATGTTGTGTTTGAAACAAAATTAGATGTTTCAGTTATTGCAGTTCTAGTTAATGTTTTTAATTGTACAGTTGATGCAAGTAAACCACTTCTACCTACATCTTGAGCTATATTAATCATAGCTTTATTTTGTGTCATTCCATTTTTAACTATACCTTTTATTCTTCTTTGTTCTAAAATACTTATTGATGCTAATTGTTGACTATACGTTCCGTTTGATCTAATAATTAAATCATTAATTTTTAACGTATCTTTTACACCTTTAGCTTTATAAATATTATTTAATGCTTTTGTAAATATATTTTTATAAAATCGGGCACTAACACCGGCTAATACATTTAGCTCACTAATACCTTCTTTATATATTTTTTTATAAGTTTTACGAATTTCAGTATTAACTTTTCTAGTTAAAGCATTTATATTTGCTGTACCAGATAAAGCAATAATTCTTTGTAACCTAATTTTGTGTGATTTTAAAATTTTATCAATTTCAGTATCCAATCTCTTTTCGTAAAGAGTTAATAATGCACGGTGTTTCAGCATTCTTGAATATACATCATCATTTACAGACATTTGTTATCCTTTAGTCAATAGATTTTATTTTAGCAAGTTCTTCATTAACTATTTTATCATGATGATTAATTAAAATATCACAATTATTTAAATCAACTGCTAATCTTACTTTATTATTTCTTTGTGTTCCTAAAGCAATTAAACTATTTCTTAAATTATCGTTTAAATCACTTTCATAATATTTTTTATTATTAACTATAACTGTTCTATTTTCAGTTTCTTTATCTTTTCCTATTATCATTTTATTATATTACCTTTTTCTTTTTCTTCTTTTTTTAGACTTTTCATCGTCTTTTTTCTTTTTATAACCTTTTCTTTTACCGTATGGCATATTATCTTCTCCGTTTTTTCATTTTAATACAAGTATTACCTTTGCCTCTTCGGTAACCTTTCCAACAAGCTTTTCCAGCACTGCCTTTTTTCTTTTTATAAGCCATTATTTACCTTGTCTGTTGTAAAATTTAAGGGATCTTCTTTTATGTTTATTCATAGAAGAAGTTTTAACACCTTTTCTTGCACCTTGTGAAGTTCTTTTATGTATAGGTTCATGAATGACTAATTCTTTGAACTTTCTAGCCATTATTATTTACCTTTACGTTTAGCCGCTAATATTTTATCTCTTAAAGCTTTTGGAAGCTTCATTTGTTTTGCAGTAAGTTTAACCTTACCTGATTTTGCTTTTCCACTTTTTCTTTTATAAGCCATTTTATTTACCATTTCTTGCAAGACCAATATCTTGCTTTTGTTTTTGGTCCAGGACTAGCACAGTTATGTCTTGCTCTAAAACTAGCTCTAGCTCCAGGATTATTTTTTCTAATTCTCATAGTTTTTTGACCAGCTTTTTTAGCTGATGTACCACCATGACCAAAGTTAACTTTTACAACATTACCTTTGGTATTTTTTACATATACTTTAAACTTTTTTACATCACCACGCATTGGTTTATTTAAAGTAACTTTTCTACCTTGATATTCTGCCATAATTATACTTCTTTACCTTTTTGTTCCACACAAACAAATTTTGTTAATACTTTAAATTCATTTATCATTTCAGGAGGATAATCATCTAATAATACTTTAGATTGTTCATAGCCTTTATATAAACAATCTTTAAAAGTATCAAATTGAGTTGGATATGTTATACCATGTTTACATTCCTGTGCAATAACAGAACAAAAATATATAGTTAATATAAATTTCATATTAACCCCATAAACTTCCGGTCATTGAACCTTTATTATATTCAGTTGCTCTATTTTCAAAGAAATTAGTATGTTCAACACCATTAATTACCCAATCAAGCCAACTTAATGGATTATCTTTTACTTTATAATTAGGTTTTAATGATAGTTGTAATAATCTTCTATCAGCAATATATCTTATATATTTTTTAACATCTTCAGGTTTTAAACCTCTAATACCACCCATTTCAAAAGCTAAGTCAATAAATTTATCTTCTAAATCTACCATATCTCGGGCAGTTTGATATATATCAGCTTTAAATTTTTCAGTCCATACATGTGGATTTTCTTTTATAAGTTGATGAAATAATTTAATCATTCCCTCAACATGATGTGTTTCATCTCTTATTGACCAAGTAACTATTTGGCACATTCCCTTCATTCTACCAAATCTTTGAAAATTAAGTAGCATAACAAATGATGCAAATAATTGTAAACCTTCACCAAAAGCACTAAAACAAGCAATATCTCTTATAAGACCTTCTGTTCCAGTACCTTTAGATTTAAATAAATAAGCATGTTTATCAGACATTTCTTTATATTCTTGAAATGCCTTATAATCAGTTAAACTTGTTTCACCAATAGTATCATTTAATAATGAATAACTATGAGCATGATTAGCTTCTGAATTAGCAAATGAACTTAACATCATTCTAACTTCAGGTGGTTTAAATTTAGGTATATATCTATCTAAGTAAGCTTGAGCAATATCAACATCACCTTGAGTAAAAAATTTAAGAATATTACTGATAAGACTTTTTTCTTCTTCAGTTAATCTTTCATTCCAATCTCTAATGTCTTCGTGCAATGGTACTTCACTTGGAAGCCAATGCATTTTTTGCATAGTGTCATAAGCTTCAAACGCCCATTCATAATCAAATGGCTTATAATGTGTTCTTGTCTTAAATAGACTCATATTTATTTCCTTTATTTTAATAATTCTATTGTTTCAATAATAATTAATATAAACAGTTCCACAGCTAAAATAGTATGGTATACTGTCCATAATACTGATAATTTTTTTGTAGAGGCATGTATTTTTCTTTTCATGTTAACCCTCACAAGCTAAACAATCAGCTTCAGGTATTATTGTTCTTTCAACTTTTAAACTTACAAGTTCAGCTCTTTTAATAGCTTCACTTCGACAGTAATATAAAGTTTTTAATTTTTTCTTCCATGCCAACATATGTATATCGTGTAATTCTTTTATATCTACATCAGCAGGTACAAATACATTTAAACTTTGACCTTGACAAATAAATTCTTGTCTATCAGCAGCATGTTGAATTATCCATTGTTGGTTAATTTCGATACTAGTTTTAAATACATCTTTTTCCCAATCTGATAAATCTTTAATATGCAAGATTGAACCACGATTAGCAAGGATTGAAGTCCACGTTTTATCATTGTTTATTCCTTTGTCTTCTAATATTTTTTCTAAAAATTTGTTTTTAACTAAAAATGAACCAGACATAGTTTTTTGAACATATGCATTAGCTCTAAAAGGTTCAATACTTGGAGAAGTTGTTCCACAAATAATTGAACTTGAAGCATTAGGCGCAATGGCAAGTAAATGAGCATTTCTCATTCCTGTACCTTCCATATCAGGAGCTTCACCCCTTTTTATGGCTAATTTTTGTGATTCTCTTACTGCATCATCTTTAATATGTTTAAATATTTGTTTATTTTTAGATGTTGCTAAAACAGATTCAAATGGTATATTATTTTTTTGTAAATAAGCATGAAAACCCATAGTACCAAGACCAATAGATCTTTCTTGTGTGGCACTATATTTAGCTCTAAATACACTATCAGGTGCATTATCTATAAAACTTTGTAATACATTATCTAAAAATCTAACAAGATCAGGAATAAATAGTTTATCATTTTTCCATTCATCATATTTTTCTAAATTAACTGATGATAAACAACAAACAGCTGTTCTATTATCATTAGTTGGTAATGTTATTTCAGTACATAAATTTGAATGTTTAACTGACAACCCTAATTTCTTTTGTTGTTCAGGTAATGCATCATTAATATGATCAATATAACAAATATAAGGCTCACCAGTAGAAACTCTATTTTCAAGTATTTTTTGCCACAAGTCTCTAGCTGAAACCTTTTTAATTATTTCTTTTGTATGTGGATCAATTAAGTTCCAAGTATCATCATAAGTTGGTTCAGAAATACATTTATCAATAAGTTCCATAAATTCATTATTTATGTTTATTCCATGATGTAAATTTAAACACTTTCTATGTATATCTCCACCTGACGGTTTTCGTATATCTAAAAATTCTAATATTTCTGGATGTGTTATATCCATATATGCGGCATAACTTCCTCTTCTAGTTTTACCTTGACTAAATGCCATAATTTCTGAATCTACTACTTTTAAAAATGGAATAGATCCTGATGATTGAGATCCACCTGATGTTTTTGTTCCATCAGATCTAATATGACCCCAGTATCCACCTATACCTCCTCCAATAGATGTTAACCAAGCATTTTCAGTATAATGACCAGTTAAACCTTCTCTACTATCACCTACATAATTTAAAAAACATGAAATAGGCATACCTCGTTCTGTACCACCATTACTTAATATAGGAGTAGAATACATAAACCATAATTTAGAAGAATAATCGTATATTCTTTGTGCCATTTCATCATTGTCAGAAAAAGCTTTTGCTGCTCTAAAAAATGCTTCTTGTGGACTATTTTCACTTGGTAGTAAATATCTATCCTTTAATGTAGTTTTACCAAAATCTGTTAGTAAATCATCTCTATCTTCTATTATCATTATTTGTATACCTTTATATTTTTAAAATTATTTAGTCTAATATTAATGTTTTAATCGACTTAGATCCATCGATGTTATTTTCAAGTTCTGCTTTAGATTTTATGCATTGATATTCAATGTTGTTTTTAACAACTCTTTCAGCAATACGTTTTCCTTTGAGACATTCAGACATAGACATTTGTATTCTATGCTCTTTAATTTCTCCATTAACAATCATAAGCAGAGCAATTATAACTTCAACCATTAATGCGCTCCGTTTTTTCTAACCTTTTCTTTTAGTTGTTCAACATCTTCCAAGGCTTTTTCTAATTGTTTAGTTAAAAACTCAATATTAACTTTATTAGTCATATTTTGTTCTTGGTTTTTAATTAATTTTTCTACATCTTCAAAGACAGCTTCTAATAACATAAACTGTTCTTGATCTGTAGGCTTTTGTTCAGATTTTTTAAGTAAATCTGCTTGAAATAATTCTCTACTAGTTTCTAAACTTGTTAATCTTGCTGTAACTTCTGTATATGCGAAAATACCCATTGATACTGCTATTATAATACCAATCATATTTTTAATTGGCATATTGATTGCCGTATTTTCATTTACTTTCATCTAGGTTCTTCTCCTGCACAGACATATCCTATAACTTTTTTATTTTTATATTTATAATAATAATGATTAGAAAAAAATGTTTTCTTCTTTTCATATATTGTAACATTTGTTTTATACCAACCACTACAACTCATAAATATTTCAAACCTATCTTGTTCAATGTTTCCACCAGCAAGATATAATAAAGTAATAATTATAGGCTTCATTATCTTATTCTTTTACGTTTTTTATATTTTCTTTTAATTTTTTTTGAACTTAATTTCTTTTGCCAATATACCCTAAAAAATGGTTGTACTATACCAACAGTAACAGCACCAATTAATATGGCTATAGTGGATTGTGTAAATATACCTGCAGTCATTCCAAATAAACTTGCAGTTACCACGGTTTCATTGTTAATCATTATTCCATAAATTCTTTCATTATAATTTCGTTGAAATGGCCTCCTTGCCAAGCGGCAAAGAGAACCATTACGATAATTAATATTGAATTAAATTGCCACCATTTCATAGTAGCCTCCTCAATTATTCTTCGGTTGTACTATCTCCTTGAATAACATTTAACTCTTGTTGATATTGTTCTCTTGGTGATACAATTTTATCATCTTGAGATATTTCATCATTACCTTTAGCATCATCATAATCTGTAGGAATTGCATCATTATTTTTAGCAACTTCTAAGAATGTTGATCTTGGAATTAATCCATTTTGATACCATTCAGTAATTAATCTCATCCAATCACTACCTCTAGGAGTAGCATTAAAATCAGAAGATAAATTAAATCTTATATCTTGTTCAGTTATATTTAGATCATATCTCCAATTAATCATGTGTTTAATTATTTTCTTTAAACTTTCAGAAATTTTAGCATTTAAACTTGCTAATGCCGCATTTTGAGCAGCATTTCTTAGGCTTAAGGCAACACCGGATTGATCAGAATTGTTAGGTTCTAAACTTAACATTTTTACACCAATTCTTGTTAATTCATCATAACCACCTTTAATCGCAGATTCCATATCAGAAAGAGCATTTGTAGGCGTTTGTAATGTTTCAACAGTATCATCTTTATTAACAAATAACCAAGTTCCAAGACCTTGTTTAACAAGATCATCTTTTTCAGCTTCTGTTAATGAATCAGACTTAACAACTGGTGTATAAGTAGCACTTAAATATAATAAATGGTTTCTTCTTGAAATTTTATTATATAAAGCAATTTCTCTGTTTACAATGGCAGTCATTATAGGATCAACTGTTTCAATTGAACCATTTAAAGGAAAGAAAGGTATAAAATTCATTCTTTCACCATTAATAAATAAATTTTCATTTGTATCTTTTAAAATCCATTCATCTGTTAATTGATCAAATGAATAATCAACTCCACCATCTATAAATGTAGGTGTATCAGATGTGTTTCTAAAAAATGTGTCAATTACATATAAACCTTGTTCATTCAATTTATGTACTTGTACAGTATCTATATATTTTGGATGATAAGGGCTATTAGGATCAAATTCAAGTACAAAATATCTTGTAATTAATTGATCTAATTTTACTTGACCTCTAAAATCTGTAGCCGTTGACCAGTTTACTATATTTTCAGCATGATGTAATACTGGATATGGCTTAACTTCTTTTCTGTCTTCAGGTGGTAAATTTTCAAGATCTACATTTGGATAATCTATTTGTATAAATGCTCTTGATGTTTGTAATTCTTCCCATAAAGCAGCAGATAAAAATGATATTAAATTAGATTTATCAGATCCAATATCATCTAAGATCCAGCTTTTAGCTTCATCTGGAGCCCCGTTAATTTCTAGCATTGGTTGTTTACGTAATAAACCACCTATTATCATTTTACAAAATTCACTAGATACGCCCGGTACCTCAGCTTCAGCTTTATAAAAGTCATATTGCTCTTGTGTCATTGTGGGGTTAAAAGGAAGCAACAAGTTATCACTTGAAGGCACAGAATCATAATCCTTTGTATAGGCAGGACCTTGGATTATTGCTCTGTTTCGTTTCCATTCGTTTACTTGACTCAGGTATTCATCATTTGGATATCCTGGGCCTTTGGCAGTTGTTGTCGATTTAACGATTGAACTGTTTTTATATTTAATTGACATTTGTGTGTTTTTCCTAAACATTAGAATGAACCAAAACATTTGGCTCGGATTAATAAAATAATTTTTGATTTGGCCGATCCGGAATTGAAAGAAATTGGTTGGCGTCAATGTGCGATTGACCACCCTAGCCGATCCGCCAAGAGGGCTCTAGTCCCCCTCACGCCTACCCGCCCCGAACGCCTATTGCGCCCCGAGCTAAGGGATCCCTTTACGCTATCAGTCAGTTCTATTCATATTGAAAGCGATCTGAACGTACAGCCACGCCTACCAAGCTAAACCATAGTTTTTGCTGGGCTCTAGGCTTGAATATTGAAAAATATCGGCGCGAATATATTGCTTTCGGACCTCAAAAATTTAAATAAGCTTTTAACACCAATGGTTAAGTGCCATTTGATTAATGAACACCATTGATTAACTTTATACTATAATATTGATTATTTAAGCACAGCTTAAAATGACCACGACCTATCACGGATAATTTGTGGTTTATGTTTACCTATTGGATATAAATATTCACATATATATCTTATGCCATCAGAAAAGTGTTCAACTCCTTTTGACTTATCTATAATTGCGTTATCCATACCTGTGGTAAAGCCTTCTTTCCAAGTGGTTGTCTCAATTGAGGCAATTGTCCTTGGTGTTTTATTTTTGTTAAAATATAATCTTGTATTACCTTTAGCATCTTTTAATAATGCATTAACAGCATTAACACTGTCAATTATAGGTGGTTGCTTTGTCCTAGCTAACACCTTAAATCCAGCATTCCTTAATATACTAAAATCTGTTGTACCGGTAGCAGCACTGGTTTTCATTGCCCTACCTGAAGCATCTGGATATACTGTTATATCTCTATTTTTATATCTACCTTTTATAGACCTAATTAATTGATATGTATCAGCATTACCATAAAATTCATCCATTGCATGTAATTGGTTACCCCTATGGCACCATACCGTTGAAGCCATTATCTTAACATTAAAGTCAATACTAATATGTATTGGTTCATCTGGTTCAATAGGTAACAAATTATCAGTTACATGTATATTACGATTAAAATTATAAAATACAGCATCACCAGTATTATTAAAGGTTGCACAATATTCTTGGTTAAAGCTTTTCTCATCCATTGTAACTCTTGCAAGTTCAATTTCCTCTTTCATATCTGGTCTAACATCTTCTGCAGTAAACTGCCAAGACTTCCAAATACCTGATTTATCTTCTTGTCCTTTAACCCATAATTTATAAAAATCGTTTGTTATACCTTTTGGTGTACTTATTACAAATACACTTGCTTTTCTTAATGGATCAGATGTCATAGGTAATATAACTTCTGTAAAAGCATGCTCTTTAATATAAGCAAACTCATCAAGTACAATAAATGTAGGTGATGGTGATATACCCCTTAAACTGTCTGGTCTATCAAAACCTTTTAAGGTAATTTTAGAACCATTAATAAATCTTATTTCTAAATCTATTTCTCTTGGATGTCCATTTATATGTTCATGATGAACAATACCTTTTAATGTTTGCCAAATAGATTCTCTAATCATTGAAACAGTAGGTCCAATAATTAAAGCTCTTCTATTAGGTTGTTCCAAACAATGTTGATATGCAGCAACAGCTGCCAAATATGATTTACCAACTCTTCTTCCACTTGCCATTACTTTAAATCGTGATGGATCAATTAAAACTTCCTGTTGAAAGTTAAAAAGTTCTATTTTATGGTTCATATTTATTATTTACTATATTTAGAATATATATTTAAAGATTTATTCCAATGCTTTCAGTCAGCATGATCTAAAACTATTTCTTTTAATCTTGTAGCTCTTGGACCAACTTGTTTTGCCCATTGACTATCCATCATTTCTAAAGATGCTTCCATCCATTGTTCTTGATCAATAGCAGCTATAAATTTTTTAAATTTACTTAATCTTGGTGCACCTAAATTAAAACACATATTAACTAAAACTAATTGTATTTTCTCAGGTTTGTTTTCAAGCCCTAGAAATACTGATTTTGTTTCGCTTATATATAATTCAACATCAGTTTGAAATACTTCATTAACTCTTTCTTCAGTTATTTTAGTACCAATAGGTTTACCATATTCTGGATCCTTATCAGTAATTAAATGACCTATACCAAAAGTTGCATAACCTAAATGGTCGTTATAAATTTCGTATTTAACACCTTCATCAATTTTTAATTGTTCTTGTAATTGTTTAATAAGATGACTATTCATTGTTTCCTATATCATTAAATTTATTATTTTCAAAACTTAGTTTAAACTTAGGTAAGTCCTTCATGTGCTCTTTTCTGACTCTTACATTTAGCATACTATTAACACACCAAGAGGAATCCAACCTGGATAATTGTAAAAGAAGCTCAAAAAGTTTAGCAGTTGCTTTAGACTTAGAAGTCCAAACAATCTCCTTGTGACTTACCAATTTATCTCGGATCGTATTTGAGCCGAAATAATTAGCTAGTGCCGTTCCGTATTTAGCGGTAAAACCAATATAATAAGATCCGTCAGTATAGTGTGTTACATATACCTTATACAATTTCTCACTGTGTTTCGTCATCGTTATTTTGGCCTTGGTTATTAACAGCTTCGCTATTCTGTAATTCTATTATTTGTTCGACGGGTTTAACCGTTGGTTCACTTTTTTGCACTATAGTTAAAACTGGCACATTTGCCTGGTGCAATGAAGCCTGACCAACAGGTTGTTTTTGATACCCATATTCCAAAAGCTTTTCAGCTATTCGAACTCTTAAATTTTGTGACCTAAAATCTTCTTTGCCTTTAAGCTTGGATAATTCTTTGACTAATATATTAATAGGATCTATACCTAGTTTTTTTAATTTATCTATACTTGATTTATCTATGGTACTTTTTTCTACTGTGCTCTTTGGAGGCCTACCAGCCCCTGGCCTAGCTCCGCCCTTTCCAGCCATAATTATACCGCCTATCAATTTAAAGTATTTTCTATATTAGTTGTTGAAGATTCTATTGAGCCGTCGTATGTTCTACCACATACCACCACGCTCTGTTGTCTGTAAGGTATAGATTTTGAAGTTTGAGAAGTTTTTAACGCCTTTGGCAAGGACTGCTAAGGCTTAAGGCTTATTAGGCTTATATAAGCTTATATAACTTATATATATACTTATTTATATATTATAAGGCCTATTAGGCCTAAGGCTTATATAAGCTTATATAAGCCTTAAGCTTTACGTTTTCTGTAAGGTATAGAATTAGGAATAGCCTTATTTATTATAGGTATTGTTCCCTTTTCTTTTTAGCCTTATAAGCGTTAACTTTACCTTCTTTTGCCTTTTCTCTTTTTACATCAGATGGTTTTTGATAACGACTTTTAAAACGATATTCTTTTAATATACCGGTTTTGCTAAGTTTATTTTTCATCTTACGAATGGCTTTATCCACATTATTATCTTTTACAAATATTGTGAAATTACCTCGTTTTTCATTTTTTCTTAATATAACAATTACCCCCTCTCTAAAATATTGCTTGAATTATTAATATAAATAACATACCCAATCCAAACCAAGTAACCTCAGTTTGGTGATCTGTACAAAAAAAGTAAATTGATTCTACACCATTTCCAATTTTTGTTAATATTTTATATAATGTTTTATTTTCACTCATTTTTCTCCTTTTTAGGTTTATGCAAAAGCAAATTCAGATTGCAATATTTCACTGCTATCTAAATTGCCACGTTTAATCATAGGTACCAAGTTTCCAGTTTCATTTAGGATATGAAATAAAGGATCCTTGTCTATAATATATTTAAATTGTTCTCTGATACTTTTTTGCATATCAACTACATTACAAGCATGTGAACCATAACTGTCATGTGCTGATACAATATCAAAGTTACATTTATCAATTACAAGCATTAAATGTAATGAGTCCAAATTATGTATTGTATTAGGACTTATTCCAGCTTTAGCTTTACTTATATTTTGTATAGCTAATTCTGTTTTTATAATTAACTCTAATTGATAATCCCATTTATATGTTTTATCTTGATTTTGAACATATAAGCCGTCATGTACAAATACAATACCACGTTTATATTTGACATATTTTTGTGTAAATGGAAAATTGCTAATCAATGTTGTATGAGAATATTGTTTACCAGTATTCTTCATATATTTTTCGCAATTATCTTTAAACAACTTCATTGTTTCCGATACCATTGGAAATTCTTGTTCAATTGTTAAATAAACAAGAGCACCTAAAGCACGTGCAGCCGAGTGTTGTTTATTACTAAGATACACATTATCTATATCTCTGGTATCTTGTATTATTTGTTCACCCATACCTTGCTTGGTTGCACTATAACCATAAGTCATAACATTCCGTTTAACAATTTTACGCCATTCCTTAACGGTAAATTTAGACTTATCCCAATAAATAATATCAGTAAGTTTAAGTTCCTTTTTATATCTTCTTTGATACCATTTAATTAGTTTTTTATATAGCTCAGATTTTTTATCATTATTTAATTCAGCATTTCTAAACCTATTTCTAAGTTTTTCTATACCTTTAAAATATAACTCATAATAATCAAAAGCTTGTTCCGTAGCTTTTTGTGCTTCATCATGCATTTTATCTATAACAGATACTGCTACATGTGAATACATATCACCAGGTTTATTATCTTTTGTAGGTTTAACATTAACTAAATGAGCATGCTTTTCATCCTTAGCTAAACTGAATAGCCATTGTAAGCCATTGTTAGATCCATCTCTATAACAAATGGTATAAGATAAAAAATCTTCAAGGTTACCCATTGCTACATAATGTGCATCTAATTTAGCTAATTCCATAACCGACGATAAAAATTGGAAAGGCTCTTCTGCATCCATCCAACCTGTATTATTATATGGATCCTTACCCATTGATACAAATTTATAATAATTATCTTTTATAAATTTAACTTTATCATTATGAGTTAATTTATCTTCACCAAACATATTAGCTATATGATGATAAAGTTCATTTAATCCAGTTGGACCTAATCTTTTACCTTCAGCAAATGAAAGCATACCTTTAGCATTATCTGAATTAAGCTCATTTAAATAAGCCGATAATGGATACAATCTACCACGATTATCTGCTTGATATTGTTGATAAAATACCTTACCAACAAATGGCCTAGCTGCATTTAATACTTGCTCGGCCTCTCTTTTCTTAGCTTGAGCTCTTTCTTTAGATATTGTTTTAACTGAATTATGCTCAAAACAATTTTGATTATGTTTTAATGCCCATTCATAAACAGCAAATAATTCAGGTTTTACATAATATCCAATAGATTGTTTTTTATTTACTGCATTTAAAACAATAGGTGTATTATTTTCATTAATTTGTGCTAATACATCTTGATTAACATTTTTAATTAACTTAATTTCTTCACCATTATCTATTTTTACTGTACCAAATTTCCAATCTGGAGCTTTGGATAATAAAGGTTTATAAGGATCTGAAATTTCAGAAAATTCTTTTACTAATTTTCTAAGATCATTTCTATTTTTACCTGCATAAACTTTATAAACAGTTTTCACTTTATTATGTTGGTAATATTCTCTAATTAACTTTACAACCACCATATATAATGTGCTATATGCATTAATTATAAATACACCAAGCTTTAATGATATTGATGCTTTTTTATTTATTTTATAAAAAGCTAATATCCTATCACCAATAGCAATAGCTAATTGTGTTAAATTTTGACCTTCAGATACACCAGTTGCTATCATAGAATGTGATAATTGTATTGCAATATTAAAGTCAATTTTATTATTATTAATAACTGTTATAACATCTGGTTTTCTATTACCTGAAGTTTTATTTGATAATTTATCAAACAATGTCTCCATTTGTGTTCTTATTTTTATTCCTACCGGTCCTAATGTTTCTACTTGATTTAATTGTTCCAACATGTTTTTTCCTCCTATTTATATTTAATAATTCATTTTCTATTTTAATAATTTCTTCTCCATAAACTTTGGCCAATGCTGAATAAGCTTTAATTTGATCTTGGCATTTTAATTTTTCCTTGATCAATTTTTTTTGACTTGTCAACAATGACCTAAGTTTAGCTTGTATTGTATTATCTACTATTAGCTTTAGATAATTCTTTTTCGATTTTTTCATATTTTAGATCTATTTTATCCAATCCTTTGTTTATATTATCCATATCAGACGTAATATCACTAAAACTTTTATTTAGAATAATACCTAATTGTATTTGATCGAATTGGATCCTTAATATCCTTCTGTTTAATTCTTGATTAAAGACAAAAAGGATCACAATTGCAGCAACTAATACAAACAACAACCAAGTTGGTATTTCTATCATTTAGTTACTTTCCATAATAAATTGATAATCAGTTTCACCAGCTATTGGTGGTCTGAAATCTTTTATTATATTACCTGTTAGTTTATTACAAGCTCTGTTTTTATCATCAATCCAGCTTTTAGTTTCCAATATATTATCAATAACTAAATTAGGATTTTCTAAATCAAAGCCTTTTATTCCAACATAATGAAATGCTTTAGTAATACGATGTTGATGCTTTTTAAAATAATCTTCATCATATCCACCAAATTTCCGATTATTATCTCTAGGTTTTTCTGCTTTTCTTACATCAGAACCTTTTATAAATTTCCAATCGGTATCATTATTCATTTTATTTTGTAATGCTGGAATAGCCGTTACAACTTTACATCTTCCATAATGACCTGTTGTATGATTGAAATTATGTGTTGCAATCTGAGCCAAGTTTTTAAATATAGGATAACCTATACCTAATCCTTGAAAGTCAGGAAGCACAACTACTCTTCCAATATATAACAAGCCTTTAGCTTTGGATGAGGAAAGGCATTTAAAGAACCATAACCTACTAATGCATTATTCCAGTAATACAAATAACAATGTGGAGTATTACTAGGAAGTTCAGCAGTTAAATAGTGATGCTGTTTAAATACGCTCCAAGCACTTTTGTTGGCTTTTCTAATTTCCAAAGTGATTTCTGGTCGCCTGGCCAACCTTTCCGTGCTTAAGACTCCAGTTTTGGTATCAAAGATCCAATCCGGCCTTAACCACTCAATAACATCATAATGACAACCTACCAATACGATATTTTTTAAGCTTTTTCTATCAACATATTTTCTAATGCTGTTAGATAATGCTTTGGCTACATTTCTATCAATAACAGAAGTAAATTCATCTACCACTGCTCCGGATTGTAATGCTCTGGACATGTGTGCTCTAAATTTTTGCCCAGTTGATAATGTTTGATAAGGCTTAAGTTGATCAGGTATGCTATTTAAAGCAACCGCTGATAATTTTTCTGCAGCCTCATCATAAGAATTAAAATGTGAAGCAATAGCTTTATTGGGATCCCAATCAAACTCCGCTTCTTTTAATCCTAATGACTTTATTATAGATGATTTACCTGAACCACTTGGTCCAACTATCAATCCTATACCAAAGTCTTTTGGCATATCAAAACTTGGAACAGTAAAACTATTCTCTCCTGTCCAAGCAAAATCACTGGCAGAACTAATTCTATCAGTGATAGCGTCTCTTTGTACTTTACTTTTTAGTATTGTCATATTTCCTCTCTTGTTAGTTTAACACTTGATGGTTTCGACCTTCCATACATTTTTTATATATATGTGCATATTGATTTTGACCGTGTTTACTTTCAAGCCAAAAATTAATATTACCTAAAAATGTACTGTTTTCTTTTGCTAAATGTGAACAATGCAACATATCGTCTGAAATTTCTGAAGCATTAGATGTTTCAAATTTAGATCTGCCCTTTGTGTCAACAACTGGTACATATTTAGCACAACCAGTTAATAACATCATGAACATTACTATTGTTATTATTATTTTGTTCATTTTCCTCCTTTCCAAAATTAATTAACTTATTATTTAATTTGATTGCAAGATCCCATTTACCGCGTTCCCTGCATTTCATAATTAAACTTTTTAATCTAAAAATAGTATTTACTTTATTTTTACGTTTTTGTTCTTCTTTGGCTTTTTGCTCTTTTTTCTTAGCTTCATATATTCTGGCTTTATTATTATCTTGTAAGCAAGCTTTTTCCTCAGGTGACATATTATCCTTGGTTAATTTTTATTTTTATAAATTGTTTTTATTATAGTTGTTGTTGGATCAAATTTATTATTACAACCTGTTAAAAATATTAACAAAATACTTATAATAATATAATTAATCATTACAGCAATTAATGTTTTTCTATATTTTCCCATTTAATACCTCTTTTTTTATTAAATAATGTTCTCCAAAACCAGGATCGACATATTGATATAATTGTAAAAATAACTGCTATATGAAAACTTTCCAATATTGTTGGATATAAATCAAAAAACGGAAAGATATATAATTGTATTAATGTAGACAAAACTAATCCACTGCCTACATCAATACAAGTTTCAAATAAGTTACGTTTATGATTCATTTAAAGTAACCTGGTTAGCTTGTAGTTGTGCCATTGCCAACCTATTGTACAATTGTTCTTCAAATGGATATGGAGCCTTATGATCATCATAATAGCTATTAGGTAACAATTTGTATTCTTTATTACCTATTTTATATTTAATATCCAAATGATATTCAAAACTGATCCAAGTACGTCTAGGATTTTTTATTTCCACTAATTGAACTATATTTGGACCAGCTTTTTCTTCAATTAATTTACTATTTATTTTAGTAATTAATTTGTCTTGTTCAAAAATAGGAGGAACTGGTGGTAATTCCTTATTCCTATCATACATCTTTTTTATATTAGGCTTATACATACATGCTCCTGTTTAATTGCAAATGTAGTTTTATCTTGATATTGACTAACTATAAGATTAGTCAATTCAGAAAAATCTTTTAAGGATCTATCTGGATAAGCTTTTACATCTTCTTTTAAAGCTTTTTGCACATAGTTTATTTGTTTGTTTATTTTTTTAGACATTTTTTACTCCTTTCATTTTAGTTTGGTAAGGGTTTGACCTTAAAAATATTTTTTAAGATTACTTGCATATCCACCCTCAAAGCCCCCTTTCAGTTATAGGATTATGGCTACCTCATCAGTATCTAATCACCACATTAGATATATAGGCGATAAAATACCGCCTATTTCAGTTATTTATTTTTTTGATCTTTATAAAATTGATATGCAAATATTACAATCCATACCAATATAATTAATATTAGTTGTTTTTCACTACTCATTATTATCCTCAGATAATATTAAATAATAAAAAAGTCCAAATATCATAATTATAGGAACTTGTTCAAGTAAATGTATTACCATTTTATCCTCCGTTAGTTTTTCACAACTTAACCCTCAATGGTTTTTTAGGCCATGAGGGTTAAAATTTATTATTAAACACTATCTCTTTGTTCTCTAGGAGTAGGTTTTAATGTCCACTCCGCTATTTGTTTTTCAAATTTTTCAATTTGATGTTCTAATCTAGATTTATATTCAACCCATACTTCAGTTATTAAAGATAAGTTAATATTTTTAACTTTAGATAATGTATAACCAACTCTTTGACCTGGTAATAAATACTCAGGTACTTCAGGTGGCTCCTTAAACTGTCTTTCTTGTCTTGTTAAAGCCCAATAAGCATCATATGCAATTTTATATTGGTTAACCATTTTAATTAAAGCATCAACAGTTGCTTGAGACGGTTTTGAATTTAAAACGTCTTTAAGTGCTGGTTTTAATACTAATCTTACATATTCAATTTTAGCCTCGGTAGACTTTTCCCAAGACTTAAATCTAGCACCAAAACAATTGTTATCTCTATAACCATTAGCAATATTGAAACCATGATCTGCAATTATATTTTGCCTACCGTGATAATCAACTAATTCCCAGTAATTATGACAGATACCACATGTTGCTTTATCTTCTAAAGCGGCTTTTTTAATTCTTTCCGCTTCATAATCTTTTTCAAGATCCTTTGGTCTTCTACCTGGCTTAATATTAGGTTTAAGACTAATTAATAGTTCATGATTTTCAATCAAATTAGGAAACATTTTGTAAATCCTCATTAAATCTAAATCAGGAACATATTCTGTGTTTAAAGTTATATATTTACCCATACATTTAGTATCTTCATAAGTATGAAATACTGGATATGTATATACAAACTTTTCACTATTAGCAGAACCTTCATAATAATATGGGTTCTTTTTCTTTTTACTTTGTCTTAATAAGTTTTTAAAGAATTTATTAAACTTAGTAAATTCTGACTTTGTAATATATTTACTATCAATTATATGAGTAAACTCTTCCAAAGCTTCTTTAATAAAACTTATTATTTGTTCTTGTGTATATGTTTTATTTCTCATTTATCCTCCTCCGTTGTTTATTAACTTACTTTTTTATTGTACCACTTTTTACTTACTTCATATAATGATGGAAAAACTTTAGCAATTTCTAATGCTGTTTTTGTAACCAACATTTTATATTGCTCCCCTCTTTCCAATCTATTATCTTTATACTTAACTTCTAATTTAGAAGCTATTTGATCATAATTAGTATATTTGTGTCTAATTATGTCAAATTTTTCATCCATTGGATAAAATGAACTATTTAAAATAGTATCTTTTATCTTTTGAATATTTTTAATTTGTATTTTCATAATATCCTCCGTTATTGTTTGGTAATAAAAACCGTCTAAATAAATAGGCGGTTATCATTTCCAACTGGAACGGTTTATTTCGAGATATTTAGTAGGTTCCTGTATCAAAATAGTTAGCTGTGTTTCCGATGACCCCTAACCAGGTAAAATTCGACTCAATTGATACCTAAATATAGACTGTTAAATCCGTGAAAGCCGTAGCTTGCGGTTTAGCCCCATGTTATTGGTATTATAATCTACCCGCTGGATTTTTATGTTTTTTAATTAATAGATCCTGAACTAGTAATTAGTATTAATATAGATATTTATACAAGTTTTCCAAGCT